>TARA_B110000483_G_scaffold79734_2_pt1 | contig 11698 bp, 8 predicted proteins | sample TARA_B110000483 | Tara Oceans TARA_B110000483 (sample SAMEA4398176) | marine metagenome | biome: Polar Biome; feature: [SRF] surface water layer (ENVO:00010504); material: water (ENVO:00002006), including particulate matter (ENVO:01000060) such as... | depth 5 m
GATGTCCCACGGTTTTGAAATCGCTCCTCCTCCGGCGAAGCACTTTAAAGTCGCTTTTCTTCCTCCTCTGGACAAAGAAGAAAAAGAAGTCGAGCACGACGACGAGGCAGACGAAGAGGTCTTCCCGACGCGGCCTCTGAACGACAATTGTTGGTGTTGATGGTGTTGCGCGCAAGACACCGAGGACGACATGTTTGTTTTTCAAACCTCTTTTTTCCCTTTGTTTTTCTGAGGAAACGCGCAGCGAATTCAAAAAAGGCAGTCGATTTTTGTGTCGTTGTCAACTTGTTGGTGCGTCGTGGCCCTTTTTATTTTTTTGTTCCCGTGGGACCGTTCCCACCAAATCTCTCTTTCTCCGTCTTCTCAAGCGTGAGGTGGGCAAAGGTGTTCCACCTCACATATATTTTGTGGTGCAGAGAGCCGAAAGATATCTTTCTTCTTCAACAGCAACATCAAGAACAACAAGAACAACACTTTCTTTATTCCTACGCTAATAAAAGCGCGTCGAGACAACAACTTCGTTTTAAAACATGCAACCGATGCGCGTCGTCGCAAATTCTCAAACGACGACGATGTCGAGCGCGCGCGCGAGTAATAGCTTTAATACTAATAACAGCGCTATTAAAAAATCATCATCACCTTTGTTGTCAACCTTTTCCCGAAGACGACGAGAACGAGATGGATTAGTAAAAACGTCCGCTTTTTTCGACGATTTGAAACAGAAAGCCTCGCAAGTGTTGGAGAAATCCAGGGACGATGACGAAAAAGAAGAAGACAAAGACAGGTATCCAGAAGAGTCGACGGATTACGACGACGAAAACGCGAACCCGTTCAAGACGATGTTGCAGAAAGGAATGAAAAAACCAGCCTTCCTCAGTCGAGACGAAGGCGACGACGAGGAGTACGTGAACTACGACAACACCGTGGACGAGATGGAAGAGGAGATGGAAACGAACAACAAAGGGTTTTCATCCGCGGCGGAGAATTTGATTCCAAAGTTTTCCGTCCCGAAGTTTAAAATACCAGAAAAGAAAGCCAGCGCCGCGACGCAAACGCCGGCGTACGAAGAAGAAGAAAAGGAGGAAGAATCGACGGAAACCTCGAACCCGTTCGCGAAAATGCTGAAAAAGTCCAAGTCGGTGCAAATGACGAAAGCTGCGCAAGGCGAACGAGATTTTGACACGGCGATCAAGGAGAGAGTGTCCTCGAAAGCGGCGGCGGCTTTGATGGAAGCGACAGATACGAGCACCGCGAAGTGGACGTTAACGCCAGACTCCTCGACGACGAAGAAACGTTTGGGTAAGATCAACTTGAAAAACGGTGACGTTTTTATCATTGGGAGAGAGAAAGGAAATGGCGTAGACGTGAGCGTGCCGTTACCGTGCGTCTCTGGCGTCCATTGCCAACTCGAAATGGAGAGAAATAAGTTATACGTCACGGATTTGGGATCGACCAACGGGACGTACGTGGACGGATTTCAGTTGCGAAAGAACAACCGATTTCGCATCTTCAATCAATCTGTGGTCAGATTAGGCGCGGAGAACAGAGACGGGGAAGATTACGCCAGTTTTGGAACCGATTTAACCGGCGCGGATGAAATGGAGAAGAACTCAGAATACGGACAGTTGAATTATTTCATCGAATTTTTGGGAGGTCCGAAGGTGGTCATCAACTTCATCTTCATCAACTTGGCTTTCCAAGGTACTTTCTTCATTCTTTTAAAGTACTTATAATATAATATAATATACTGCTACTACAACTACTATTACTACTATTACTACTGCTATCATCGCTCTTAATGCAGCTCTTCTCTGGTCCAGTACGCGCGCGCATTCATTTTTTTTATACGTTCGATACGGACCCGTTTTCGGCAAAAACGCTCTTTCGTTTTTGTTTACGCTCAGCCAAGTCTCGCTTCTCCTCGCACGCCTTCACGCACATTAACAACGCTTCTTTGGCTCTCACTTTACGTATCGCGTTTCGTCTCGCGATTGCTTTGTTCTCTCGTTGAATAAAAAACGCTCGGATTAACGGAACTGCGAAGAAAAAGATGGCGTAATAAACCATCGGTTTGTACATCCATTGCGCGAGCTTTGGAAAAATCTCGAAGAAAGCAACCAGAGCTGGAGGTTGCTCGATAATGATTTCCTCGTCGCCTGGTCCCGCATTTAAGAGTTTGTTTTGCGACTCTGAAAACTGACCGCCGCGTCTTCCCATCGATCGTCGTAATTGCGCTCTCGTGACTGTTCGTCTCCGCGCTTTAAAATCCAATCCGCCGACACGATAAAACAGAAACAACAAAAACACGTTGAATATTCCAGTGAATACGACTAACGGACCTTTTACTCCGTACTCGAACACTGGCTTTTGTTTTTCATAAATCGGTGGTGGGATTGGTGGAGGCGCAAACTTTGCGATTTGCGCGTCCGTTTTGTTCTCTTCAGCCGTGACTTGGAAAGATGGAAAGATGTATATTAATCTTCCGTAATCGTCGGACTCGGCGTGACCGTAAAACTGTTCCAGAATTCTCAACACGTATCCTTCGTGCTGTCGCTCTTCGCGGTCGTCTAAACTGCGCGACCCGTCGTCTTTCTTAACATCGCGTCTATTTCCACCGAAGAACGAGGAAAAAAGAGATCCTCCTCCTCGCATACCTTTTCGATCTTTCTTCGAGATTAAGAACGCATCCGTAAACGCCGCGAGTTGCTCGGCGAAAACGACGCCTCGGTTTGCGCGAAGCAGCTGCGATATCGCTTTCGACCGTTCGTGCTCTAAAAATTCGTTCGGATCGCCTCTCCCGAACACAAACGCATAAATCGATTCGATGAACGATAACTCTTTCTTTTTATCGACAATATCGTCGTCGTGGTCGTCTTCTTCGGCAATCATCAACCGGCGATACATTTCCGGGTCCGGAAAATTACTATTATTGTTGTTGTTGTAACTGTTGCTATTATCGTCGTCGTCGTCTCCTCCTCCTCCTCCTCCTCTTCCTCCTCCTCTTCCACTGGATGGTTTGACTGGAACGCCCGTTACTACGTTCGCGTTGTTATAAATATCGCCATTCAAATACACGCGTCTTCGTTCTAAATCGTCCCAATACGACAGCCACATGATATCTCTCATGTACAAATACATCCAAAATCCATCCATGTTACCTCCTCCTCCTCCACCTCCTCCAGGCCCGTATCCTGGATTCATAAACAAAGGGATCTCTCCTCCTCCCCCGCCGCGATTATCGCCTCGGCCGTTTGCCAAAACTAATATGAGCATCGCGACCAACGCTAAAGCGACGACGACGACCGAAACGATCAACATGACGCTAAAACTCACGCGCAAAAACGTGTAAAACGCGCGAAACGTTCGTCTTCTCAACAAAGAAGCGCGAAAAGCGGCATCTCGCGCCATGTAGACCGATCGACAGTGTCTCGGGAAGGAAAACACCACCTCGTATTTTTCTTCTTCTTCTTCTTTGACTTCTTCTTCTTCTCGTTGTTGTTGTTGTTCTTTCATCGTCGTCGTTTTTGCTGCTGTCGTTGTTGTTGTTTCCACCAGCGCGTCCACCTTTGAAGCGCAAATAAACACCGTTCTCCGTAACCCACTAACGCCACCGGGAAACTCCGGAACGATGGCGTGTAAATCGCCAATCGTGAACCGTTCGTTGTTGGGAAAGGCATTCTCAATCGCGCGAAGGCAATCGAACGCGTTTTTATTAGTATTAGTATTGTTTTGATTCTCGTCGGACATCGTCTGAATCGTCGTTCCGGTAGTAGAGGTATTATCGTTGTTGTTGTTGTTGTCGATGATGGTATTAATACTCTCTTTAAAGTTATGATGTGTAAGAGATACCTCGAGAAAGATTACTCTTTTTAACGAAGAACAGAAGAAAGAAGAAGGGAGTTTTTTGGAAGTGTGGTCTTTTCCTTTTTTTTTCGCTCTCACATCTCTCGCTCTCTTTGTGTTTGTGCTTTCTCTGCGGCTGCTGCTAATTTTGCACTTTTTTTCCTTTTCTTCCTTTTCTCTCTATCCACTCACTCTTTGAGGAGCAATCAAAGAAGGATAATAGCTTTACTTTTTGTCCTCTCTCGTGTTTACACTACACACTTTAGATTAATACACACATTTTAACACACACGTAACGAAAGATGAATAATACGAGCTTTACGACCACCACCTCTTGTTCGGCGACGACGATCGCCTCGAAACTATTAAAAGGAACAAAAAAACAATCATCATCATCATCGTCTCATTTGTCGTCGTCGTCACCAAAATCATCAACGAGAATAAAATGCTTTGCTGGCAAAAACGAAGAAACAGAGAAGAAAAAGACTTACGACGAAACGAAGAATACTACGATGGCGAAAAAAATCGTCTCCCTTTCGACGGCGTTGGGCGTGTCGTTGACGATGACGACGATGCCATTGGTGGGTGATGATGTCGCGCAAGCGTACGAATATAATCAAAATCAAATATCTCAACTCGCTGGTTTACAAGCGAACCCGGTGACGAACGCTCGCGCGTTGTTAAGAAACTCACTCCCGATCGATTGCAAAGAAATTCGCCAGATACAAAAAGCGTTGGAATCGATTTCGGACGATTTGAGAGTCCCGGGGGTGAAATTTTCCGGCGTCGAGGAAAGCGTCAACAAGTCTTTGAAAATCGTCAAGAACGACGCGAACAAAATAGTGGACAAAACGGCCTCGGCGAAGAAAGACCAGGTGAAACAGTACTTGAAAGATTTAGGGACAGAATTGCAAGATTTCCAAACGATTGTCGCGAACAAAGATAAGCAAGAGGTGCCAGTCGCGCAGCAAAAGTGTTTGAGTTTGGTGACGAAGATTGAGGAGGCGTTGGTGAACGAGTTTCCGTACCAAGTGCCGGCGCCGTACGACACGACGTTGCCGAGATTAGAAGGTCGAGCGACGGTTGAAATGGAGGTGAAAATTAAAGACAACGCGGTGACTCCGGGGGGTAAGCTCACGATCGTCTTGGACGGGTACAACGCGCCCGTATCGGCTGGGAACTTTACGGATTTGATTCAGAAGAAATTTTACGACGGGATGAAAATCCAAAGATCGGACGGTTTCGTCGTCCAATCCGGGAAACCAGAAAATGCGCCAAAAGGCGTGGATGGCTACATCGATCCAGCCACGGGCAAAGAACGCTCCGTTCCGTTGGAGATTATGCCTGAAAGTTCGTTCATGAAGAAAAAAGCGCCGGAATACGATTTCACGTTTGAGGAAAACGGCATGTACCGCGAACAACCAGTCTTACCGTTCAACGCCTTTGGCACGTTAGCCATGGCCAGAAGAGAAGCCGATAACAACTCCGCGAGCTCTCAGTTCTTCTTTTTGTTGAGAGAATCGGAGTTGACCCCTTCTGGTACGAACATTTTAGACGGAAGATACTCCATCTTTGGTTACGTCGTCGATAACCAAGAGTTGTTGAGAGACATGAAGGTTGACGACGAAATCGTCAGCATGAAAATCGTCAGAGGAGGCGAAAACTTGGTCAAGAACGAACGCGAAAAGGCGCCAACGCAAGAATAACAAGCGCCCGCTTCCGAGTAAAGCATCGATGATCGTTTTTGTCCTTCTCATCGTCTTTAATATCATCATTATCTTACCACCGCAATTTAATACTACTACTACTACTACTAAGCTTATTCTCTTCACTTTTTGCCATCAAACATCTCTTTTCCGTCGTCGTCGTCGTCAAAGAAGAAGAAGAAACATTAAAAGAAGAAGACGAATAAGACGATGATGATAAGGACAACGCGTCATCGCGCCTCGTCCTCCTTAGGCATCGCGTGTTGCCGTCACCTCCTGCGCGATGAGTATTGTACTACGAATACTTTTAACAACAACAATCGTCGACGGAGTTACCACTACCACGGGAAAAGAATCACTCTGAAAGAATACGTCGTCGTAGGAGAAAAAGAAGAAGAAAAAGAAGGATTTTCAGAAACGAAGCTAAAGACAAAAATGGTGTTTCCAGAGCTGAACAAACACTTGATAATCTCGGGGGCCGATGACGACGACAATAACAAAGAAGAAGAAAAGATGATGATTGGGAAGAATCAAGTTTTGGTGAAAGTCCGAGCGTTTTCGGTGAACCCGTTGGACGCGGAAGTCGCGCGCGGATATTTAGGAAAGTTTCTTCCACGCTTGGATGGAGGAAAAGGCGGCATTGGATTAGGGAAAGACTTTAGCGGCGAAATCGTGAAACTGGGAAGAGGAGGAGGAGATGGAGGAAAGTTTGAGATTGGGGACGAGGTGTTTGGAGCGATATCGGCGGCGGATTTTAGGAACGGGACGATGGCGGAGTACGTCCTCGTCGACCGGAAACAGTTGATGAGAAAACCGAAACGGTTGACGCATAAAGAGGCGTGCGCGATACCGTTTGCGGCGTACACGGCGTACGCGTGCTTGAGAACGACCGGGTGCGTGGATAGGAAAGATCCAAAGAGGATTTTGGTGTTTGGCGGCGGGAGCGCGGTTGGAGAGTGCGTGGCGAGGATAGCTTTGAGGAGCGGATTCGCGACGACAGTGGTTGCGACGGCCGGGAAAGCGAGCAAACAGATGTTGATGGAAGGCGTTGGCGTCGAGCGAGTGATTGGATACGAAAACAAAAAGAAGGATGGAGAGATGAAGAATCAAGATCACGGCGACAGTAGTAGTAGTAGTAGTAGCGGTAGTACAACGAGTAGCAATAGTAGTGGTAGCAGTAGCCACAATAGCGGCGACAGAAAAACAAGCGAAGTGAGGGAAGGCGAGAACTTTTCGGCGAAGAATTCGCGGTTCGTCGATGACGCCGAACCTTCATTCGACGTCGCCATCGATACCGTCGGAAGTGCAAAAACGAAGTTCCAAGCCGCGAAAGCGCTGAAAAAAGGTACGGGCACGTACATCACCTTACACGGCGACATGGCGCAACTCATAGGCGAATCCGGCGTTCTTCGCGGCGGTGCCCAAGCGTCTTTAGAGCTCTTGCGCGAAAAAGCCTTCGCTCGACTTCAATACGACATCGGATACGATTGGGGGTACGCCAACGCGAACGATTTCGACGCCACGAATTTGATCGAATACCTCGTCGATAAAGGTTTCTTATCCGTGAAAGTCTACGACGATACGAAACACGAACAATCAGGACCCTTCCTCGGCTTGGAGAGCGTGGAAAGAGCGTTCAAAGCGTTGGGAGACGCGTCGAAAAAAGGGAAAATCGTCGTCGAGATGCCGTAAAAAGCGTGTACTATGAATAATGAAACGTTTTGTCTTGTGCACAAAAAACACATGAATTTGATTTTTTTTCCTCTCTGTGTGCTCCCCATAAAAAACTACTACTGTACAAAATGTTTGCCGCTCAAAACCACCGACAACACGTGGTACAAAACGTTGACTCCTTTAATTGCGGTGGTCGTGTTTCGAGCACTTTTTTCAATCGGAGGTTTCAAAGGAGGAAGAGTTTGGGATGTTGTTCTCCTTGTCGTTCGTTTCAATCGAAGAAACAAAATTCGTATCTTCCGTCGTCATCATCACACGAAGGAGGACAACACTCACAACAACAAAGCATAAACAAACACATCCAATTCAGAGGAACGAACGTCAGTACTATCAGCAGCAGAAGGAAATCATCATCTATCGTGGTAGTGCGAGTATCGTCTGAATCGTCGTCAAACGGTGATGATGATGATGATGATACTAAAGGAGAAGAAAAAAACGGTGACGTTTCGATGTCGTTCGCGGAGGAATTGAGAAAAAGAGGCATCAAAGAAGCTTCGGACATAAAAAGCGACGACGAGAACGGAGAAGGAACGAGCAGCAGCAGCAGCAGCAATCCGTTTGCAAACGTAGCGAAAGCGGTGAAATCTCCGTTTGGATCGTCGGACTCGGCGGCGGCGCCAAAACCTCCACCGAGGTTCGCGCAGCCGCGCGGGGACGGCGACGGCGGGGCGAACAAAGAAGAGGACGACCAGTTGAAAAAATCGAGACTGCTAAACAGCGAAGGTTTAGAGGGATTTCCGACGCGCGCGGGCGAACTTTTGAAACTCGCCGTGACGTCCACGGCTTCGTTTGCGCCTTTAATAGCGGTTATTTCGGTCATAACCATCGGCACGTGGTCCATCTTCGGTGCGGACTTTATTCACGGCGGCGTGAGCAGAGATTTTGGAGGCGGAGTCCCCAAGTACGTAGCGCCAGAAACTCTCTTAGCTGAACCTACGGTCGATGTAATGGTGCCGTTGAGATCACCAAACGTGGTCGCCGCTGAGTATTAGTTAAACTCGCGTCTCCCGCGAGTGCTTTGCGATACGTTTTTATTATAGTAAACTACATGCGAATATATTAAAACAACAAGCTACTAAAACTTCGCGAGTATATTAACATTCGCATCTTCTTCTAACTCTCTTACTCTCTCCAGCTAAACATTACAAAACAAGGACGTGCGATCATACCATCAATCGTGTCGGGTTGTCGTAAAATCTTTTAGAATACTACAACAACAATCACGACAAGAGTGAAGGAGAGATTTACTTCTCTTGTTTTCTCGGTGCTCTGCGAGGCGGTTCTCTGATTCTTCTCGCCTCTCTGGATCGCACTCTCACGACTTTGCTGTGAATCGCAGCAGAGATAGAGTAGTGCACCTTTCTGTACATCTTCGGTAAAGTATACGTTTCGTACGCGCACGCCTCTTGGAGATCGCGAATGGCTGCAGATTCAACCATGTTTCTAACGATGAACCTCTTCACGGCTTTGTCTTTTGGCACCAACGCACCGCTAGATTCGCAAAATACTCTCTTGACCTGTGCAAATGTGGATGACAAAATATCGTTCGAGTCAGTTTCGATGGAAATAAATGGACAGAAAACGTCGCGTCGGCTGCGTCTTTGCAAAGCCAAATCGCTTTTCCAAAACCCGCTCATTTTGGGTTTGAACGTCAATGGGCCGGGGGCAAAAACGACTCTCGAAATCGTTCACGCGCGGAAAACATCCACTCGCGACCGATAAAAACGACACTCGCGATCGATTCTAGATAAATAAATGTTCGTTCTGTGTAAAACAACTTACGTGTCCTCTGGCCCCGGAGGGTTTGTTTCTCCCGTTCGCTCGACGTTTCTTCGGCATGCTTTCTGTGGGTCTTGTTTGTGAGGAATGAGCTTCGTCTGTTGGTTTTAGGACCAAAAACGACAACAAAGAGCAAAGACACAAAAAGACCAAAAAATTCGCTTCCCTTTTTTCTCTTCAGAAAACAACAAAAACAACAACAGTCTTGTGGTGATGCGGTAGTTGAGAACAATAATACTAATGGCGAATACTAATAGTAATAAGGGAGAGAGAGAGTACAAACAAGTGCCACTCTTTGGAAACTGCATGACAACTTTGGTCCCTCTGGAATGGCTGGACGTCTCTGACTACCGACCAGTGCCGGATAACCAAGAAATGTTTAGCGATTTCAATTCTTTAGAGCCGTCGATGATGTGCGTGGAGATTGTCGAACGCGTCGGAGACGACGTGACTGGCGTACACTCGCAAAAGTTCAGAGAAGAGGACAACTTGGCAAAGTTTTACTTAGATGACTTGAAAGAGTTGATGGACATCGCGACGAGGGATGATGATAGTAACAGTAAAACGATCAGAACGAAAGATTGGAGATATGAACTCTCTTTCTCATCTGGGAGGAAAGTACACTCAGACTTACGCGCGATATTCGTAGACGGCAAAAACGAGGACGCGAAGAAGGAGGCGATGAAGAAGATGGAAGATTTATCGTTGACGCTACCCGAAGATGACGGAGAAGAGGAACGGGAAAGAAAGCCGAAGAAGGAAAACGATGTAAACGACGACGACGACTACGTAAAGAATAAGTGCGAGTGGATATCCTTCGCCGAGGAAAAAAACTGTCTCGTCCCTTCCACGGAAAACCAAGAAGGCAAAGACTCCACTCGTTCGGTCACGATATCCATGTACGTGCACAGACTGGAGAAGAAATACGAGACCGATATTCTCGTAAGTTTCGTTCGACCGAGTAGTAAAAGTGTTGATGATAATCATCGCGTAATAGTAGAGGATGAAATAGAGGAACAGAACAATCCCGGGACGGTTGCGCAGCAAACGCTTCGGATGTTGGACTGGAGTCTCTTAGGATTGGACGACGATTCAGACGACGTAAACGACGACGACGACGAAGAGAGTCTCGAGTAGATAAAATGCGCGTAGTAGAATATAGTAGAAAAGACTGTTGTTCAGTAGTAGATATATAGTATTTTAGTGTAGTCCTTTAAGCATGATGGACGAATTCTTCATTTTTCTTGCTCGGCATCTCCTCCCACACGCAAGAAGACTCTTCACTTGGTCGTCGTCATCGTCTGCTCCGTTTCGTATTCAAACGATGACGGCGACCGACACTACATCCTCCGTAAACTCCTCCTCAAAATCGATGCAAACGTTCCTCGACAAGTGCGCGTTGATAAAGAAACAGCATCGGCAGACTTTCAACGACTTTTCGTTCCTTCGAGTATCTCCGCTGGCGTTCGTGAAACCACTGCGTAAGGACGACGATTCAGACGACGATGTGAACAACAAGAGAGCAAAAATGAGAGCAAACAGAGAGACGAAAATACTAAACGAGTTGGAGATGTGCGAGCGAACGGGAGACGTGGTTTTTAGAACTTCTTCGAAGATGAAAAACGCATGCGTTTTTCGTCTGAATTCACTTTCCGTGGCCGAGGAGGAAGAGAGAAGAGGAAGAAGAGGAAGAGAAAAAATAATCGCGTACCGAATGAAGATTTGGACTTTAACGGACGAGAAAGAGAAGAAAGTGGTGTTGTACGATAATTTAACAACAGGGGAGGATACTATGAATAGCAGTAATAGTAAAAGTAGTTTAAAGAAGAAGAGTAAGAAACTACTCCTGGCGCGCGTAGACGCGGATCCGAACCGAACGAGCGACGGGTTTCAGTTGAGAGGAGTGAGTTTGGCGCTCGCTGCAGAGGCGGAGAGACTTTCGAGGACGAACTCTATCTCTAAAGAGGATGAGAACGATGGTGATGGTGATACGCTTAAAATTGAGATGACATCGAACGTGGCGTTCAAACACCCGTCGATGAATAGAAAGAGCGATACGTTCAGAGAGATTTTTAAGGACGTGGACGCGAACGCAAAATTGGCGTGCGAAGCGCGTTTAGTTGAAGCGTTTGAGATTATAGAGATTCACGAACTGTCCACGTACGAGAAATCAACAACCGCTGATCGTGATAAAGATGACAACGACGAAAGAAATGCACGGGTAGGAATAGAAATAGAAGTAGAAGAAGAGAGACGATCGAGATGTGCCGTTTTGAAGAGGGTCGTGGTCCCGGGCGAAAGTTGGGAGACGCCTTCGGATTTTTCAGAAATCTCGCTGAGGATAAACGACATGAATGCTAAAAGTAACGCGCACACGTTCGTTTTGAAAAGACACGAGAGTAAGAAGGATTCCTACGAGAGATTCGTGATGGCTTTGGTGAGAACGATGCGAAAGAAGGAGACGTCGGTTGCGTTCGTTCCCAAAGAACGCTTCCTCGATTTCACGTTCCCGCAACACGAGGAGGTGGGGAAGGTTATCGATGCGATACGTAAAAATAACAACAAATCCTACGATTACGAAGACTACGTCGCGATTGAAGTGCACTTGGTTGATTGGGTGAGCGCGAGAGACTGTT
>TARA_B110000483_G_scaffold200865_1_pt1 | contig 11697 bp, 11 predicted proteins | sample TARA_B110000483 | Tara Oceans TARA_B110000483 (sample SAMEA4398176) | marine metagenome | biome: Polar Biome; feature: [SRF] surface water layer (ENVO:00010504); material: water (ENVO:00002006), including particulate matter (ENVO:01000060) such as... | depth 5 m
GGCAGTAAAAGTTTGGTCGGATCCCGATTGGAATATTCTGGCTCCTAACCTCGGGCTTTCTGGCGCGTCCCGATTGCTCGCCAGCAATTGCGCGTATCTAAAGCGCGAAGGCGACACCGTTTTTTTCGGATTGGATCCGCGCTCCGAATCGATGTTGACCAAGCAGAGAAAGAGTCTTATAGCAGATAGCTTGAGTAAGTATTTTGGCGAGACACTGACGATCGATATCGAGATGGGATCAGCGGCAGAGGAGACACCAGTTCAACAAGAATCGCGAAAGGCGGATGAGCGGCTTGAGGAAGCTCGCAGATCGCTGGAGGCGGATCCGAATGTGCAATCTCTGAAGAGCATGTTTGGCGCCGAGCTGAAAACGGACACGATAGAGATAATTTCAGGAGATAAGGGATGAAGGGTGGCATTGGCCAATTAATGAAGCAGGCCCAGGAGATGCAGGCCAATATGAAAAAGGCGCAGGATGAAATGGCGTCGATAACGGTTATCGGCGAGTCCGGCGCTGGCATGGTTCGCATCACCATGACGTGCCAGCATCAGGTCAAGGCGGTTGAAATTGATGATGCATTGTTTGGTGATGACAAGGAAATGCTGGAAGACCTAATTACCGCAGCATTTAATGACTCCATTTATAAAGTTGAAAAGACAACGCAGGAGAAATTTTCTGGCATGGCGTCAGGATTGAATTTTCCAGCCGGCATGAAGCTTCCGTTCTGATCTATGTCTTATTCTCCGCTATTGGTTCGCTTAATTACAGGCCTGCGCTGTATGCCGGGGATTGGACAAAAGTCTGCGCAACGGATCGCATTTCATTTATTGGAGCGAGACCGAAATGGTGCAATGGACCTGTCTACTGCACTGGCAGAAGCTGCTGAGGGGATAGGACACTGCAGTCGCTGTCGCATGTTTACGGAAAGCGACTTGTGCTCCTTATGTTCGGCAAGCGGTCGAGACTCGAGCCAACTTTGTGTTGTTGAGTCTCCTGCCGATGTTATGGCGATCGAAGATGCAACAGGATTCCGCGGGCTTTATTTTGTATTGATGGGGCATCTGTCTCCATTGGACGGGATCGGACCCGAAGAGCTTGGCCTCAGCAAGCTTGAGAAGTGGTTGCTTGAGGGGGAAGTTAAAGAGCTAATCATTGCGACCAACCCTACAGTTGAGGGCGATGCGACAGCGCATTACCTGGCAGACCTTGCCTTGCGAAAGGCCGTGACAGTGAGTCGCATCGCACATGGTGTGCCGTTGGGTGGAGAGCTTGAGTACGTTGACGGCGGAACGCTGTCGCATGCTTTTTATGGCCGTAGAGCTATCGATTAGGATGCACCATGCCTGAAAAGGATTGTTTGTTTTGCAAAATATTGGCGGGCGAAATCCCAGCGGACATTATTCATGAATCAGCCACAACAATAGCGTTTCGTGACATCAATCCGCAAGCGCCGACGCACGTATTAATCATTCCGAGAAAACATATTGCGACGATAAACGACATCGTTCCGGAAGATCAGGCAGTCATTGGCAGTTTGTATTTGGCAGCTTGCGATATCGTGACGGCGGAGGGCATCGCAGATGATGGTTACAGGACCGTAATGAATTGTAATGAAGCTGCCGGCCAGACCGTATTTCACATTCATATGCACTTATTAGGTGGCAGAACACTCGCTTGGCCGCCCGGCTGATTGGATCAGTACTTTCCCGCTGACAGTTTCTCTGTCAGATTCACAACGCGCTTAAAGCTCTCGTAACGTCGGTAGCTGATCGAATCATTGTCGACACCTTCCTTGACGGCGCATCCGGGCTCACGCAGGTGGCGACAATTGGCGAATCGACATAATTGAGCTGCCGCGACGATTTCTCGAAAACCCACTGCGGCGTCAGTTACGTCGGACAAGGCAGGTGCGTAGTCGCGAACGCCTGGTGAATCGATCAAGGAGCCACCCCCTTGAAGTGAAATCATGACGGAATTAACCGTGGTATGCCTTCCTTCACCGGACTTAGTGGAGATATTACCTATGCGTTGCTCTGAACCACTCACCAGTTGATTGATCAAGCTGGACTTCCCAACTCCCGACTGCCCCACAACAATGCCGCATTGACCGGCGAGTGATGTCAGGATGTCACTTGTGCCTTTGCCAGTTTCTGCGCTGCACTCAATGACCGGTATTCCTATGTCTCGGTATTCTTGCAGCTCGCCGATCTCGATATCGTGTCCGTCGAGAAGGTCGATCTTATTGAAAACAATAATTGGCAGGACACCCATGAGTTCGGCGGCGCATAAATAACGATCGACGATGTACCAGTCTGGCAATGGCGCCACGGAGGCAACAATGATCAATGCGTCCACGTTAGCAGCAAGAACTTCAATTTGGCCGCACGTATTTGGGCGAGTTAACTTATTTCTACGTTCACGGATCTCTGTAATGAGCCAGTCCACCTCATTCATAATGGGTGTCGCAATGACCGAATCCCCACAGACCGCCTTGATTCGCTTGCCCTTGATGCGGGCACCGACTTCTTCGCCAGTGGCCAGTCGGAGCCGCATACGGCGGCTATACGTTGCAATAACAGTGGCAATAACGTTGGCAGTGTCCTCAGTCATTAGTGAAGTATGACCGCAAGCAGGCAACCTTGCACTCTCCGGGCATGTAAACTAAGGCAATCCTGACAAACAAGGTTTTGAGAAATGCCCGATACTGCACCCAGCCGGACGACTAATTTGATCTGGATCGACCTGGAGATGACCGGTCTGTCTACGCAGACCGACACGATTATCGAGATAGCCACGGTCGTGACAGATAAATACCTGACCGAATTAGCCGTTGGACCCGAATTGGTAATTCGTCAATCAGACGAAACGATGGATGGCATGGATGACTGGAATACGCGTCATCATGGTGATTCGGGATTAATAACGAAAGTACTGAACAGTAATACCGTCGCGGCAGATGCCGAACAGGCAACCATCGCTTTCTTAAATAAATGGGTTGAAGAGGGCGCGTCACCCATGTGCGGTAACAGTATTTGTCAGGATCGGCGCTTTCTCGCGCGTGAAATGCCGGAGTTGGAAAGGTTTTTTCATTACCGAAATTTGGACGTTAGTACGCTCAAGATTCTCGCTTCACTCTGGGCTCCGGATGTCGCGAGAGGTTCCATAAAAGGCTCAGCTCATCGAGCTTTATCGGACATTCGCGATTCTATCGAAGAACTCGCTTGGTATCGCGAGAGCTTATTCGATGCCAAGGCCCTGAGTGGCTTAGATTTTAATGGCTAGTAGGTCGTTCTCGGAGTATGCCGAGCGAAATGCTGCGCCGATTCTCGGCGTATTACGAACCGAACTAAAACATTGCTCAACTCTCCTCGAGATTGGCTCGGGAACTGGACAGCATGCTGCGCGCTTCGCGAGAGAGCTACCACATTTACAATGGCAAACCAGTGACCTCGACGAGAATCATGAAGGTATTAACGCGTGGGTGAAGGATGCCGGACTAACGAATTTGCTGGCACCGATTTCACTCAATGTACTGTTTGACGAAGCCGAAGCCGCATCTTGCGACGCGATTTATTCGGCGAATACGGCTCATATTATGAGCATTCCAGCAGTCAGGAAGATGTTCGAAATGCTTGGGATTGCGCTGACCGATTCCGGCATTTTTTGTCTCTATGGCCCGTTTCGTCAAGGCGGTGAATTTAACGCGCCGAGTAATGCGAATTTTCACGATTCATTACGGTCGCAAGATCCAGAGATGGGAATTCGGCATCTTGAGTTTCTGGACGAGCTCGGTAAAGCTCAGGATATGCTGCGACAGAGGCTCTATACAATGCCAGCAAATAATTACCTTGCAGTCTGGCAGAAGGATAAAAAATGACGACTTATTCAGGTGGCTGTTATTGCGGCAGAATCCGCTTTAAAATTGACGCATCAGAGGAAATTTAAAGTCGCCGAATGTAATTGTAGTATGTGCGGATTCCTGTATTTCGAAGAGATTTCGATCAGGATGCTGGATAGCACAGGCGTTGAGCGCCGAGTATAGCCCTGATATTACGCTCCGCTGACTGGTATATTTGACCCCATGCTGCTCGATTCCCTACTCGTACCAGAAACCATTGTCAGTCCCAAAAGCTTTGTGGGGCTGATGTCACTCTATGAAAGCAACTATCTTCGATTGCTACGACTGATACCCGAGATTGATCGTATTGATGGTTGTTTCAGATCGCGCGTAGCGGGTGATTGTGAATTATTCATCGAAGTCATCGAGACCAGTAGATACACCGTCACGTTATCGTTGACGTATCACCTGTCCACCAACGAAGGTCTGCTGTCTAATCCGGACATGATGGTGCGTGTGTATCTTGACGGGCAGCAGGCTGAGGTTCTGGCTATTGGTGAGAGGCAGCGGCATGCCGCATTGCGGCGCCTCATCTTTGAGCACAAAGAGGAACTTGATCGGCGCTGGCGCTTCAATGTTATCCTGAATAAATGGCTTGAGTACCTGTCAGATCAGGGTCATTTGATCCTCGATCGCTAAAGCGACCCTGCGACTCGATCTGGCCGCTAATCGCCAGTTCCTGAAACTGTCGATTCGGTCCACACTTTCCATTCCATGAATTGTCATTACCACTTATAAGCTATCGCCAGGATTAGTTGCCATGGTTTTTTGTGATCGACTCGGGTGATGTCATAAAGGGACAGCAGGACGCGCATCTACTTGGCGATAGCTACTGCAGGGTCGCTAAAGTATTGATTTTATAGGCCTAGAGATCACTTGAGTTGGTGTTGTAGTGAAGTAGAACACCTCGAATATAATGAGAAAATCGCGAGGATTAAGGCGAAATTTGTGCTGTTTGCTGCGGCATGTTGGCCTCTCGAATTTCTGCCATATCCGTGACGATTTTTGCCGCCTGTTCAAGCTGCACGTCCGGAATTTCGTCCTCGGCAACATCATCAAGACTTTCGAGTGGCTCCAAGTTCAGTGCAACTCGCCTTTCATTTTCACGTTGTAAGGTATTGGCCAGTTCGGCCGTACGGGCGGCGCGCCGTTTGTTGATATTCAGTGAAACGGTCTTTAGACCTCGGATTCGTTTGCCAGCTTGAATTCGATCCATCTGATACTGGAAGTTAGGATCAGCTTTAGAACGCTCCATATGATTAGTGGTCAAGGACTCGATCGTGCCACCAAGAGATGCACCGGCACTAAATCGAGTCGTGTCGATAGTATCCCACGGAAGTGCATTCTTGCGTGCGCTTTCACCTACGATATTCGTATCAATGTTTGACGGCAATTCGATGTCGGGATGGACTCCACGGTGCTGCGTGCTGGCACCCGTCACGCGATAGTACTTACCGATGGTGAGGGTTAGTTGTCCAAAACCCTTTTCGTCTGCATTGCGAAAATATTGATCAAGTGAGTAGAGGTTTTGGACAGTACCCTTGCCAAAAGTTTGCTGCCCGATGATTATGCCGCGAGCATAGTCCTGAATTGCCCCGGCAAAAATCTCAGATGCCGATGCACTAAATCGATCGACAAGAACGGCCAAAGGACCATTGTAGGAAACCCTTGAAACGGGATCTGGATCATCAAGCCTCTGTGGTGGGCTGCGGCGAACGTTTATCGATTTCCTGAATTGGACGATAGGGCCGTTATCGATGAATAATCCGGATAATGCCGTCGCTTCGGTCAAATGGCCACCACCATTGCCGCGCATATCGACAACCAAACCATCGATTCCCTGTTCTTTAAGTTCATCGATGAGTCGTTTGACGTCCGTGGTGACGCTAGTGAAATCTGAATCACCTCTGTTTAACGCGGAATAATCACGATAAAAGCCAGGCACCTCGATAACCCCGATCGACCAGTCACGGCCACCTCTTGGCACCTTAACAATTTCGCTCTTCGCGGCTTGTTCTTCGAGCTTGACCGCTCCTCGCGTTAACTCGATAACTTCTTTGGGGCTACCTGGAATAGCGTTTGCAGGGATGACTTGCAGCCGCACGACAGATTCCTTCGGTCCACGAATGAGATCGACAACGTCGTCCAGCCTCCAACCGATTACGTCAACGAATTCCCCCTCGGGCCCTTGAGATACCGCAGTGATTCGATCATCTCGCTTCAGCGTGCCATCAAAGTCGGCTGGACCACCTCGGATGATATTAACGATACGAACAAAATCATCTTCTGTCTGTAGCGTTGCGCCGATGCCAACATACGATAAACTCATGGCGATTTGATATTCATCTGCACTGCGCGGTGACAAGTAGCTGGAATGTGGATCAACGGCATGCGCGAACATGTTCATGAAGCGTTCGAATACATCGTCATTTTTGACTTGGTCTAAGCGCTTAATGAAACCTTTATAGCGTTTCGACAGGATTCCCTGATTTTTCTCCCAAGGCTCGTCCTCAAGCGCAAGTGACAGTGTGTCGTTGACGACGCGCTGCCTCCAGATTTCGTCAAGTTCGAGAGGGTCGGCCGCCCAAGGCGCTTCCGATCGGTCGAAAATGTATTCTTCATCGGAAGAAGTATTAGGTTCACTATCGAGCTGGGTGAGGGCAAAATGCAGCCGCTCGCGAACTCGCATCCGGTATACCTCAAACATTTTATAAACAGGATCGAGTGGTTTACTCTTGACGATGTCGTCCAGTTGATAGCGGTAGCGTTCAAAATACTCGATGTCGCTAGCCAGAAAATACATACGATTTCGGTCCAGATTTTCGATATAAAAGTCGAGGGCCTTTGACGATAGATCGTCATCTACCATTACCTCATTATAGTGAGACCTCTGGATAAACTGAGCTACCAGTTCACCAATCGCTTCATGTCTTTTCTCGGGAAAGAGAAACTGACCATCTTTGACGGTCGAAGTGTCAGCGTCCGGAGCTCCCTCGTTGTTACTGAGGGCAGGAAGTGACAGCACCGCAAGCAGTAAAATTGCCAGCATGCGCGTTCCACGTCGATCAAGTATTCTCAATATTTTCTCCATTTCGGTCGCGGTAAAGGCTGAGAATTACTGAATTATGTTTGATTTTGCCGGCCAGAAAACTTCCACAAGTATAGCGATAGCCTTAAAACTTGCCAGCCAATATAGGGCGACAGAATCAAAAACCACGCTACGGGGTTGCCGTTACGAACCTTCTCACTGAGTGTGCCAAAGAAATCGCCATAGCCATGGCCGGCATAATCGCCGAATACTGACTCGCCAACAGAATAAATAACTATCGGCAAGACCAGTAAGCCGAGGAAGAGAAAACCGCTCATCAAAGCGATTTCTTTGGTGGCGAGTTGCCGGAGTGTTCTGCTGGGTTTTGGAGTATTCATATTGACCGAGGACGTCGAAAGTTTAGGTTTACTAAGACTGCCATCCTTGCGTACCTCAGGTAGGACGTCAAGATTGTCTGGGGTTTATTCTTGAATAAGAAGGCTTGCAACCTAAACTTGCTCGCCGCCAATAATGAAGGTCTTAAGTTGCTTCGCTAGGCCACCGCAAGCTCTGGCTTGCGTTCTGGCGATTAGCGGAATAGGAATAACCAACGCCGGCAAGAAAGAGGTGCCACTGTAGTCCGCTGTGACGGTCCCAACTGATTCTGATTTATCTAAATCCCAGATTGATGCTTCGTAGTCCGCGTCATCCTGCCACCAAGCAAAGCCAAAGCAACCGCCACCGCCAGGCCCAGCGGCGCAAGAGAGACTGCCTCCCTGCGTGACTCGTTCAGTGTCGCCATCGATCCAGATGATGTATCGCACTCCCATCAATTCGATGGCCTTGGATACTCCCAGTTTTTCCATAAATTGCATAAGACCCTTCGTATTGCTCGGTGCTGTTCGCGGCTCAAACCATGGAAATAGTTTGTCAATGAATTGTTGGGCAGGGACTACATTGAGGGCACTCACACCATACCCTAGTGCTGTTTCAACACATTGAATGTAGTCAGCTTCCGTTTCGTTTCCCTGGTGATAGCTCTTCGCTATGACAACAACGGCCTCTCCCTCGAGTAAGCCAGTCGTTTCTACTCGTGCGTTCTCTATAGTCGCTGTCACGCAGCCACTCGTTGTGATGGCAACGATTACTGCAATGCAACTAATTCGTAACTTCATCGATGCCTCCGATAGTAAAGATATCGAACACTGTAGGCTCATCGCGAACCAAATTTCCATCGCTTGCTTCGCTTGAGTCAGGCTTGCCAGTATCAATGGGTCCATCCGCGAGCACCCCGATGTTGGTCGCTTTGTCCATCTGTAATAATATCAATGCGGCGGCGTCTCTCATCGCTAGAACCGCTGCGCGCTGTAATGCTTCTTCACCACTCAAGCCTTCTGTTTGGCTTTTCCCATACGCGCTTACAGTCCACGTTGAGGCGCTGGTACCCACACTGTCAAACACCTGCATGCGATATCGAATCCACACAACGAATGCATCTGTTTTACTTTGATTTGGGACGGAAAACTCAAACCCCTCGATCGTGGGTTCAACGAGCGCGTCGAAAGTATAGCCGAGCACATCGTCGTCCGGGCCGAGCACAATGACGTTATCGAACATATATCCGAACAGCTGCGTAAAAAATTTGGCATTGGATGAGCCAAGCTTGATGGTCCAGGGCTCCCGTCCTAATACATTTTCTTCGTGTACGAAGTCTTGGAATTCGGCAGGCAGGCGAAGCGCCACAATTAGGGGTAACTTATCGAAGTGAGGTCGCGGAATTGATGGACCTTCGACTGTGACAATGGATGCACATCCAGCGACAAAAGCGACGATTAAAATGATGCTGTATCTAAAATATCTCGTTGCGATCAAGTGGTCGAAGCCCGCCAAAGTGAATGAGTGCGATTGCTGGCTCTGAGTGAGCCTGAGCCGTATGGTTCACGGATTTGCCGCAATTAGCGCTTTTCGCCACTTTAGTTGGCTGATCTGGGGAGTGCAAATGATTATACGTTCACGACTGTAATCACAATCGATATAAAGGCGCGAAATCGGACTAAAGCAAAAGCCGAGACCGGATGACACCGATCTCGGCAACCAAGTTGCATATTTGCTTGAAATGACCCCGCAATAGCAAACTCATAAGGCAGTAATCAGAATTCGTAGCGTAGCCCAACGTGTAGCGAACGACCGGGTAGTGGAATGAGGTCCTTCAGCGGTGAGGTATGCTGACGAATCTCCTCATCCAGCAGGTTCGAGCCACGGACGAATAAATAAAGATCAGGATCATCAAATGCATAGTTTACGTTTAGATTTAAGAGCGTATACCCCTCTGTCGGCAACTCATACGTTGTGATTTTATTTTGATCCGCAGCAAAGGTCGCATCGAGACTGACATCGAACTGATTCCAGCCACCATGCAGCTCAAGGCCAACCCGCGATGGCGGAATCCTTGATAGGTAAGCACCTGATGTACTCTGTTCGGCATGAACGAAATCCGTAAATACGCTCAGATGGAGATGACTATCATCACGATCCCACAGCTCGAACAATGCTTGTGCTTCGATGCCATAGAATTTGACATCGCTCTGGCCGTAGTCATATACGGTCATATGATCTATTTCGACCGCCGTTGGCTGCAAAGTAATGTAGTTGTCCACACTATTGACGAACCCTGTGATTGACCATTCAAGTCCCCCCGTATCGCCATGAACGGTCAAATCGAGATTGGTAGATTCCTCGAGGTCGAGTAATCCATTGCCGAGTACCGTTGATCCTCGTTCATATCGTTGCGTAGCAAGATGCGGGCCACTCGCATAAAGCTCAGTCGCTGTCGGGTGACGCTCAGTGAATGCGAGATTCGCGGATATGCGGATATCCTCAATCGGGCGCCAGATTGCGCCGACAGAAGCACCAAAAGCACTATTGTCGTATTGCTGACTCTGACTCAACGTTGCACCCGTAATCTTCTGACTCTCGATACGGGCGCTAGCCTGAAGGATCCAACTGTCATTCGGCCGCAGTTCCTCGAAAGCGAACAGGCTGAATTGTGATGTATCTGTTGCAGGGACAAAGGCCTCTTCACCGATGGCGGCGAAGTCGACTTGCTTGTATTGGATGCCGACGGAACCTGCAAAGTTACCCCAGGGGACATGACGCAGTTCAAGCCGGTTATCCGAACCCTTAACATCGAAAACCGTTCCAGTTTCCGCACCTTCGAATTCGGTGTGCGTGTAGTCATTTATTGCAGCTCGATAGTGAATATCACTGATAAATTTTCCGTCTAAATTATATTCTCCTTTTACATCAATCCGCCTCTGCTGAACGTCAAGCCTTACTGCTTCTTCCTCTTCGTCATGATGTTCCTCTTCTTCCCCTTCTTCATGATCTTCCTCTTCCTCTTCATGATGATGATGCCCTGGAATACCGTATTCACTATCGAAGCCACTTATCGAAGCACTAAAAAAGCCTCTGTCGCCAATAAATGAAGCACCTACCGCAGCACCACTGGTTTCACTATCTGTGTTATCAACGAGGCCAAATGCTTCTTCCTCTTCGTCATGACCTTCCTCTTCGTCATGACCTTCCGCGGCTTCTTCAGCTTCTTCAGCTGCAATAAATGCCGCAGATTCTGCAAATCCGGGTATCGTGATGTTATCGGTTGAACGCCTAAAATAGTCAAAACTAAGCGTGCTCGATCCCGATCCATTGATGCCATTTCCAACAAGGAGGCTCCGCATGGCTACTTCGCGATTTCCGGCGGCGGTGTCCGCGCCTACTGCAACACCACCCGAAAATGGTCTGTCGATTGACTGTTCAGGCAATCGAGTATCGACGACGTTGATTAACCCGCCTGCAGCACCGCTCCCGTATAGCAGCGTAGCTGGACCACGGATGATCTCAATGCTCTCAGCAAGGAGCCCATCAGTAGTCACTTGATGGTCCTCGCTGAAGCCTGATGCGTCTAACGCGTCAAGTCCGTTTATTAGGACGCTCACCCGTTCCCCGTATTGGCCGCGGATGACTGGACGTGAGGCTATGGGGCCAAAATAAGTCGAACTCAGCCCTGGTTCCTGAGACAGCATCTCGCCAATACTGGTGGATTGCTTCTTTATAAGATCATCGCCGCGAATGACGGTGGTCGGTTGCGCGAGCTCCTCTACGGTACTGCGGAGTGGTGACGCTGTTACTATAATTTGGTCAATTTGATGATGTGTATCCTCATTGCTTTGTGCTGAGGCAACAAGCGGAGAGGTGCAAACTGCGATGGCCGCGGCCATCGAGAAATGGTTCGTAATCTTCATGTTCTTTATTCTCTGATCAGTCGGTAGGACGCACGGAAGGTGCGCTGATATCAGCGAACACAGCTTTGCCATGATCGCTATAAGTCAACTTTCGTATAGATCAGATCTGGGGTGGTGCCCGAGCATAAAAATTGCGAACAGGTGCTAGCGTTATGAAAACTGCAGGTGCGTTGGACCTTAGTAGCTCGTTTGGTCGCGGTAGTGCTGTCTCAGCGGGTTGATCGACCGCTGCATCGACTCGGTCCAACTGAGCGCAGACATGACAGCCCTCCTCAGTGTAGTCGGCAATATGATCGAATTGGTGGATGGCGATCGTCAGTTGCAACAACGCAATCGGCAAGATCGCGAACCACGAAACGCGTCGCTGCAATATTGCTTTCACCAAACTGTTGATTTTTTTAGTCAAAAAAATGTACCGAGTCGCATATGCGCTGCAATATAAACAATTACTGAAGCTTCAACAATATTT
>TARA_B110000483_G_scaffold243557_1_pt1 | contig 11681 bp, 11 predicted proteins | sample TARA_B110000483 | Tara Oceans TARA_B110000483 (sample SAMEA4398176) | marine metagenome | biome: Polar Biome; feature: [SRF] surface water layer (ENVO:00010504); material: water (ENVO:00002006), including particulate matter (ENVO:01000060) such as... | depth 5 m
ACTATGTCTTAAGGCATGGGAGAGTAGGACATTGCCAAGTCTACTAAACATGAAATAATATGTCACTTTACAATTAATCCATACATATTACTGTTTATTTATGAAAATTTGTGTCGTTGGTACTGGCTATGTGGGACTAAGTCTTGCTGTTTTGCTTTCTCAAAAATATGAAGTCATAGCTTATGATATTTCAAAGGATAGAATTGAAAATATAAAGAATAAAATATCACCAATTAAAGATGCTGATCTAGAAAATTACCTACAGAATAAAAACCTCAACTTAAAATCTACTAATGATAAAAATGAGGCCTATATAAATGCAAATTATATTATTGTAGCTACGCCTACAAATTATGATGTTAAAACTGGCTCTTTTGATACATCAACTGTTGAGCAAGTTATATCTGACTGTATGAGAATTAATTCTGGTGGGTTAATAGTAATTAAATCAACAGTTCCTCTTGGTTTTACAGATAATATGAGAATTAAATTTAAGAATAAAGATATAATTTTTTCACCAGAATTTTTAAGAGAAAACAAAGCTTTATATGATAACTTATACCCCTCAAGAGTTGTTATAGGAAGTAAATCAGAAAAAGCCATAAATTTTGGAAAGTTATTATTAGAATGTTCTCTTAAATCTGAGAATGACATTCAATTTCTTAAAATGGAATCTAAAGAAGCAGAGGCAGTTAAACTTTTCTCAAACACATTTCTTGCTATGAGAATATCATTTTTCAATGAGTTAGATAGCTTTGCAGAAATACAAAATTTATCTTCTGAGAAAATAATAGAAGGTGTAAGTGCTGATTCAAGAATAGGAAATTATTATAATAATCCTTCTTTTGGGTATGGAGGTTATTGTCTGCCCAAGGACACAAAACAATTGCTTGATAATTTTAATAAGATTCCTAACAGTATTATAAAGGCAGTAGTTGAGGCAAACAAAATAAGAAAAGAGTTTATTTTTAATTCAATTTTAAATAAGCATCCAAATACAGTCGGAGTTTATAGACTAATTATGAAAGAAGGATCAGATAATTATAGAGAGAGCGCAGTTCTAGATATACTTGAAAGTTTAAAGAAAAAGAAAATTAAAATAATACTTTACGAACCATTTATTGCTGAAAATCATTTTAATGAAATAGAAGTTATATCTGATTTAAGTAGTTTTATTTCTAAATCAGACTTAATTATTGCAAATAGGATGTCAAATGAGCTTCATCATGTTAGAAATAAAGTCTATTCAAGAGATATTTATAGAGAAAACTAATCTAAAAATTTATTAAAATATTATGATTATATAATGATACATTTATCTTCTCCAAAAACACTAGGAAATGAAAAAATATATATAGAGGAATGTCTTGAAAGTGGATGGCTATCTACATCAGGTCCATTTATTGAAAAATTTGAGGAAGAACTATCTAAATATGTAAATTCTAAACATGTTGTTGCGTGCATAAATGGAACATCAGCTTTACACATTTCTCTAAAATTATTAAATGTAGAAGCAGGAGATGAGGTAATTGTCCCAACTATTACGTTTATATCCACCATAAATTCTATTATTTATAACAATGCAAGCCCCATTTTTATGGATTGTGATGATTTTTATAATTTAGATACCGTCAAGACTATTGAGTTTATAAAAAGTGAAACTTATTTTAAGAGTGGTTACACCTATAATAAGAAAACTAATAAGAGGATTCCAGCTATAGTGCCAGTACATGTATGGGGCAATGCTTTGTGGTTAGATGAATTGTATGATTTATGTCAAGAGAGAAATATCAAAATACTTGAAGATGCCAGTGAAAGTTTAGGAACAACATATACTGAAGGAAAATTTAAATCTTGTCATCCTGGTACTATTGGAGATATTGGGTGCCTATCATTTAATGCTAATAAAATTATAACTTCTGCTGGTGGTGGTGCTATTTTAACTAATAATAAAACTATTGCAGATAAAGCGAGATATTTAATAAGTCAGGCAAAAGACGATCCAATTAAGTATATTCATAACGAGGTAGGTTACAATTATAGAATAACAAATATAAATGCTGCAATTGGACTGGCGCAATTAGAAAAAATAGATGATATTTTAGAAAATAAAAAGGAGATACGTAAAATTTATAGTGAAAGAATATCTAAAATAAAAAATATAAAACTTGCAGAAACTCCTTCTTATGCAGACAACAATTCTTGGCTAAATCTTATTACTCTTTCCAAAGATTATAAATATACAATATGGGAATTATTTAATAAGTTTGAAGAAAAAGATATACAAACACGGCCTGTATGGCAGTTAAATCATTTACAGAAAAAGTACAGAGATTTTCAAACATTTAAGATTAGTAATGCAGAAATAAAATTAAATAATTCACTTTGTATACCCTCTAGCAGTCATTTAACTAAAAATCAAATCGAAGAAGTGATAAATATCTTAAAAGATATAGGCTAATTTTATATAAATATATATATATGTATCTGTCATTCATTAATACCTTAAAGAATTAGTTAGCTCTATATTCCGTAAGTATATTCAAATTATAGATAGACTCATATACATAAAGTATTTATATATAATATACACTTTTAACGCGGGATGGAGCAGTCTGGTAGCTCGTCAGGCTCATAACCTGAAGGTCGTAGGTTCAAATCCTACTCCCGCAACCAAAGAAATAAGGTATTATTAAAACATATGAAAATTGTAAAGGGGTTTAGGCACACAGGAATAATTTGTGAAAATATTCAAGAGTCACTTATTTTTTATAGGGACAAATTAGGCTTTGAGGTAATTCAAGATTTTTGGGATTCTAGCCATTACATAAACGAGATTACAGGAATTGAAGATGCTAATGTTCATATGATTAAACTTAAGGCAGCTGATGATACGGTTTTAGAATTACTTGAATATGAAACACATCCAACATCTAAAATAAAACAAGAAATCTATAATGTTGGCGCGTGTCATCTGGCTCTACAGGTTTACAATATTGAAGAGGCATACAAAAAGTTATGTAATAATGGAGTAAAATTTATTAGTAAGCCTGTTTTATCGTCTGAAGGTATTGCAAAAGTTTGTTTCTGTTTCGATCCTAATGATATAAGGATTGAACTAGTAGAAATGATATGAAAGACGTAGTTGCTATTATTCCAGCTAGGTCAGGTTCGAAATCAGTTAAAGATAAAAATATAATTACATTATCTGGCTTTCCAATGATTTCTTATAGTATTGCAGCAGCAAAATTATCTAAATTTATTTCTAGAGTAATTGTATCTACTGATAGCATTAAATATGCCGAGATTGTAAAAAAGTTTGGTGCCGAGGCTCCATTTATTAGGCCTTCAGAAATTGCCACTGATCAATCTGGAGATATAGATTTCTTTAAACATTTAATTCATTATTTGAATGAGCATGAAGGATATTGCCCAAAATATTTTGTGCATTTAAGACCTACGACTCCATTACGCAAACCAGACATAATTGATAAAGCAATAGAAAAAATATTAGACTTAGAAGATTATACTGCTTTAAGGTCTGGGCATAAAGCCCCAGAATCACCTTTAAAATGGTTTAAAATGGGTGATAAAAATCAATTCATTAGCATTATGAATTCTACGGATCATAATGAATATTCAAATCTTCCAAAAGAAAACTTTGAAGATATATATATTCCAAATGGATATGTAGATATTGTAAAATCTACACAAATCAGTGAAACAAATACACTGCATGGTAATAAAGTATTTGGCTTTGAAACTTCACCATGCATTGAGATAGACTCTGAAAGTGAATTAGATTATATAAATTATCAGATGAATAAAGATGGGTCCATTTTAAAAGATTTTTTAATGAAATATAAGAATAAATAATCATGCCTGGCAAAAACTTTTCTCAAGTTCCAATTAAAACTAAATCAGTTCGAACTGAATATAGGGTTATAAATACGCCAATCCCAGTCCCTGAGAGTATAGATATTCTTAATAAAATGTATAAGTATGAATCAAATTCAATGCATGGACAAATGCCAATCATCTGGGATAAGGCTGATGATTTTCAAGTTTATGATTGCTGGGGAAATAAGTGGATAGATTTTACTAGCACTATTTTTGTATCAAATGCAGGACATGGAAATAAAAAAATCATAGAGGAACTTACAAAAACAATTAATAAACCATTGCTGCACACTTATACTTACCCCAATATCGAAAGAATAAATTATTTAGAATACTTGATTAAAAATACCCCTGATCACATCGAAAAAGCTTTTTTACTCTCATCAGGAACTGAGGCAAATGAAGCTGCTTTAAAGTTAATGAGATTGAACGGAGCTAAATATAACAAAAATAAAAAAGGCATTATTTGTTTTGATGGTTCTTATCATGGACGAACAGTTGGATCACAATTAATGACTGGAAATCAAAAGGCAAAAGAGTGGATCGGTCATGAGGATCCTAATATCTACCACTTACCTTTTCCTTACCCATGGATTAAAAGTGCTGAAAATTGTATTAAGTGTAAATTTGTTGACTGTGTTGAGGATTGCCCAGCAGATTGTTTTTATGAAGATTCAATTAAGAAATTTTTTGATGATCACAATATTGGTCCTGCAGAAAATATTTGTGGGATTGTTCTCGAGACATTTCAAGGATGGGGAGCAATATTTTATCCCTTAAACTTTGTTAAGAAAATTAGAAAATTTTGTGACGAGAATAATATTTTATTAACTTTTGATGAAGTTCAGGCTGGTTTTGCTAGAACTGGTAAATTATTTGGATATATGCATTATGAAGTGACCCCTGATTTAGTAACTTGTGGTAAGGGAGCAAGTTCAGGACTACCTCTTTCATTAGTCCTTGGCTCTCAAAAAGTAATGGATCTTGCTGACATTGGGTCTATGAGTTCAACTCATTCTGCAAATCCACTTAGCAGTATAGCTGGCCATTACTGTCTAAAAGAAATAGTTGATCGAGATTTAGTAGGCAGAGCTAAAAATTTAGGAGATATTTTTCATAGAAGATTAAATCAATTAAGAGAAAAATTTCCCAAACACTTAAAATATATTTTTGGAAAAGGAATGATTGCAGGTTTAGTGTTCATTGACGAAGATGACAAGCCACTTATCAAACTATGTGATCTAATAAGTGAGGAAGCATTAAGAAGGGGGCTGTTAGTCGTCCATACTGGACGGGAGTCCATTAAGTTAGGTCCACCAATTACTATTAACGAGGATGCATTAATGGAAGGAATTCAGGTTCTTGAAGATTGTATTAATGACCTGATCTGAAAAAGTACTAAATGAAAACAAATTATTTATCAACAGTATATAACCCTGAGTCTCACCCGTATACTACATATCCAGAGAAGCTATGTAAGCATTTATATGATAGGTTTAATTTTGATAAAGAAATGAGCCTACTAGAAGTTGGATGCGGCAGAGGTGAATTTTTAAGAAATTTTAAAAATCTTGGCCTAAGTGTATATGGATGCGACTTATCAGATGAAGTAAAAGATTATTTAAAAGATTTTGATATCAAGATTACTGATGTAGATAAGCAGCCTTTGCCATATAATGATAATAGTATTGATATAATTTTCTCAAAGTCATTTATTGAGCATCTTTACTACCCCGAAAATTTTCTTAAAGAGGCCATGAGAGTTTTAAAGCCCGGTGGTCTTTTATTGACTTTAACTCCTGATTGGGAATCTAACTATAAAATTTTTTTTGATGATTTTACTCATAGATCACCTTTTACAAAGACTGCTTTAAAAGATGCATATAAAATGACAGGATATAATTCTGTAGATGTATTTCACTTTAGACAATTACCAATAGTATGGAAATTTCCAATACTAAATATCTTTTGTGCATTTATAAGCCCATTTATTCCGGTAAGAACAAGCACTAAATTTTTAAGGTGGTCTAGAGAATTAATGCTAGTTGGCATAGGTAAGAAAGACTAAAATAATATTTATAGACTCTCATAAAAATATATTTTACCTTCAGATTAGAAAAATGAAACTACGTGTAATTAGCTAGCGATTTATAGTATTTAATACTTGAAGGTTGTGGGTATGAAATTTAATTAAGTCATAAATTTAATGATGGATGATAATAAGCAACATACAAGAGCATTTTTAGAATCTATAAATGTAAAACAAAAGATTTTAGATCAAAAATCCCACGAAATAATCCCTGAGATGGGAGAGCTAATTATAAATTCAATAATAGCTGGCAATAAACTATTAACGTGTGGTAATGGTGGATCTGCAGCAGATGCCCAGCATCTGGCAGCAGAACTTTTGATAAGACTGAAACCAAAAAATAATAGACAAAGTATTCCAGCGCTATCGCTAGCACAAGATATTTCAACTATTACAGCCTGTGGGAATGACTTTGGGTTTGATCAAGTATTTGGAAGAGTATTAGAGTCAATTGGGAATAAAGGTGATATACTCTTAATAATAAGTACTTCTGGTAACTCAAAAAATATAATTTATGCTGCAGAAGTTGCGAAGAAAAAAAATATAGCTATAATTTCTTTCTTAGGCTCTGGTGGGGGGAAAGTTTTAAAAATTTGTGACAAAACTTTTTTAGTACCTAGTGAAGATACAGCAAGAATACAAGAAAGTCATATTACTGCTGGACATGCATTAATGGAATATATAGAGAATGGTCTTTTAAAGAAAAAATTTATCAGTACTTATGAGACTAACTAATTTAATTTTCAAATTTTGATAGCGTTAAATAAAGTAAATTTATTTCTATTTGATTTTGATGGAGTAATGACAAATAATCTTGTCTATGTTGACCAAGATGGAAAAGAGTCCGTATCTTGCAATAGGTCTGATGGTATAGCCATTGCCGCTTTAAGAAAGTTAAATAAAAAAGTTTATATAATTTCTACTGAAAAAAATTCTGTTGTAAAAAAAAGAGCAGAAAAGTTAAAAGTTAAAGTTTTATATGGTGTTAAAGATAAAGTTAATTCAATAATAAAAATTTCTAAGAAAGAAAATATTTCTTTAAGAGAAACAATATTTATTGGAAATGATATAAATGATATAGGCGCTATCAAAGAATGTTACTATTCAGCATGTCCATCTGATAGTCATCAGTTAGTTAAAAAAATTTCAAAGATTCAATTAAAATCTAAAGGTGGAGATGGAGTAATTCGAGAGCTTGTTGAAAAAATATTTAAATTAGACTTGCAAACAATACTGTATAGTGATAATCCGAAATGATGAATATATTTTTAGTTGCCGAAATTGGTATAAATCACAATGGTGATATAGACATTACAAAAAAGCTTATTGATTTAGCTGTAGAGTGCAAATTTGATGCTGTAAAATTTCAAAAAAGAACTATTGATAAAGTTTACACACAAGAAGTTTTAGACTCCCTGAGAGAAAGTCCTTGGGGCACTACGCAGAGAGACCAAAAAAATGGACTTGAATTTAATAAAGAAAATTATTTAGAGATTGATAATTATTGTAAATCAAAAAACATTCATTGGTATGCGTCTGCATGGGATATTGATAGTCAATATTTTTTATCAGAATTTGATTGTAAATATAATAAGATTGCTTCAGCTATGATAGTAGACAAAGAATTAATGGAGATTGTAGCTAGAGAAAAAAAACACACTTTTATTTCAACAGGTATGAGTACTTATGATGATATCGATCAAGCAATAAAAATATTTAAGTCTGCTAATTGTTCATTTGAATTAATGCACACTAATTCTACTTATCCAACAGATCCGAAAGATGTGAATCTATCATGTATTAAAACACTAAAAGAGCGCTATAAGTGCGATGTTGGCTACAGTGGCCATGAGTCTGGTATCAGCATTTCTTGTGCCGCGGCTATGATGGGTATCTCTTCATTAGAAAGACATATTACATTAGACAGATCGATGTATGGATCGGATCAATCGGCTTCTTTAGGTCCACAAGGCTTAAGACAATTAGCAGGATCATTGGAAAAGATAAAATTAGCTGTTGGAGATGGGAAGAAACGCTTCTCAGATTCTGAAATAGAAGTTGCAAAAAAATTAAGGAACCATCTGGATTGGAAAGTATAAATCAAAAACTATTTAACCTTGATAAAAAAGTAATTGTTGTAACTGGTGCCGCTGGTTTGCTTGGCACAAAACATTGTGAGGCTATAGCTGCTTTTGGAGGTTCGATAATAGCAATTGATAAAGATAAAAAGAAGTTAGAAAAATTAGAAAAAAATATTTTAAAAACATATAAAATTGATATTAAAATTTATTGTGCAGATATAACTAATGAAAAAGAGATTAAATCACTTTCTTTAAAAGCACTAAATCATTTTAGAAGAATAGATTGCTTAGTTAATAATGCTGCAAATAATCCAAAAGTAGAAAAAAATAATATTAAAGAGAAATCAAGACTAGAAAATTTTTCTCTTGATGATTGGAATAATGATATTGCTGTGAGTTTAACAGGAGCATTTTTAAACACAAAATACTTTGGCAAGATTATCTCTGAGAATAGCAATGGAGGAGTAATAATAAATATTGGATCAGATCTGAGCTTAATTGCCCCTGATCAAAGGCTTTATAGCAAAAAAAATATTGCTCAAAATCTTCAGCCAGTAAAACCGGTTTCTTATTCAGTTGTCAAGTCAGGTCTTGTTGGGTTTACTAGATATGTGGCAACTTATTGGCCAGATAAAGTAAGATGTAATATTATGTGTCCGGGTGGAATTCAAAATGATCAGCCTAGAGAATTTATAAAAAATGTCTCCCATAGAATACCTATGGGTCGTATGGCAACTTCAAGTGAATTTCAAGGAACTTTGATTTGGTTATTAAGTGATGCTTCAAAATATTTAAATGGAGCGATCATTCCAGTAGATGGTGGAAGATCTGCTTGGTAGATCCCTATTGTACTTCTCCTTTTTTTAAAATAAATATTTTTTCGCATTTATTTAGAGTACTTTTTCTGTGAGAAATTATTAATATAGTTTTTTTTACACTCATTTTATAAATTGATTTCATAACTTCAGACTCAGTCTTTTCATCTAATGAGCTTGTAGCTTCATCAAGTACTATAATCGGTGGATTGTGATATATTGCTCTTGCAATACCTATTCTCTGAAGTTGGCCTCCAGATAATCTTACACCTCTTTCTCCGACGACTGTATCTTCACCATTTTTTAATGACTTTATAAACTCATCTAGTTGTGCTGATCTTAATGCTTCTTTTAATTTATGATCATCTATATCTGTTGGATTTAATCCAAAAGCAATATTATTTTTTATTGTATCGTCATTTAGATATATATCTTGAGGAACATAGCCTATTAAGGCCTGCCATTTTTTAATATCTGTATTAATATTTTTTCCATCAACAAATATATTTCCTTTGGTTGGTTCTAAAAGCCCAAGAATTAAATCTACAAGTGAACTTTTTCCTGAACCACTTTCACCCATAATTCCTATAGTAGAACCACATTTAATTTTTAAGTTTATATTTTTTAAGGAAGCTTTATCAGAATTCTTATAAGTAAGTGAAACATCATTAAGTTCGATAAGCCCTCTAAAATTTAAAGGCTCTTGGTTTAAATCAGTCTTTTTATGAGAATTATTAATTCGACTGTGTCCTAATTCTAAATTAATAACTTTTACTACTGGCAAATAAAATTGTATAATTTGTGAGTTAGAGATAATTCTTGCTATCAAAGGCATTAATCTGTAGCCAGCTAATACATAAATGCCTAAGTAATATATTAGATTTGATCTATCATAATTATATGATACAAGAAAAATGATAATAGAGCCCATGGCAATTACAGCAAATGTTTCTAGGGATAATTTAGGTATGAACTGTATTAATTGCTGATTTCTTGAAATAATCGATACTCTTGATATAATTTTTTTAAAAATATCTGTTACATAATTCTCTTGACCAAGTAATTTTATCTCCTTAATTCCTCCAAAACCTTGTTGAATATATTGAATTTTTCGCCCTTCAATGACTTGTCTTTCCTCACCCCATCTAGTATTTGTTTTTCTCCAAATATAAAAGAAGAGAATACCAAAAATAGTCATAAAAAATATTATTAGAATTGAGCTTATTGGCTCAAGAGCGATGAGAATAATGCTAATTGATATAACGATACATATATCTGCAAATAATAAGATGATTGATCCAACAACATTTGAAAAAGCAGCTACTTCAGTGGTAATATTTCTAATCAATCGGGATGTATTTTCTTCAATATGGAAGTCATATTTCGAATTCATGTATTTTTCAAAAAGATTAGAAGCAAATTCTCTTTGAACTCTATAAATAAAATCTGATTGATAAAAATTAATCAAAAAAAGAAGAATATTTTTTGATATAAATATTCCCATCATGAGAGTCATTACAAAATAAATAAATAACTTTTCATCATTAAATCTAATAAATGACATTAACTGTTCAATGAATAAAAATTGATCAGGTATATTCTCATTAAATATTATTGATATAATTGGAATGATAAAGGCGATACTAAAAGCCTCTAAAAACATTGCAAAGAAAACTAATAAAAGAATTATAAAAAGCCCATGTTTCTGACTAGTGGGTAAGAGATTAATTATTGTATTTATAGTTTTCATAGTATAGTTTTATTTATAGCTATTTTAAATACCACACAATTTCACGCTAATGAACCATAATAATGAAATACCAATATTTATTACAGGAACATATAGAACGGGCTCCACATTACTTAGTAGAATACTGAATAATCATAAAGATCTTAATATTACATATGACTCTATTAACTATTTTAGATTTGTATTAAAAAAAAATATCCAGCCTGAACTATATAGAGATATTGTAGAAGAAATAGCAAATAGAATGAAATTACGTTATGGTGTTTGTATTGAGCAAGAAAAAATAATAAACAAATTAGAGTCTCTTAATGAACAGATCTCACATAAATTAATATATGAGAATGTTTATAATAATCTTTTTCAATACAATAAAAAGAGATGGGGTGAAAAAAGTTTAATGGAGTGGACTAATATTGAAACATTTTTAAAGATGTATCCAAAGGGTAGCGTAATACATATTGTGAGAGATCCAAGGGATGTGATGGCATCATATAAGTATATGACAAAAGAAACTGGAAAAAAATATTTAGACTCAATATTTTGTTGTATGAGTTCAATGAACCAAGCAATAAAATATAAAAATAAATTAAATAAAGATAATTATAGAATTCTTAGGTATGAAGACTTAGTAGGTAATAAAGAAATTTGTATTAGAGAAATATGTGAATTTTTAAATATAGAATTTGATTCGGGTATGTTAGATATTAGTAAATCTATAGATATTGTGCATGGCAAGTTAGATAAAAACTCACATACTTCATTCCCTGAGAGTAAAAAATTACATGGAAATTGGGTACATAAATTAGATCAAGATGAAATAAGCATAATTAATACTTTGCTTGGTGACCAGATGAAGTTTTTCTCTTATCAACCAACTAATAAAATTAGTAGCATCGATTTAGAATCTCTAGCAAATAAGTTATTCTCAAATGAAAATTTATTACTTCAGAGATGGGCTAACTTTAAACTCACAAATGATGGAGTCGAAGCTTACCCTTCTGATCCCACAAAGCAAAAAAATTGGGTCAAAAGATCTGGAATTAGTG
>TARA_B110000483_G_scaffold75894_1_pt1 | contig 11668 bp, 10 predicted proteins | sample TARA_B110000483 | Tara Oceans TARA_B110000483 (sample SAMEA4398176) | marine metagenome | biome: Polar Biome; feature: [SRF] surface water layer (ENVO:00010504); material: water (ENVO:00002006), including particulate matter (ENVO:01000060) such as... | depth 5 m
TCTTTTAATATATCATCGTATAATAAAACACCAGAGGAAGCTTTTTCGAATAATCCAACACGCTGTCTTACTAAATTTAAATATATTAATGATTTTACATCATCACCTACTTTGTTTAATGCTTCTGCTGCCATTAATAATACATCTGCATAGCGAATAACTCTATAATTAACACCACTTGTTAAATCGTTGTCAGGTATACCATTTAACATTTCTTCTCTTGATTTAATATATTTATTATTGTAAAAACCTGTATGACCTCCAGCCCCAACCCCATAGGTTGTGCCAGGCGAATTATCGGCAATAAATTCGTCAATATTTAAACAAGTAGCTTCTCTTCTAGAATCTTGGTACTCAAAAAAATCGTATAAATCTTGGGTAGGTAAATTATAACTATTGCCATCCCCATATTGCTCACCGTCATACTGTCTTATACCTTGATATCCAACTGCAAGATTTCCCTCCAAACATATTAAACAACCATAACTACCACCCTCCTGATCAGAATATTCAACATCAAAAACAGTTTCACTATTATTTTCATTTTCTTTTAAAAACAAAGTGCTGTAATCACTGGCCAATGAATAATATCCACTATTTATTAAGATATCAAAAGTTTGGTTTGCTAAAGGCCAGTTTTCTTGATATAAATAGACCTTACCTAGAAGAGCCAATGCTGCACCTTTATCTACTCTTCCCTTAATTCCAGAATGGGAAGATTCAGATTTGTAAGATAAAATAGCAATAGCATTATTTAAGTCTTGTTCAATTTGATCATAAACTTCACTAGCTGGAGTTCTTTCCAATTCTTTAATTTGTTGAACACCCAGTCTTTGATCAACAACTAAAGGAATATCACCAAAAAATTTAACCAATTCAAAATAATAGAAAGCACGTAAAAATTTAGCCTCCGCAAGAATAGTTGCCTTAGATGGAAAATCGACTTCAGTTTCTTTAGGTTCTAAAATAAAATTACATCTACCAATACCACAGTAGTTGAACCTCATAACACTTCTTAACTCATTATTAACTGCTCCATGAGTCATGTTTTCAATCTGATGTAATCCTTCTGTATCTGTAACACTTTCTCCACCTGCAACACAGTTATCAGATGCAATATCTCCTATCCAATAAGAAACAAACATTCCCTGAAGTAAATCATAAGCACCAGTGAGAGCTCTTAAATAATCTTGTTCGTTTTGAAAGAAATTCTCCGCATCTTGAGTGTAAGGAGGGTCAAGATCTAAAAATTTACTACAACCAACGAAAAGTGATGTAGAAATAATAATAGCAGTAAATAGTCTATTTATTTTTCTCATATTTTTAAAATTTTATATTTATACCACCCATAATTGTCTTTGCCTGAGGATAGAATCCATAATCAATTCCTCCAGAAAGAGTTCCTTGAGTTGCCCCAATATCAGGATCATAGCCCATATAATTCGTAATTGTAAATAAGTTATTTGCAGCCACATAAAACCTCACAAAATCTGTTCCAAATTTTTCGCATATTTTTTTTGGTAAAACATAACCCACTTGAATATTTCTTAGTCTTAGATAGGATCCGTTTTCAACGTAGAAATCCGAGAAAACTCCATTTCTATTGATGGAAGTTGTAACAACTGGAACATTGTTAGAAGGATTATCTATCGTCCATCTATCTAAAATGTAATCTAACTGATTTGCATAGGGTTGTTGTCTTTCATAATTTCTTACAATTTTGTGCCCTAAAGATGCATATAAGTTTGCTGAGATATCAATACCAAATACACTAAACCCTAAGACGGATCCAAACATAAATTTTGGAATCGGAGAACCCAAATTTGTTTTATCTGTATTGTTACTAAAATTTATTTCACCATCTCCATCAATATCTACAAATCTTAAGTCACCAATTTGTGCTCCTACCTGAGTGACTAGTGAATTATCAATTTCTTCTTGAGTCTGGAAAACACCGTCAGTTTGATATCCAATGAAATAGCCTATAGGGAAACCAGCTTCAAATCTAGTAGCTGTATTACCACCAACACCAAAGCTTGCTCCTGGAAGAAAATCAACTCCAGGTGGAACTGCTGTTACCTTGTTATCTATATAAGTGAAATTTAAGTTTACATTCATACCTATATTTTTCTTTGGGTCTGTAGCGTAGGCAAATTCAAATTCAAATCCTTTATTACTAACATCTCCAGCATTGATAATTGGTGGATATCCGCCAGGTCCATATGAACCAATAACTGCAGAAACATCTGGACTAAATAATAAATCATTGGTATTTTTGATGAAATAATTTGCGCTGACATCAAATAAATTAAATAATTGAAGATCAATACCTAAATTAAGTTGTCTAGTTGTCTCCCATTTTAAATCAGGATTTGCAGCTGTTCCAATTGCAACACCAGGTGTAATTATATCATTAAATACATAAACACCTTCACCATTTAGTAAAGCTCTGTAAGCAAAGTTGGATATTTGATCATTTCCAGATATTCCATAACTTGTTCTAAATTTAAAAAAACTAATAGCACTAACATTAAAGAAATCTTCATCAGAAACAATCCATGCTCCAGAAACTGATGGGAAATAACCAAACCTACTATTTGGACCAAATTTACTTGAACCATCTCTTCTTAAAATTGCAGAGAAAATATATTTGTACTTAAAACCATATTCAGCTCTTAAAAAATTGGATAACAATCTTTCCTCAAATTCATAAGATCCAGTATTATTTAAATAACCATTCTGAGCCATATTTGCAGATATATCTGCAAAGTCAATGGAATTATTTGGTATGTTAAAGGCAGTGCCATTCAATACATCTCCTCTTCTACTAAAAACAGAAGCTCCTAAAGTTGCTTTTATATTATGGTCCTGAATTTTCTTAGAATAATTTAAAAAACTTTCAAAATTCAGGTCTAAGTAGGTAGCTCTTTGTTCATAAACACTAGCTCCTCTTTCTATAAAAACATCTTCAGCAATTTCCACCTGTACTGGATCAAGATTCGCATTGATAGCTGAATTAGCGTATTTACCAGCTCCATACCAAGCAAGAGGAGAAAACGATTTATCATCGACAGAAGCATAATTATAACTTAATCTATTGGTGAAAGATAAATTCTTGTTGATTTTGTATTCAAACTCTTGTTTTCCTACTAATTTATTTACAGCTGAATTATTATGAGTATTAGCAATTTGTGCAACTGGATTTATAATATCACTTACTTCCAAAAAGTACTCATAATTACCATCAGCAGTAATTACTGGCCTAGTTGGAAATGCGTTTATAGTATTGTATAGTACAGAACCTATTCCATTTTCAGGAAGTGCTTTTCTTTCTTCATGCGTAAATAATAAAACACTACTTAATGTAAGTTTATTTGTTAGAGAATTTACAATATTAACCCTTGCATTGTATCGATCAAAACTTGATTTATCTCCTCCAACAATTCCATCCTGTGAAAAATAGTTTCCACCTACAGAAAAAGAAGAATTCTCACCGCCTCCAGTAACACTAAGGTTAAAACTTTGAATTGGAGCAGATTGAAAAATAGTATCTTGCCAATTAGTTCCCATTTTAAGATCAGTATTGTTAAAAATAGGTGAACCTGTTCCTCTTATAAACATTTCATTTTTTATTAAAGCATACTCTGCAGCATTTAATAAGTCTAAGCTTTTAGTAGTTTGTTGAATTCCATAGTAAGTACCAAATTCAAATTTTGGCTTAGCTCCCTTTCTCCCTTTTTTTGTTTCTATAATAATAACTCCATTAGCTGCTCTTACACCATATATTCCGGCAGTTGCATCCTTTAAAACATTGATAGATTCAATATCTCCTGGGTTCAAGGCATTTAAACCATCCGAATCGTAAACTACACCGTCCACTAAAATAAGAGGATCGTTATCTCCAAAAGTAGAAAGACCTCTGATTCTAATACTAGACGATCCACCTGGTGAACCAGAATTTGTATTTATAGTAACTCCAGAAACCTGCCCTTGTAAAGCTTGGTCTATTCTTGGAATATTTAATCTTTCAATACTTTCTCCTTTTACTTGAACAGTAGCACCAGTTAGTTCCTTGACTGTTGTTTTGCCGTAACCAACTACAACTACCTCATCTAAAGATTTTGTAGAAAGCTGTAATTGTAAATTTATTTTATTTCTACCCTTAAGCTCCGTTATAAAATCCCTATAACCAATAAATGAGAAAATTATTTTTGCACTATCAGAATCAACAGTAATTGCGTATTTACCACCAAAATCTGTAGTTGTACCACCATCTTTGCCAACAATTTTAACGTTAACACCTGGCATAGTTTCTTTATTTTCATCTATAACTGTCCCTGTAATAATTGTAGTTTGTGCAGTTAAATAATAAGAGAAAAAGGTAAAGGATGACAATAAAAATAATTTTGAAAAATTCAGATTTAATTGCATGTTTAAAATATTATTATTAAAAGGTGTTTTATCGACACTAAGGTAGGGTTTTAAATTAAAAATTTGATTAACAAATGTTAAGAAAAAAGTGGAACAAAACATTAGGTAAACTAATTTTAATTATTTCCAAAAATAACAAAACATTTGATAAATTTATACTAAGTTTTATCTACATGACATTAAATTATATATGGGTTGGTTTTTTTATTGTAGCCTTCATAGTAGCAATCTTTAAAACACTTTCAGGAAATCCTGAAATATTTTCGCTTATTGTAAATTCTATTTTTGAAAGAGCTGAACTAGGATTCAAACTTTCTATAGGCCTAACAGGAATAATGGCTTTATGGTTAGGAATCATGAGAATTGGAGAAAAAGGTGGATCAATTAATATATTGTCTAAATTTTTTGCTCCATTATTTTCAAAACTATTTCCTGAAATTCCCAAAAACTCAAAAGCACACGGAGCTATAATCATGAATATTTCAGCAAATATGTTAGGATTAGACAATGCAGCTACTCCTCTAGGTTTAAAAGCAATGAGAGAACTACAGCAGGAAAATCCTGATAAAAACAAAGCCTCAAATGCACAAATTTTATTTCTAGTTTTAAATACTTCTGGATTGACATTAATCCCAACAAGTATAATAGCTCTAAGATCAACTGCAATGGCAGAAAATAATATTACTGGAAATCCAGCAGATGTTTTTCTTCCAATATTAATTGCAACTTACTGTTCTACAATTGCTGGACTAATATTTGTATCTATTTTACAAAAAATCAATCTATTTCAAAAAACAATTCTAGCGTATTTAGGTTCTGCTACAATTGTAATTGGAATGTTAGTTTGGTATTTAATTAATCATAAAAATCAAATTGAAATTATTTCATCTGTGGCTTCAGGATCTATTATATTTTCATTTATAATTAGCTTCATATTATTGGGCTTAAGAAATAAGATTAATATTTATCAGGAGTTTATTGAAGGAGCTAAAGAAGGTTTTAATGTTTCTATTAGAATTATACCTTACCTAATTGCAATGTTATGTGCTATTGGTGCTTTTACCACTTCTGGAGCAATGGATTTTATAATTAAAGGCTTGGGGAGTTTTTTTGGCTTATTTTTAGAAAACACCCAATTTGTTGAAGCTTTGCCTACAGCGATTATGAAACCACTTTCAGGCGGAGGAGCTAGAGGAATGATGGTAGAATCGTGGGGGAAAAATGCGTCTCAAATAAATTCTTTTGTTGGTAAATTAACTTCTACTCTTCAAGGATCTACAGAAACAACTTTTTATGTTCTTGCAGTTTATTTTGGATCTGTAGGAATAAGAAATACAAGATATGCTGTGATAGCTGGGTTATTTGCTGATTTTATTGGCATAATTTCAGCCATTGCCATTGCCTATGTTTTTTGGGGATAAAACATCTTAATATTTAATATCTTTTTTAATTTTACTAATAACTTTTAAAACTTTAGTTTTTAAATTTTTTAAGCTTGTGTTGTTTTCTATAATATAGTCTGCATACTTAAGTTTTTCATCATCTTGCATTTGAAGATTTATTCTATTTTCTATGGAATTTAAATCGGTATTATCTCTTTTAGAAACTCTTTTTAGTCTGGTAGACTTTTTAGAAACTATAAGAATAATTTTATCCATAGTTAGATAAGATCCGCTTTCAATCAAAATTGCAGCTTCCTTAACTAAAATCGGTTTTTTATTGTTTTCAGAAATCCATTGATTAAAATCTTCTCCTACTCTAGGATGAACTAAATTATTTAATTGTTCCATTTTTTTAGGATCACTAAAAACTATGCTAGAGAGAAAATTTGTATTTAAAACACCATTGTTATATACACTTTTACCAAATATGGATACAATATCATTTTTTAACTCTAAGTTATTATTTAATAAAATTTTTCCTTGAATATCTGAGTTATAGACTGGAATCCCGTAATCTAAAAGAAAATTAGATACAGTTGTTTTGCCTGATCCAATACCACCAGTTAAACCAACTTTAATCATTAAATTATTATTTGCTTTCTTCTGTTAATTTGGTTGACTCATCCATTGAAATAGAAGATTTATCTACTTTAATTTTTGTATTTGCGTCTACAGATAGAACAATAGTAGTTTCTTTTATATCTGCCACCTTACCATGAATACCACCAATAGTAACTACACTGTCCCCTTTTTTAAGAGATTCTCTCATGTTTTGTAATTCTTTTCTTTTTTTGTTCTGTGGTCTAATCATAAAGAAATAGAAAATAACAAATATTGCTACTAAAAATGCAATATTTAGCATTCCACTCGTGTCTTCAATATCTGCAGCTTGTAGAAAAAATATATTGTTCATTTGATTGTTTTTAAAGTTAAATACCGGCTACGAATCCTTGTAAATACAATCGATTAGTTGCAGGTCTTGTGTTTGCTAAAATAGAGATATATTTTTTAATAAATCCAGTTTTTAATGTACTTAAAACAACTGGTATTTCACCAGTTTCACCAGGATTAATGGGTTTTTTTGGCCAACCTTTAAGAACTGTACATCCACAGCCAGCTTTCACTGAGTTTATTAAAAGTGGAGTTTTTCCAGTGTTTATAAAAGTAAAAGTATGCTCCACTTTTGAACCAAGTGCAACTGTATCAAAATCAAATATTTCTTGGTGAAATTTTAGAATAGGAGGATTTTCTGGGTTAATTAAGTCAGCAGTAATTTTTTGGGAATTATTTATATTATCACTAACACAACCAACTATAGAAATTAACAATAATAATATTAAATAATAATTTTTCATTTTAACCAATTAAACCTCTACCTACTTTTTTTAATTTACCGTCTTTTTTAAAATCTTCAAAAATTTTATCTAAAATACCATTAATAAAACCATTACTTTTTGGAGTACTGTAGAATTTAGATATCTCAATGTATTCATTTAAAGTAACTTTCAATGGGATTGAAGAAAATTCTTTTGCCTCAGTAATAGCTAAATTCATTAGTAATGAATCCATTTTAGCCAATCTCTCACTTTCCCAATTTTTGGAATATTTCTGTAAAATACCATCATTGGAGGATTTATTTAAAATAGCCTGTCTGAAAAGAATTAACGCAAATTCTTTTTCATCCTCTTTCCATAAAGGCAAAACTTTAAACTTTAAATCAACATTGATGGATTTAAGAGTTTTTATAACCATTGAAGATACATGGTCTAAATCATCCTGCCAATAAATACTTTTTTCATCAAAAAAGTGATGCATTAATTCAAAATTACAAATCTCCTGTTTAAAAAGATTTATTAAATGTAATTTCTGGGTGTCAAAGTTCGAGGAATTAGAATTTAAAATATCCTGAAATGAGGAAGAATTGTAAATGGATTTATAAAGTTTTTTTATCAACTCATTCTCTTCAACTCCTTCCCAATTAATTTTCAAATCTGAGATGATTTTTTTAAGTTGGCTAGAGGATTCTAATGACTGAATAATGTTGTTGGTCACAAATGCTTCATTAAAAACACTCTTGTCTTTTTTTAAAAATGATCTTTTTGCTTCTTCAATTTTAATATTTGCGATTCTTTTCAAAGGAATATATATTTGAATAAGATAGATATATAGATCATAAATTTTTTTCATGCTGTGCATGAATTCCTTTTCTCCACTTACTAAATCGTCATTGTTAGACTGTGAAAAAGCATAAAATGCTTGAAGCACCTTGATTCTTATATGTCTTCTATTTAACATTTATTTAAGCTTTTCGGATTCATTTTTAATTCTTTTTTCAGCAAGTCTATTTGCAGCAAGAGAAGTCGGAATATTTTCATCTCTTGAACTTATTAAAATATCTCTTGTAGTATTATAAATATTTCCTGCCATATCCATTACCTTATCATCACTAATGTCGTGAATTTCAGCATAACAATTAATTACACCACCAGCGTTGATTAAGTAATCTGGTGCATATACTATTCCCTTTTGAAATAATATTTCACCATGTGAATTTTTCGTCCATCAACTGATTATTTGCAGCTCCAGCGATAACAGAACATTTCAATTGATTAATCGTAGCATCGTTTATTGTGGCTCCTAAAGCACACGGAGAATATATGTCCATATCTTCATCGTAAACTTTATCAGGATGAACATATTTGCACCCATATTTTGTAATAGTTTTTTGAACTAAATCAGAATTAATATCAGATACTATAATTTCAGCACCTTCTTTATGTAAGTAATCTACTATATATAGACCAACGTGACCTATACCTTGAACAAGAATTTTTTTACCATTTAAATTATCTGAACCACTTTGAAACTTTAAAGCTGCTTTCATGCCCATATAAACTCCATAAGCTGTAATTGGTGAAGGGTCACCTTTCTTTCCAGGTAATCCAGTGACATAATTTGTTTTTTGGTAAACATGAAGCATGTCTTGTGGATTAATACCCACATCTTCTGCAGTGATGTAAGAACCTCCAAGTAAATCTACAAACTCACCAAACTTTTTAAATAATTCTGGGGATTTTTGTGTTTTTGAATCTCCTATAATAACCGCCTTTCCTCCTCCTAAATTTAGACCAGAAATAGAGTTTTTATAAGTCATTCCTCTAGAAAGTCTCATTACATCGGTTAATGCAGCTTGATCGTTGACATAATTCCACATTCTAGTACCACCTAGTGCTGGACCACAAACTGTATTATGAACAGCAATAATTGCTTTAAGACCGGTCTTTTTATCCTGACAAAATAAAATCTTCTCATGATTCATTCCAAAAAAATCATTTGAACTAGTAATATCATGTGAAGATGTTTTAATAAATTTTGTTTTCATTTTTTTAATTGATGAAATATCCCACAAAAATAATATTTTGAGGACATAAAATTGAAAAAAAAAAAATACTCGTTATAAGTAATTATATTTGCTGACAATTGAAGTCACTTTTTCACCTTAATAAATATTTTTTAAAATATAAATGGCACCTAATTCTAGGTTTTATATTTATAGTACTTTCAAATTATTTTGGGGTATACATGCCAAAAATAATAGATCAAGCTGCTGACGAACTGTTAAAACATGTAGAAAAAAAAAATGAGGATTCCAGTAATTTTATATTATGGAATTTAGGAATTAAGCTTGTTCTAATGTACATGCTATTTGCTATTTTTAAGGGGGTCTTTTTATTTTTTACAAGACAAACCATTATTGTAATGTCGAGAAATATTGAATTTGATTTGAAAAATGAAATTTTCTCTAAGTATCAACAACTGACAATTTCATTTTATAAAAACAATAAAACTGGAGATCTTATGAATAGAATAAGCGAAGATGTCACCAAAGTGAGAATGTACTTGGGGCCGGCAATCATGTATTCAATAAATGTGGTGGTTTTATTTGTAATGGTGATCACTTTTATGATACATAAAAATGCAACTCTAACTATGTATGTTTTATTTCCGCTACCAATTTTGTCTTTGATTATTTATTTTGTAAGTAGCATTATTAATAAAAAGAGTGAAATAGCTCAAAAAAAACAATCAAAAATAACCTCTTTTGTTCAAGAAGCATTTTCTGGAATAAGAGTTCTTAAGGCTTACAATAGAAAAAAACATTTTTCTAATCTTTATGAAACAGAAACAGAGGACTATAAAAGAGCTTCTTTAAGCCTTGCAGTAGTAAATTCTTTATTTCTTCCTTCCATAATATTTCTTATTGGGTTAAGTACAGTAATAACAATTTATCTGGGTGGATTAAAAACTATTAATAATGAATTAGACTACGGAGATATTCTTCAATTTGTTTTTTACATAAATATGCTCACATGGCCATTTGCTTCTGTAGGTTGGGTAAGTTCATTAATTCAAAGAGCAGCAGCTTCTCAAAAAAGAATTAATGAGTTTATTAATATTAAAGAAAAAGTTATAAATGTCGGAGAACAAAAATTAAAGGAAGTTGTTGAATTAGAATTTAAAAAAGTATCGTTTAAATATCCTAATAGTAAAGATTTTGCTTTAAAAAATCTAAACTTCAAGCTAGAACAAGGAATGAGTCTTGGAATATTTGGTAAAACAGGTTCTGGCAAATCCTCACTTGCACAAATATTATGTAGACTTTATGAGCCCAGCGAAGGAGAAATATTGATTAATAAGTCTTCAATTAACAAAATTGAATTGAATAATTACAGAAAAAAAATTGGCTATGTTCCTCAAGATGTTTTTTTGTTTTCAGACTCCATCGAAAATAATATTGCATTTGGCCTTAGCAACGAAGATTACACAAATGAAGAAATTATAATTGCTTCAAAAAGAGCTGGTTTATTTAACGAAATAGAAAAATTTAGCAATTCATTTCAAACTAAGATTGGTGAAAGAGGGGTAACTCTTTCTGGGGGACAAAAACAGAGAATTGCTATAGCAAGAGCACTTATTAGAAATCCTGAGTTACTAGTTTTTGACGATTGTTTATCTGCAGTAGATGCTAAAACCTCTCAAATAATTCAAGATTCTCTTTACGACCAACCAAATAAAAAAATATCCATTCATATCAGCCATAAAATAACCAACTTAAGTCAATGTTCACATATAATAGTTTTAGAGCAAGGCGAAATTATAGAACAAGGCAACCATGATTTACTTTTAAAAAATAAGGGTTTTTACTTTGAAATTTTCAAAAAACAACAACTTGAAGAAAATTAATATCTTATAAAATTTTAGAAAAAAATAAAATCTTATTTATATTGCATAGAATAATAATATTTTTAATATGGAAAATAGCAATGATCAAGAAAATTACAGAAACGAAATTTACTCCAAAGCTGTAAGAGCGGGTAAAAGAACGTACTTTTTTGACGTTAAATCAACTCGATCAGGCGATCACTATCTTACCATTACAGAAAGCAAAAAGAAGTTTGACCAAGAAGGAAATTTTCACTTTGAAAAACATAAAATATTTCTATATAAAGAAGATTTTGACAAATTCAAAGATGGATTAATCGAGGTTGTTGACAAAGCAGTCTCACTTAATGAATCTAATCCTGTTGATAACGGAGATTCTTTAGAAAGTAAGTCATTTAAAAATGTTGAATAAAAAATATTTTTAATTATTAGTTTCTTTTTTTTCAACATCAATAACCCTCCTTTTTTTTTATAACAACTTGATTATCAGTTTATTATTATTTTATCGGAAAATATTTACTCTCATATTGTTGACAAGACGGCATGTAATTATTGTTTAAACACGTTTTTGT
>TARA_B110000483_G_scaffold14014_1_pt1 | contig 11667 bp, 5 predicted proteins | sample TARA_B110000483 | Tara Oceans TARA_B110000483 (sample SAMEA4398176) | marine metagenome | biome: Polar Biome; feature: [SRF] surface water layer (ENVO:00010504); material: water (ENVO:00002006), including particulate matter (ENVO:01000060) such as... | depth 5 m
TCAAAACGGCCCCGGCTGGAGTTAAAAACGGATGGCAAACCGACCGAGGCGCCTGGCGATGGTTCGATACCGTCGAAAATATGAACGACAATTTTCGCGAAGCGACGTTGATGTGTCTAGGTATCGCCCTCGGCATTGCATTGATCTCCACCGCGAACATTGTTGTCACTATACTCACCATCTTCTCCATCGGCACCATCCTCGCCTCGACCATTTCCGTCGTCGTTTCCTTTGGCTGGACGCTCGGATTCCTCGAAGGGATTTGCCTCTGCATCCTCATCGGTTTATCCGTCGATTTTGTCATCCACATGGGCCACGCCTATTGCGCCGCCGCCGAACGAGGCGTCCACACCCGAGTCGACCGTACGCGAGAAGCTTTCGCTAGCATGGCTTTCCCCATAGCCTCCGCCGCGTTCACCACCTTCGCCTCCGCCTGCGTCCTCTTCTTCTGCACCATCACTTTCTTCCAAAAATTCGGTACCATCGTCATGATATCCATGATTTGCGCGTTGTGTGTCTCGTTGGCGTTTTACGTCGCCTTATTGTCGGTGTTAGGCCCGGAAGGGAGCTTCGGGAACATCCGAGACTTTAAGAACATGTGTTCGTGCAAACCGACAAAGTCGTCTGGGCCAAACTCCTCCTCGCGACGAGACAAACAAGAGCAAGAACAAGAACAAGAAGAACAAGAGAGATAATGATTGTATTTATTAGAAACCACCCGCTGTTAAACGATATACGACCGCGTCCGCCCCGCACCCCGCCCCGCTCCTAAAAATCCCCTACTTTGATGAAAGTACTCCAAACTCCACACAAACTTACTTTACTGTTTGAAAATAGAAACAGAGAGACTAATGTCGAGCAATAAAACTGCTTCGAAGAACACGTCCTTTACCGGAGGAGGAAAAGGAGGAGGAGGAAAGCCTTCGACGATCGAAACCAAACTCGAAGAAGATTCAGGTGTTATTCATAAAAGTATTCCTCCAATCATCCACAAAAACATCATCGTTCTAGACAACGGCGGCGATACGATTAAAATCGGATTCGCGGGCCAACTTTCCCCGACCGCCTTGGTCCCGAACTGCGCGTGTCGCCCGCAAGGCACGAAAGCGACGATTATAGGTGTAGACTCGAAAGAAATTCCAGACATTAACGGTCTCATCGTTCGACGACCGATCGATAGAGGGTATTTGACCAATTCGCAGTTGCAGAAAGATATTTGGGCGCATTGCATACACGAGGTGCTGAAAGTTTCGGAGACAGAGGTGAAAAAATGTTGGCTCATTATGACGGAACCACCGATGAATTTTAGCACGTCGAGACAGGAAATGGATAGGATAGTTCTGGAGGAGTTTGGATTTGAAGGCGTGGTGTTCGTGTCCGGAGCGTTGTGCGCGATGAAGGCGCATTTGTGGCAGACGAAAGACGAGGATTTGGAGAACGGGGATGACGATGAGGAAAAGAACGACGGTGAGAAGAACGACAACAACGCGATGATGGAGATAGACGATGACATAGATAAAGAGTACGTGGACTTTAACAAAGCGCCTCCGAGAGTACGCGCTTCGAAAAAGCAAAGAATCAAATGGGCTCGAGAAGCTATGACTGGATGCGTCCTCGACGTCGGGTTCTCCTTCGCGCACGCGTCGCCGGTTTTCGACGGGCGAGTCGCCGACCATCACGTGAAACGATTGAATTTAGGCGGACGCGCGTTGACGAATTATCTCAAAGAGTTAATCTCGTATCGACAATGGAACGTAATGGATGAATTCGCGTTAATCGAGGACGTCAAATTGAAATCGGTGTATTGTCAAGAAAACGGCGACATTTACGAAGCGTTGAAAGAGGCGAAAAAGAAGATTCGCGAAAACAAAATCGCTATTAAGTACGTCCTCCCAGACGGCGTGAACACGCTCAGAGGTTTCCTCGCCGATTCTGTCTTGGCGAACGACGGCGACGACGCCTCGTCTTCCGAATCCGAAATCAACGAAGACGACGATTTACAAACCCGAAGAAGAAAATTAAAGAAACAAAAAGAGAAAGCGGCGAAAGGCGCGGGAAGTATGGAACTCGCCCCGGACGCCCAATCGTTAGTATTAGTCAACGAACGGTTCATGGTCCCAGAAGTCCTCTTCCACCCGTCTGATATCGGCTTAAATCAGTGCGGCATCGCCGAACTCGTCGCCCAAAGCGTCCACCACGACGAAGCGAACGACTCTTTACACGACCAAACCGTGGAAGCGCTGATGTGGCTCAACGTCATCGTCACCGGCGGCTGCGCAAAAATCCCAGGCTTAGTCGAACGCCTCGCCAGAGAAATCCGCCAATTCGCGCCCGCCATCTACCCGGTCTCCGTCCGCGCGCTCGACGACCCGATTTCCGACGTCTTCCTCGGTCTCTCTTTACTCTCCTCCGTCGACGACGACCACAGGCCGCTCCGGGACCCTATTCAAACCTTCTGCCTCAAACACGGCACGAAAAGGGACGAATATTGCGTTAAAAAGAACAATAATACTAGTAATAACAATAGCGCGTCGTATAGAAACGAACGAATCGAGCAGTACGACCGGTTCGAGAGTACCCCGTTAGGGAGGGTTAAGGATATGCATCACTCTTCCGAGAAGACGTGATGTGCGCATACTGCAGTAGACAAAAAAAACGAGTTGTACATTTAGCAAGTCTGGGACAAACAGCGTGAAAAGGAAAGAGAACTGCATTAGGTTGTAACTGGTTGTAACGGTTGTACAAAATGATCATCTCCCTACTTCTATTCACGCGTCTTCGATACTCAATAGTACGGTGTTTTTTTACCTTTCAATGAAGTCTTTTCAAATTCAAAACAACTGTTCTTTTCCCTCATGCATAAAATATCTCTCACAAACACTTGTATTCTCTCTCTATAATACTAACGCTTACACACGTAAACATGGAGGAAAAAGAAAACGAAGAATTGAAAGAAGAGGAAAAAGGAGAGGAAAAGGTTTCGATCGTTATTACGGATGAGAGCAACAGCAATCGCATTTCTTCTCCGCACGTGGTCGTCGCGCGACCGGATGATTTTAACGATGATGATGATGATGATGCAGTTGGGGAAGAGTTTGAAAAGATGAAGACGATCTCTTCTTCTCCGCAGAAGACAAAGACAAAGAAGAACAACCCCGACGACGACGACAAATGCGATGATGAGAGTAGCGATGTTGCGATTTTGGCGGAAAGGAAACTGTACAAGTGGGCGAAAGTGAAAGGCTCGCCGTTTTGGCCGTGCCAAGAAGTGGACGTCCTTCGGTGTAAAGGAAACGTGCCGGAATTCGTGCGAGAGAAAGTGGATGGATTTTTAGGCGTTAAAGGCGTGAAATTGATTCAGTTTTTCGGGACGAACGAGTACATGTGGTATTTAGAAAAGTCGGACGACGCTTCTTCTGGTCCTCCTTCTTCAAGAGGCGGGAACACGTTTCGAAGAGTGGACGTGGAGTCCTTTCGAGACGGGTGCGAGAAAGGGTACGATAAGAAAATGAAAACGGTCGGGTTGAAGAAAGCGGTGAAGGAGATGTGGGAGTGTTTGAGAAGCGGGGAGAATCCGTCGGATGTGAAGAGAGGCGGGTTACAATGGCACACGAAGAAGATCGCGGTGGTGGAAGAGGAGGAACCGGAGGAGGAAGAAAAAAAGGCGAAGAAGACGGAAAAGAAGAAAGCGTCTTCGACGGGGAAGAGGAAGAAAGCGGAGGCGAAGAAGACTTTCGCCGCTGAAGAGAAAGAGATGAAAAAAGCAAAGAAGATTTCCGAAGAAGTGGAGAGAAGGGAGGAAAAGACAGCGGCGGCGGCGGCGGCGGCGAAGATGGAACTCGACGCGCGAAAAGAACAAGAAAGGAAAAGGAACGAACCGGCTACTTTAGAAACGCTGTTCGACGACGAAGGCATCGAAGAGAAACCGTTTCAGTTATCGTTCGACGTGATGAGCGCGAGAGATCCGCCGTCGTTTGAAAGGTTACGAAGGAACCGGTGGATGTGTCGTCAAGCGCCGAAACAGGTGCATTCGAGCGAGGCGGTGGCGTGTTACTGTCAACCGATACCGCATTCAATAAAAGAAGAAATGATGGCGAACGTCACGACTGAGCGAGCGATGAAGATGGCGTCGACAGCATCGACAGCCGAAAACGGAGCACCGGTGGCAGTAGCAGTGGTGGCGCCATTGGATTCGATTACGAATAAACTCGCAGCGGGAGGCGAAGACAACGCGCAACAACAACAACAAGTAGAACAACAATTTATTGAAGAGAACGGCCCGGCCACGCCGTCAGAAACTCTCGAAGATCCTCTAAATAATAATAATAACAACAACAGCAACGAAGAGAAAGGGAAAAAATCGCTGACATCGAAGCTATTGCCAAAACTCCGTCTCGGATGTGGTCACGACTGCGTCAACCGCGAAACGCGATACACGTGCGACACCAGAGTGTGTCCGTGTGGCGATGACTGCTCCAACCGACCGTTTCAACACCTCCCTCAACCAAAAGTGAAAGTTCAACTGACGGAAAATCGCGGCTATGGATTGTTCTTACAACAAGATGTCTTTGAGGGTGACTTTATCGTCGAATACATGGGCGAAATCGTCGACGAAGAGGAATGTACCCGACGTTTGTTGGCGTGCAAAGGCAAAAACGAACCGAACTTTTACCTCATGGAAATCACCCCGTCACAAATCATCGACGCTCGATTTTGTGGCAACAACGCTCGATTTATCAATTCGAGCTGCCATCCAAATTGCGAGACGCAGCGGTGGGTAGACGCGTCCACGAACGAAACCAGAGTTGGTATTTTCGCCACCGAGGACATCAAATCCGGCACGGAGCTGACTTACGACTACAACTTTGCGCACTTTGGCGGCGAAGGCACGACATCGTTTACCTGCTTCTGCGGGCACCCGATGTGTAAAGGCACTTTAGATGCCAACCCAGAACGCATGCGAAGGTTCATGGACAGAGTCACGGTTACGATGAAAAATGGCGACGTGAAAACGGGAACGGTTTTAGAATACACGGTGAACAAAAAATACAAACTGTTGCTCGACGACGAGCAGGACGCGAAAGTGTGGTCAAAGTCGAAGAAATCCGAGGAAGAAAAAGCCGAGTCGGCGTTGAAAAAGACGAAGAATCGAAAGTACATCACGGTGAACTTGGACAACGGCGATTTTGCGAGCAAGAAAGGGGGCAAGAAGGACGCGAAACTCGCGTGCGTCTGGCTGACCAACAGAACGAACTTCACCGAGAGCAAAGTAAAAAAGAAGAAGATGGACGAGAAAAAGAAGAGCGCGACGACGACAAAGAAAAAAGCGGGGAAGAGGAAGCGACCCCGGGCGGCGACGAAGAAGCTCAAAGAACAAGAACAAGAACTAGAACAAAAAGCAGCGGCAGCGGAAGCCGCCGCCGCCAAAACGCCGACGACGCCGACGACGCCTCTCAAAGAAATCGTCCTCAGTCCGGTGAAACGACTCGTCGAAAACGCCATCGCCAACGTCGTCAAATATATTTACTAATTTATTTAAGTTGGATCGATATCGTACTCTTCTCCGTACGTACGTATTGATGTCCAGAATGCAGAAATTCTCAGTCCTTTTCCTCATAAAGCAAACGCACACGAAACGTTTCATAAACAACACATGTCTTCTTCTCCTCTCCCTTCTACAACATTCAAAATCGGCAACTCCGTCTCCGGCGTCTCTTCCTGCGGTGACCCGTTCGGCGGCGTCGTCTACGCGGTCGACGACGCGCTCGGTTTGGCGGTTTTGAGAGCGCCCGGGGATATTCAAAACAGTCACCACGTGCAGATAATTAATTGCGATGCGAATAAGACGGTGAAGGTGATAAACTCCGTGTCTCCGCCTCCTAACAGTAGCAGAGAGGAAGAAGAGCGAGCGCCTTTGCCGATCATCGATAAAGGAAGGCAGGAGCGACGGTTTGAAACCGCGGTGAAGGCGGCGCAGTTTGTCGCGGGTACGAATTCAATTCTCTCTTCTTTGGATTCGATTTCATTTGATCGTCGTCGTCTCGCGTTCTGTGTGTTCTTCTCCGCGTGATCGTGGACGATTGCACATCCTGTATCGTCCCAGAATGGAATATGTTGTTTGATATTATTGTTTCTCCGGGTATTTGGAACGTCCAGCCTTTCTGTGATGTACCATTCGAGAGCGGGTCTTTTTGTATCTACTGACAACTCTCTCTCTCTCTCTCTCTCTCTTTGACGATGACGATGACGATGCAAACAGATAACATCGGCGAAAACGTGACGGAGGAAGCGCAAGAAATCTTCGACGCCTTAGCGCGAACGCTACCGTGCAGATGGAAAAACCAAGAGATTATCGTCCTGGATGAAATTTCCATACCGCCGCCGTATACGACGCCGGCGGGCGGGGACGAGTTGTTCCGAGAACGGATTAAGAACGTGTTGGTGCACGAGAGAAGAAGGTTAGGGATGAGCTAACCGTGAGTATTAGTATATATCTCTCTCTCTCGAAAGGTGTGAGTTTGTTGGAGAAAAGAAGAAACACGAGAGGAGGAGGAAAAGGAGACCTCCGTCAAAGTCGGTGTTGGTATCGTCGAGGCGAAAGCGCTTTCGCGGAGGACGTTCGTTCGACTGTATCGTTGTACCATTATTAATCTATTAGAAGAAACTATGTTTAAGTATTACAGAGCTAGCTAATTAAACTACTACACGAAGAACCGCCGGATCACTCGTTTCAGAACGTTCTCTTTCTTGTCTTTCTTCGCCTCCTCATCCTCTTCCTCTTCCTCTTCTTTCGCCGAAGGATGCTCGTCGTCGATCTCCCTCCATTCGATCGGATGTCGTTTCAAAAACGGCCAACTCGGTAACGTGACCACCATCGAGGCCAGAATCCCGGCGAAGATTAAATTCCGCATCAAGTTGTAGTCTTGCAACAGGTACCCGAGTGTGAAACCGACCAGTGAGGTCGAAGAAACGACCGAAACGGTGAAGGTTTCCACGAACTTTTGGCCTTCAAAATCAACCATCTTTAGAGCTTTCAGAGCAACTCCTCCTCCTCTTACGCCTCCTCCAGAGACGAGAACGCGTGAAAATCTGTGCACTTTTAGGTGAGAAGCAGAGGTTGAGCTCTTTTTATTCTCAGCAGTAGTCTCTCTCTGTCTCTTTACTACGAATAAAAGGAGCAAGAGAATGGAGAAAAATTCGAAGCGTTTCTGACGTCATTTCCACGCGCACGTTTTGTATTAATACACCACATAATACACACACAGAAATACTACTCACACGGAGTACTCGTCATCTCGAGAAAGCCGGTTGGACTCAAGTAGAGAAACTGAGTGGTGAAAAGCTCTCAAATCGCTCGTGTCATCGTTTCTCTTTGAAACACATTCGTTTGCTCTCAAATCGCATTTGGACACGTCGGCGAACGCAGAAGAGAGAAGACGAGAAGAACGGAGAGAGGATGATTCGAAGAAGCCAACAACAACACCAATATCAACAGATTCGTTTCTTTCGAGACGTTTTGTTCTTTCCTTCTTCTTCAAAGACGACGACGAGTACTACTCGTGCGAGCGCGACTCGGGGGTGTGCGAGGAAAAATGCCTTCAGGAGGAGCAGCACGAGTGGCTCCAGCGGGTCCAACGATAACGGAGGCGAACGTCCCGAAGGGGACATCAAAATGTTGTCCCACTTGAAGAATTTATTCAAAGAAGAAGCGAAAGCGAGAGCGTCTGGGTCGAAGTTACAAGGCGGGAACGCGCCGAAGAGCAGTAGTAATAGTAGTCATAGCGGCGGCTTCGCCGCTTCGGGCGGCAACGCTTCTTCTTCGAATTCTTCTCCGAACGCGTTGGTCTCGTCCGGGCACGAGTCTATGCACAGGAAAGTTATCGCGATTCCGTTAGATCGAAGACCGATTATGCCGGGGATAATTATGCCGGTGAGGACGTTTGATATGACTTTGGTGGCGGAATTGGAGGACATGAAGAAGAGAGGGCAGGCGTACGTGGGGGCGTTTTTGAAAAAGGAACGCGTGAAGGAAAGCCAAAAGGAGGACAACAGTAATACTAGCAAAAACGGTAATAATAACAACAAGGATACTAATAATAACGGGGCAATCGCGGGTGCGATGAAAGAAGACGTTTCGGGACTGAGCGTGGGTGATTTAGAGTACGACCCGGCGTCGGAATTACACGACATTGGGACGTTCGCGCAAGTGCACAACATCGTCCGGTCTCAAGATACCGATCCGGATTCAAAAGACGGGAACGGCGCGACGTTGTTGCTCTTAGGCCATCGACGGATTAAGAAAGTCTCCACGGATAGGAAAAGCCCGGTGACTATTGTGAACTGTGAACACTTGAAAGATGAAAAACACGATCCAGAATGCGACGTTTTGAAAGCCACGGCGAACGAGGTTGTCGCGACGATTAAAGATTTATTGAGGACGAACCCGTTGCACAAGGAAACTTTGCAATATTTCGCGCAGAATTTTAACGATTTCCAAGACCCGGCGCGGTTGGCCGATTTAGCCGCGAGCATGACCTCCGCGGACGACGACAAGTTGCAGGAGATTTTAGAGACGATGTCGGTTCCGGAGCGTTTAGACGCGAGCTTGGTGCTGCTCAAGAAAGAAGTCGAAATCGGTAAAATCCAAGCAGATATCGGGAAGAAGGTTGAGGAGAAAATATCCGCCGATCAAAGGAAGTACTTCTTGAACGAACAGTTGAAATCGATTAAGAAAGAACTCGGATTGGAAAAAGACGATAAATCAGCTATGATTGAAAAGTTTACGAAAAAGTTCGCTCCGAAGCGCGAGTTTGCGCCGGGGGAAGCGGTCAAAGTCGTCGACGAAGAAATTCAAAAATTGTCCGGATTAGAACCATCGAGCTCGGAGTTTAACGTCACCCGAAACTATTTGGAATGGCTCACGTCTCTCCCGTGGGGCGTCGTCGGCGAAGAAAAGTTGGACATCGCGCACGCCAGAGACATTCTCGATGGCGACCATTACGGCTTGAAGGACGTCAAAGAACGCATACTCGAGTTCATTGCGGTCGGGAAGTTGCGAGGCACGACGCAAGGTAAAATTATCACCTTGGTAGGGCCACCCGGTGTCGGGAAAACGTCCATTGGCCAGTCTATAGCGAAGGCGCTGGATCGGAAATTCTTCCGATTCTCTGTCGGCGGCATGTCCGACGTCGCCGAAATTAAAGGCCATCGTCGAACTTACGTCGGTGCCATGCCCGGAAAACTCGTTCAGTGTTTAAAATCCACGGGCGTGTCGAACCCGGTGGTCTTAATCGACGAAGTCGATAAAATCGGTCGTGGCTTCTCTGGCGATCCGAGTTCGGCGTTGTTAGAATTGTTGGATCCAGAACAGAACGGGACGTTTTTAGACCACTATTTGGACGTCCCCGTCGACTTGTCCAAAGTTCTATTCTTGTGCACCGCGAACATCTTGGATACCATCCCGGGTCCGCTTCTCGACCGGATGGAAGTCATTCGCTTGTCAGGTTACATCGCGGACGAGAAGAAAGAAATCGCGAGAAAGTACCTCGAGAAAGAGGCCAAGAATAAAACCGGAGTCAAAGACGAACAAGCGACTGTGACGGATCAAGCGTTGTCCACGTTAATCGAAGAGTACTGCAGAGAAGCCGGAGTGCGAAATTTGCAAAAACATCTCGAGAAAATTTACCGCAAGGTGGCGTATAAAATCGCCGTGGACGACGAAGCAACGACGACTGAAAATAAAGAAAATGAAGAATCGAAGAAGGCGTACGAGATCAACGAAACCGATTTAGTCGATTACGTCGGTCAAGCACCGTTCCAAAGCGAGCGGTTTTACGAGCACACACCGCCTGGAGTGGTCACCGGCCTGGCGTGGACCGCCATGGGCGGGTCTACCTTGTACGTCGAGTGCGCGAAAATCGAATCGAGTCCAGGTAAAGGCAATTTGAAGGTCACGGGATCCTTAGGCGACGTCATGCGAGAGTCCTCGCAAATCGCGTTTACGTTTGCGAGAACGCTTTTGGAGAAAAAGGAACCAGAAAACACCTTCTTCGCGGACGCGAGCGTACATTTACACGTCCCTCACGGAGGCACGCCAAAAGACGGGCCGTCTGCGGGATGCACGATGATCACCGCCATGCTTTCGCTCGCGCTTGAGAAACCAATCAAACCAAACTTGGCGATGACTGGTGAAGTAACTTTAACCGGTCGAGTTTTACCGATCGGCGGCGTGAAAGAGAAAACTATGGCTGCGAGACGGTCGGGCATTAAAGAGCTCGTGTTTCCGAAAGGAAACCAAAAAGATTACGAGGAGCTCGCGGAGGAAATCAAAGAAGGATTGACGGTGCATTTTGTGGAATCGTACGAAGAGATTTACGACGTGGCGTTTGAGAAGAAGTAATACACACACAAAATATATAACTATGTAACAAAGATATCAGTACGACAACAAGATTAGCGACAATCACAAATTTCGAAATACAGTCGCACTCATTCCCTCCTTCATTTCTACAAACGCCAATCGATCGTTTCGCGGCCTACTTCGCGCAAGAACTCATTCGTTTGCGAAAAGTGGCGGCACCCGAAGAAACCTCTCGACGCGCTCAGAGGAGACGGATGTGCGCATTTCAAAATGAAATGGTTGTGTCCCTCTGCTATCAAACGTTCTTTGGACGTCGCGTTCTTACCCCAAAGTAAAAACACGACGTTTTCAGTATTCTGCGAAAGTTGTTCGATGGCGCGATCGGTGAAAGTCTCCCATCCTTTTCCCGAATGCGAGTTTGCTTCGTGCGCGCGCACGGTCAAGGATGTGTTCAACAACAGAACGCCTTGTTCGGCCCATTTGGTTAAATCGCCATGAGCTGGTATCGTAAACTCCACTTCCTCGTCGCCTCTCTCGCGCGCTTCACGCGTGTCCTCTTCTAATTCTTTGAAAATGTTCTTCAACGAAGGCGGAATTTTCGTCGTCTCGCGAGGCACGGAAAACGCTAATCCCATAGCTTGGTCATCGTTGTGGTACGGGTCTTGACCGACGATGACGACTTTAACTTTATCCACCGGCGTTTTTTCAAACGCGTTGAATATCAAATCTTTCGGTGGGAACACTTTTTTATTGTTCTGAAACTCATCGTCGAGGAATTCGTTTAAACCGTACTCCAAGTACGGCTGATGAAACTCGTCGGCGAGCAGCGCGCGCCAAGACGGCTCTAACGCGGTTTCGTTCAAGATTTTTTTCGTCGAATCACTCACTCTTTGATCATCATTCGATGAAGATTTTGCTCTCGTCGTCGTCGTCGTCGTCGAGTCAAAAACGACAAATTCTTTCTCCGACGCGTTCGTGTTATTATTTTCAGCGGCTTTTTTTGTCGCTCGATGCCTGGCGATGATCTCGTCTAAATCTCTCTTCGAAATCACCCACGTGGTGCTTTCGTTCGCGATCCGTTGACTCTTGACTTTCAGCGTTTGACACTTGTGATGTTCCTCGCTCGGTCGATACTTTTCGAAATCCAATCCTCGATGCATTGCGTGTTTCGCCGGAACGACGTGCTGCCACCAAAACTCCGACAACGCTTCGTACATTTGCGCCCAATATTCGCGGTCTCTTTTGACGCGATATATCGCGCAGCCGTTATTCACGGTGTACGCGAAAACATCCACCCACGGGCGATC
>TARA_B110000483_G_scaffold243306_1_pt1 | contig 11665 bp, 11 predicted proteins | sample TARA_B110000483 | Tara Oceans TARA_B110000483 (sample SAMEA4398176) | marine metagenome | biome: Polar Biome; feature: [SRF] surface water layer (ENVO:00010504); material: water (ENVO:00002006), including particulate matter (ENVO:01000060) such as... | depth 5 m
TGTTATGAAAAAAAAAATTCTATGTATACCTCAGTATAAGCACCAAGAAGTAAACGCTAAAAGGATTGCTAGGCAAGGTGCAATTAATTTATTAAATTTAAGTGATAAAAACTTTGAAAAAAAATTTAATAAGAGATTTATAAAATTATATAAAGATGTATCTTTAAATAAAAAAATAATATTAAAGCAAAATAAAATTTCAAATATGAAAAAATTACATAAAACACTCACGTTAATTGGAAAGACCTATGTACGATCAAAGAATTAAGTCATTATTTAACTTTGAAAATAAAACTGTTTTAATAACTGGTTCGAATGGACAGATAGGATTATCTCTTGTTAAATTGTTTCTAGATCTAGGATCCAATGTTTATGGTTTTGACAAGATGAATAGCAAATTTACTCATAAAAATTATAAATTTGTAAAAGTAGATATTTCAATTAAAAAAAATATAGTGAATAAAATCTCCACAATTATTAAATCAGAAAAAAAAATTGATATTATTATTAATAATGCAGGCATGTCAGTTTTTACTAAGTATTTCAAAAGAACAGATAGTGAGATTAATAATACGGTGAATGTAAATATTAAAGGTGTAATGAATATGATCAATATTTATTCTGAAATTCATAGAAAAAAAAAATTAAAAAAATGTAATATAATAAATATTAGTTCTATATACGGTTTATTAAGTCCAGACTTTAGAGTGTATGGAAAAAAAGATAGATTTAATTCAGAAATCTATGGAGCAAGTAAAGCAGCCGTTATTCAACTAACTAAATATTATGCAGTAATTTTATCAAAAGATAATATTAATATTAATTGTATTTCCCCAGGTGGAATACTAAATAAAAAAAATCCACAGAGTAAAAACTTTATAAAAAAATACTCAAACAGAGTTCCAAAAGGTAGAATGGGTGATCCAGAAGATTTATTTACGAGTATTTTATTTTTATCGAGTGAACAATCAAATTACATAATAGGACAAAATTTAATTATAGATGGTGGACTTTCAATATGGTAAAAATTAATTTATCAAATAAGAAAAAAGTTTTTCTTATAGCAGAAGCAGGAATAAACCATGGTGGTGATCTTAAAACTGCTTTAGAACTTGTAAATACAGCAAAAAGTAATGGAGCTGATGCAATTAAATTCCAGACATATAAAACAGAAAAAAGAATAAATAAAAAATATAAAAAGATTTTTAAAATTTTAAAAAATTGTGAATTAAGTTATCAAGATTTTATAAAAATAAATAATTATTGCAAAAAAAAGAAAATAATTTTTTTCTCTACCCCATTCGATAAAGAGGCTGTAGACTTTTTAGAAACATTAAGAGTACCCTTGTATAAAATTGCTTCTTTTGATATTTCTAATTATGAATTAATAAAAAAGATTATTGCAACAAAGAAGCCAACTATAGTCTCCACAGGAATGGCTAATATTAGTGAAATAGAGAAAATATATAAATACTTTAAGTTAAATAAGGTTAAGCTGTCTCTTCTTCATTGCATTTCCTCATATCCTGCAAGGGACGAAGACTCTTATTTATCTAACATTAAGTACTTAATTAATAAATTTAATTGTAATATAGGCATTTCTGATCACACTAATGGAATTAAAATTCCAATCTATGGATCTTTATTAGGAGCAAACATTATAGAAAAGCATATTAAAATCGATGATAAACACAAATGTGTTGACGCTCCGGTGTCTATAACAGGTGAGCAATTACAAAAATTAAGAGTTGAAATTGATAAGGTAAAGGGAATATTAAACAAACCAACTTTTGGAATAAAAGTTGCTGAAAAAAATGCAAAAATATTTAAAAGAAAAAAAATATATTAGTTCTTTAGAAGATTGAAATAATATGAAAATACAATTTTTAACTAATAAAAATTCATGGTTAACTGTAGCTAAAAAAAAAATTATTCTTTCAAGCCTAAAAAAATTTTCTAATAATCCAAAATTAATAACTAATCATAAAAAATTAAATAAAAATTATGATGTAACAATTATAATTAGTTATTATGACTTAATACAACCGAGATATCTTTTATTTTCAAAGCATAATTTAGTAGCACACGAGTCAGATCTACCATCGGGAAAAGGACACTCTCCTTTATATTGGCAAATTTTAAAATCAAAAAAAAATATAATAACCACGTTATTTGAGTGTTCAAAAAATGTAGATGCAGGCCCATATTACTATAAAAAAAAGTTTACATATCCAGATAATTTACTATATCACGAGATTAAAGAGCATCAATTTATTAACTCATATGAATTAGTTATAAAATTTCTCAAATATTATAAAAAAAATAAAAAAGCCCCATCCTCAATAAAACAAAATGGAAAATCAACTTTTTTCAAAAAATTAAATAAAAAAGATAGTGAAATAAATATTTATAAATCTATCAAATCACAATTTAACAGATTAAGAACAGTAGATAATAATAATTTTCCAGCTTTTTTTATACACAAGAAAAGAAAGTTTATCTTAAAAATTTTTAACTCAAAATAATTTAGTCTAGAATAAAATATAGCTATATTTTTATTTAGTAGACGTTAATTATTCTTATTATCTTTTTTTAGTTTTCTTACAATAAAATCCCCAATAGCTAAATAATCTATATTATATTTTAGAAAACATAAAATGGCATCCTCAGGGTCGTTTACTATTGGTTGTCCCTTAACGTTAAAAGAAGTATTGAGCACAACAGGAACATTGGTAATTTTGTAAAAATTATTAATAAGATCAAAAAATTTTTTATTAGTTTCCTTATGAACTGTTTGAACTCTGCATGAGTTATCAATATGAACGGTAGCAGGTATGTACTTTTTTTTATTGCTTTTAACTTTCGTGGCAATAAGCATATGTTGGCTTTCTTGTTCTAATTCAAAAAAATCTTGAGCAAAATTACTTAAAACAGAGGGAGCAAACGGTCTAAAATTCTCTCTAAATTTAACATTTTTATTCATATGATCTTTCATTTTAGAGGGAAAAGGCTTACTAAGTATGCTTCTGTTACCTAATGCTCTAGGTCCAAATTCAGCAGCACCTTGAAACCAACCTAAAATATTTCCATTAGAAATTATTTCCGAAGATTTTTTTGATATATTTTTTTCAAGTGTGTAGTCAATTTTATTTTTGTACTTTAAAAGCATCTTTTTAATTTCTTTATTAGAAAATCTTGATCCTAAATAAAAATTCCTTCTTTTTAACTTCGTATTATTTTTTTTAAACTTCATCATTGTTACCAATCCAGCACCATAAGAAAGACCAGCATCTCCACTGGCAGGTTGTATAAATATTTCTTTAAATAATTTAGAGGAGTGAATTTTTCCATTTAAAGAACAGTTTAAACCAACACCACCAGCTATACACAATTTATTTATTTTATATTTTTTTTTTAAGTATTTAAGCTGTTGAATTACAATCTCTTCAACTCGTGCCTGAAGTGCTGCAGCTATATTTTTATGGTGATTGTTAATTTTAGAATCATAATTTCGTTTAGCACCAAATATTTTTGTAAATTTATTACTCAACCATGTATTTCTTTCATAATTATACGTAATCCACTCTGGGTTTATTTTGTAGGCAAGACCATTTTTATATTGGATTATTTCTCTAAACATTTGAATATAGGTTTTTCTACTCTTCGGTATTTTTAAATTTGGATCACCATAAGGGGCTAGACCCATTATAATACCCTCATCGTAAAAAGGTTTCCAACCCAAAAAATATGTAACAGCAGAATATATTAAACCTAAAGAATCTGGAAATACATTCATGTCATAAATTATTTTAATTTTATTTTTGATTCCAATCCCAATAAGTCCTGTTTCGTACTCACCTAAACCATCATAAGATACAATTAATGACTTATCAAAACCGCTTGGATAAAATGTACTAGCTAAATGACAAAGATGATGGTTATTAAATTCAATTTTATTTTTAAAGCCTAATTTATCTCTAATTATTTTTTCTAAATTTACTAAATTTTTAATTCTATCAATTCCATCAAAAATAAATCCAAATTTTTTTGGGTCTTCGATTGCTGGCTTTAGATAAAATTCATCAAGATGTTTTTTTGGAAGAAATCCAATAGAAATTATATCAATATCGTTAATTTTAATTTTACCTATTTTTAAGCAATCATTAATTGCTTCTTTTGGGAATTGTCTTGTATGTTTTAATTTGCTATATCTTTCTTGCTCACAGGCAGCAACCACATCTCCATTTATAAAAAGAGCACTAGAAGAATCGTGACCTAAGTTTAAACCTAATATTTTCATATAAAATTAACTTATTTTTTTGACAATACTATAAGCCACTCGACAGCATCTTGTTTTTTTGGGTTATAGTTGGTTAAATATTTCTTAAAAATCTCAAAAATTATTTTTATAAAAAGTTTTTTGGACTTTAGGATGTTATTTTTTTTATTTTTTGATAACAAAATTGTTAGAGGTTTAAATAATGGTCTCAAACCTATATCCCAAATATTTAGTAGCTGTCTATCAAAAATAGGAGTAATTTTTTCTATCTTACAACTTTTAATAGATTTTAAAAAAGTGATATAATAGTTGTAATTTTTAAGACCTTTCCAGCTTTCTCTTCTACCACGATCTAATATTTTATAAGCATCATTTCCAAAAATATTTTTAATCTTATTTAAAAAATTATTTTTTGAAAGTTCATTACCTTTTAAAGATAAAATTATTTTACCATTTTTGTTACTCTTATCAACCAAGTCTTTAATATGATGTTCAAAATTTCCTACCCAGTACGCACTGTTAGCATAAATGTAATCAAACTGACCAATATTGTCAGGTAAACTTTTATTATTATCATGCAATAAAAATTTTTTATATAAATTTAGTTTTCTACTTTTTTCGATTAAATTTTTTTTATAATCTGTTCCCATTGTATATTTGACTTTAGGTTTTTTTTTGATTGATAATTTATAGTCTTTTTTATTAAAAGAATCATAAAGATCCTCATTTAATTCCATACTGTAAATTTTACTAGTTTTTAAACTTTGATATTGATCACAATTATCATTTAAAGCACCCCCAAGTGCAAAAAAGGAAAAAACACCATCACCACAACTAACATCCAAAGTTCTCCCCTTGAAGTATCTAAATGTTGCAATATATTTTTCAGCTCTTAGCGTATGAAGTAATGCTTTTTCAGGTCTTAGCCAATAAAAATTTAAAAATTTTAAAAAAATATCTAATCTTTTTTGTTTGAAATTATTCATATGTATTGATTGTGTATTTTAGCTAATAATATATGTTTTTAAAGTGTATTGATTTAATAGTATTACTTTAAAAAAACATAATCAATAGTCAAATAAATAATAAAATGTTACAAATTTTTAAAAGAGTTATCTTAATTTTTTTAATAAAATTCTCGTGTACATTTAATTTACCTTTTATTTATTCTTTAGTTTTAACTTTTTCATTTAAAAGAATTAAAAATATTAAATATGATCTTAAATCAAAAAAGAAGATTTTATATTTTTATAAAAGTATTGGAATAAACGATTTGACATCAGCGTTCAATGCAAAACCAAGTAACTACGAAATTTTTTTTTGTGAAAGCCAATATATCTTAGAGACATTTAATTTTTTTGTGAGCAATCAAATCAAAGACTACGATTATATTAAAAAAAAACATCAAGAAGGAAAAGTTGAATATCATATTTTTATGAAAAAAACTTTTAGATATATAAAAAAAAATTGGAATTTAGGAGCTTTTATTAATTCAAGTATATTTTATAGACAACTAAAAGAAATTGAAAATTTTAGTGCAGAGTTACAGTTACCATTTATCACTATCCACAAAGAAGGCATACGAACAAAAAAAGAAAGAGAAATTGCTGGTTGGCTTATAGAAAATAGAGTGGGAAAGTTTAAAGGTTCAAAATTAATAGTTTATAACGAAGATGAAAAAAAAACATATTTAAAAACAAAGTTCACAACCAAAGATAAAATAGATGTTTGTGGCTGTCCAAGATTTGATAATTATTTGAAAATTAAAAAAAAACCTCAAAAAAATAGCATAGCCTTCTTTATGATCCAAAAGGAGTATGGTTTACCAGTTAAGAATTATAAGTGGTTTATACCTAAACATTTACAAAAAAAATTTAATATAAAAAAATTTAATTGGGATTTTATAAATAAACAATACTTAAAAATAATTAAAGACTTTATAAATAAAAATCCTAATTTTGAAATTATTATTAAATCTAAAGTTGGATATATAGAAGAGCAATTAAAACCATTTAATAAAATGAAAAATAAAAATATAAAAATCATAAAAGGAGGGGATAGTTATGATATAATTAAAAAATGCAAATACGTGGTTGCATTTAATTCAACAGTATTATTTGAAACAATTGCAGCTAATAGAATCTTGATATCCATTAAAGAACTAGTTAAAAACAAAAATTATTTTGGATTTATATTAGAAACAAATAAAATAGACTTTTCATACAAATTTCTTAATAAATTAAACTTAATAAAAAAAACCAATGTGGCAAACAGAAATTATTATTTAAAAAAATATATGGGGAATACTAATGGAGATTCATCACTAAAAGCTGCAATATCAATTAATACTCATTTAAATAACTATTTCCAAAAATCTAAAAATATCTAAAAATGTCAGTTATAAAATTTAAAGGCATAATGTTCCATCATTTACATGATAATAAAAAGTTTCAAAAAAGTGACGGTTCCATAACTGGCAAATCTTTAGAAAAATTAATAAATAAAATTGGTAAAGATAATATTTTAAATCCAAATAACTTAAAAAATTCAGATTTTTTAAATGATAAAAAAAATAATAATAAATTTTTTTTAACCTTTGATGATGGCCTAAAATGCCAAATTACTATTGCCTCTAAAATTTTAAAAAAACACAATATAAAGGCATTTTTTTTTATCTTTTCATCAATACTGACAAAAGATGTAGATTTGTTAGAGGTTTATAGAGATTTTAGATACACAAAATATAATAATATTGATTTATTCTATGAGGATTTTTTCAATGAAATTTATAATAAATTTAAAATTAGAACTAAATTTTTTTTTAAAGAAAATAAATTAGAAATTATAAGGTTTAAAAAAGTATCTCCATACTATTCTTTAAACGATATAAAATTTAGATTAGTTAGAAATACGCTTATAAATGAAAAAAAATATAAAGAATTGATGTTTTATCTTTTTAAAAAAAAAAAATATAATTATAAGTCTCAAATAAAAAGACTATATATGAATAAAAATGATTTAAAAAAAATTATAAATGAGGGGCACGTAGTTGGTTTACATTCCCATAATCACTCAGTTAAATTAGATGAATTGAGCCTAAGAAATCAAATAAAAGAGTTTAAAATAAATAAAAATCTTTTAGAAAATATCACAAAGCAAAGAATATTCTCAGCAAGCTATCCTTTTGGAAATTTTAATATAAATACAATTAAGGCATTAAATAAGATTGGTATAGAAATCGCTTTTAAAAAGAATGATACTAATAATGAATTTAAACGAAATCTTAATCTTCAAATACAGAGGGTAAATCACACAACATTAATAAAAAAGTACAAAATACGATGAACGTAACAATTTTTACCGCAAATAAACCGAGACACAATTATTTAATAGAAAAAATTGGAATATCAGCAACCAATTTATTTGTTTTCAGAGAAAAAAAAAGAAAAAAAATATATAACAAAAATTTTTTAAAGAGTTATTCAAAAAAAGTTTTATCTTCAGAAAAGAAATTTTTTATTAATTCTAAAATTAAAAAAAAAAATATAAAAATCAAAAATTTAGAATATGGTGAATTAAATCAACTTGACTTTGATAAATCGAATATTTTTTTTAAAAGTGATTTGTATATAGTCTTTGGATCTTCAATTATCAGAAATAAACTTCTTCAATATTTATTGAAAAAAAAAGCAATTAACATCCACATGGGAATATCTCCTTATTATAACGGCACAGATTGTAATTTTTGGGCATTATTTGATAATAACCCTCATTTAGTTGGCGGTACTTTGCAATACTTATCACCAAAAGTTGATCAGGGAAATATTATTTCAGTTGTTAAAAGTAAATATCGTAGAAATATTTTTGATTATTCTATGCTGTCAGTAAAATTAACAATTGATAAATTATCTAACCTTATTAAAAAAAAAAATTTTTTTTCACAAAATACTATAAAACAAAATATTAGTAAGAATATAAGAACTTCTCAAAGTAATGAATTTACAGAAGAAATTGTTAAAACCTTTTTTAACAAAAAAATTATTTTAAAAAAGAAAAAATTTAATATTTAATCTTCATGAATTTTATCTTAAAAAAAAAACCATTTTTAGTCGCAGAAGTAGGTCAATCCCATCATGGTAATTTTGATACAGTAAAAGAAATAATTAAAACTATTGGATCAACTAAAGTTGACGCAATAAAATTTCAAACTCATTTTGCAGATTCAGAATCTACTTTTGATGAACCATTTAGATCAACAATAAATATAAAAAAAAATTTGACATCAAGATATAAGTATTGGGAATCTGTACAATTTACTGAAAAACAATGGATAGAAATATCTAAACTTGTTAAAAAACAAAATAAATTTTTTTTAAGCTCTCCTTTTTCATTAAAAGGTCTTCACTGTCTTCTTAAAACAAACATGAAAGCAATTAAAATAGGATCCGGTGAATTCTTTTCACAAGATTTAATAAACTCTTGCTTAAATACAAGATTGCCAATTATTATTAGTACTGGTTTATCAAATATTTCTGAAATTAAAAAAATGATTATGTTTTTAAAAAAAAAGAAGAAAAAATTTATCATTTTACAATGCAATACGAGCTACCCAACTAAACTTGAAGAAATTGGTGTTAATTACATAAGGCAATGGAAAAAAAAATATAATTGTAACGTTGGCATCTCAATTCATAGCAATTTAATTAATCCATCTTTGGCAGCCATTACCAATGGAGCTGATTTAATTGAAATGCATGTTAAAATAAATGAAGATGAATTTAATCCTGATAATTCGTCGTCTATTACAATTGATCAATTAAACCAAATTTGTGAATTCAGAGAAGACTTTAATAAATTAACTTCAAATAATGTAAAAAAAAAATTAACAAACCAACAAGAAAAATTAAAAAGAATTTTTACAAAAAGTATATGCTTAAAAAATGACAAACCTAAAAATTATATAATAAAGAAGAGAGATATTATATATAAAAAACCAGGATATGGATTTGGATATAAGGATGAGCAATTTATAATTGGTAAAAAATTATTAAAAAAAGTAACATCAAATAGAATTTTAAAAATAAAAGATATAAAGCGATGAAAAAAATTTGTGTTGTGGTAAACTCTCGTGCAAACTATGCTAGAATAAAATCTGTATTAGAGCATATTAAAAAATCAAAGAAATTAAAACTTCAGCTTGTTTTAGGTGCCTCATCTTTAGTTGAAAGATTTGGTAATTTAGAAAAAGTTATCAAACAGGATGGATTTAAAATAACAAATAAAATTTATTCAATTGTGGAAGGTGACAACCCGGCAACTATGGCAAAATCTACTGGATTAGCAATAATAGAATTGTCAAATTTATTCACTAATATAAGACCCGATATAGTTCTAACGGTTGCTGATAGATTTGAGACTATTGCAACTGCAATTTCATCAAGCTATATGAATATCCCTTTGGTACATACCCAGGGTGGAGAAGTTACAGGTTCCATAGATGAAAGCGTAAGACATGCTGTAACGAAATTATCAAATTTACATTTTCCATCGACCTTAAATGCAAAACAAAATGTTTTAAGGATGGGTGAAGATAAAAAAACTGTTTTTTTAACTGGTTGCCCTTCAATCGATTTAGCAAAAAAACAATACTCAATTAGAAATAAAATACAAATATCCAAAATTTTAAAAGATGTAAGAGGTGTGGGTAATCTAAAAAAACTAGTTAAGGATTATATCGTTGTATTGCAGCATCCAGTTACAACAGAGTACAAAAATACGAAAAATAATATTTTGCAAACTGTTAAAGCTATTCACAAATTAGGTAAACCAACCATTTGGTTTTGGCCAAACATAGATGCTGGCAATGATTTAATTTCAAAAGAAATTAGAAAATTTAGAGAAAAATATAATCCAAAAAATATTTTTTTTATAAAAAATCTATCACCCGAAAACTTTTTAAATGTTATCATTAAAAGTAATTGTATTGTTGGTAATTCTAGTGTTGCTATTAGGGAATGTTCGTATCTTGGTGTCCCAGCCGTCAATATTGGTACTAGACAGGGTGGGAGAGAACATGGAAAAAATGTAATACATACAAATTATAATCAAACTAAAATTATTAATGCTATTAATTACCAATTAAGAAAAAAAAGATACAAGGGATCTAAAATTTTTGGAGATGGAAGTTCAGGACTAAAAATTGTAAAAATTTTAGAGAAATATAAATTTGAAAATTTACAAAAAAGACTAAAATATTAATGAATTATCAAAATTTGTTAAAAAAACATGAAAAAGTATTAAAAAGAGATGTATTTCAGACACATAATAAATGGCCTCATTTTAATTTAATCTTTGAAGATATAAAAAAAATTAATAAAAATTTAAAAAAAAATTCAAATATTTTAGCCCTAGAAAGAACAAATTTATATGGTGGTATAAGTTTATTTGCACCATTTTTTAAAGATCACAAATTCATCTCAGTTGACTGTAGCACCAATAACATTTTAAAAAGAGGCAATTACAACTCTAAGTATGTTAAAGATAAGAATATTATAAAAATAAATTTAGATTTTAAATGCAATTATAAAGAAATCCTAAAATTAAGAATTCAAAAAAGATCATTTGATTATATTATAATACCTAATTTGCTTCATCATATTTTTGATTACCAAATTTTGTTTGATAATTGTAAAAAATTACTAAAAAAGAATGGTAAATTATATATTTTTGAGCCCTTATTAAGAGAGCTTCATCAAAAACCTGATGATTTTTTTAGATTCTCTCCATACTCCCTTGAAAAAATATTAAAAAAAATGAAATTCCAAAATTTTAAAGTTAAGTTTTCAGGTAGTGCTTTCACTGCTGTAGCATATTGCTGGGATCAAGCCCTACAATATATACCCAAAAATAAGAGAAAAAAATTTGAAAATTATATTAATTTTAAAACAATTCTTGATTTAGAAAAAAAATTTAAAAAAAACCTAGTCAGAAAACACACAAGTTTTCCAGTGAGTTTTTCAATAACCTCAAGTAATGTATAAAAATAAGAGAATTTTAGCCATAGTTTTGGCAAGATCTGGTAGTAAATCTATAAAAAATAAAAATATTTATAAGATAAAAAAAATACCTTTAATTGGGTATACTGGAAAAGTTCTTAGTAAAATTTCTATTATTGATTTAAAAGTTGTTTCTACAGATAGTAACAAAATTGGTAATATAGCGAAAAAATATGGTTTAAGCTTTCTTTTTAAAAGGCCTAAACAATTAGCAAAAGATAGAGTTTCAGATTATGAAGCTATAAAACACGCACTTTTAGAAGTAGAAAAAATAACAAATAAAAAATATGATATCATTTTATCATTACCTCCAACTTCCCCTTTAAGAAAA
>TARA_B110000483_G_scaffold122170_1_pt1 | contig 11653 bp, 13 predicted proteins | sample TARA_B110000483 | Tara Oceans TARA_B110000483 (sample SAMEA4398176) | marine metagenome | biome: Polar Biome; feature: [SRF] surface water layer (ENVO:00010504); material: water (ENVO:00002006), including particulate matter (ENVO:01000060) such as... | depth 5 m
CAATCATTTAAATTCTATATTTACGCCACCAACATTATTTTTTGGATTAAATCCATTATTTTTTGGTGCCAATAATGTAACTATTTTTTCAACCGATCCTTCTCCACCACCAATACCTCCACCAATTTCAAATAGACCGGGTCCTATACAATATTGTACTTCTCGATTTGCCAAATGTAATCTCAATAAGAAAACTAAATTTTCATCAGGAAATGTTACTATACAAGGAGCAACAAATTCACAAAGAACATCAATTATAGTTGATCAGTCAAATAGACGCGGAGCTAAACTAGTAACTAGTAATCAAGTATTAAATGTATTTGGCAGAACAGCTGGTGGTCCTGGAGGATTTGGAGCTCCTCCTAGAAATCATTTTTAATTAATGCGTAAGTTTAGAAATAGTTTATTTTTTTTTCTCTCTACTTTTTATAATGGTAAAGAGACATGATAAAGGACATGATGGCAAATACCACATTGGTAGCCACACTTATGACAAATTAGAGGGCTCTAGAGCTCAAGTATGGCACGGAACTGCTTACAAGACTTCTGGTGACTTGAAAAAATCCGATTTAAAAATGCACAATGGTCGTATTGTTTCCAAGAAGAAGAGTGAGCTTGCTAAATCTCAAAAACATCTTAAGAATCATCTTCAACCTAGAGGCAGTGGTGTATTCGGAACTGTAGGAAAGAAAGGAAAGAGAGGAAAGAGAGGAACAAAGAAGAGAAAGGGTTCTCGTAAAAGATAAATTATTAAATAAATAATTATAATTATAATATTTATTTAAACTTGTTAATTGTGTTTGTTAATTATTTTTTGAATAAATTCTTTTGAATTATCACTTGTTCTATAAAAATTAACTAGTTCAGCTGGACTCACAATTTCATCTCTAATTTTAGAAAGATATTTAGCAGGAATTTTGGAATCGTAATAGTGAGTATACATTTCTTTAATAGTATTAAGACTAGCATTTTTCATTTCTACTTGTAAATCTATTCTACCTGGACGGATTAATGCTTTGTCTATTTTGTCATAATAATTGCTAGTTATTATTAATATTCGTCCTTGGTTTTCATCAAGTCCGTCCAATAAGTTCAAAATAAATGACAATGTTAGTTTACCAGTATTATTATCCTTTTTAAATGAACCTTTTGTTTTAGAATCATTAGATGATACCATATCTACTAATGATTCTAAAACAACCATATTATCAGATGTATCAGATGTATCAGCGGTATCACTAGTATTTTTTTTATTATTCCCTCTATCTAATACCAAATCAGTCATACAATCGATATCTTCAAAAACAATAATTTTATTGTTAAAATCAATTGTATTATCACAATTTTGTTTACTATATGTTGATTCAAAATATGCTTTATAAAAGTCTTCTTCATTTTGAATTTTATTTAATGGAATTTGAATTAAATGTCGATTTAATTTGTTTGCAATACATTTAATAATAGAAGTTTTTCCTGTTCCAGGAGGGCCTGACAATCCAATACCTAATGTGTATGGATGTCCCTCTCTTTCATACCAGTCTTTATTATTGATAAAAAAATCTATTTTTTTGATTAATTTGTCTTTTTCATCAAAATATAAATTATCAAATCTTCGTGTAGATGTGAAAGGTCTTTCGAGCCAATTTATTTTTCTACCGTCATCATTATTAGATTGATAATTTAAACTATAAATATATTTATTGTTTAATCTAGATTGTTCTAATTTATCATTATATTTTATAGTTAATTTTTCGATAAAATCTTTAATCTCTGATAGTGATAATTTATAACTATAAATACTAATTTTAATAGTTTCTACTTTACCAGTAACCTCTATCATTTTATCAGAATCTCCATTATTATCAGAACTTTTAACATTTGCAAATATATTTTTATCAGTATCCAGCGCAAAACTAGTTAAATGTTGGTCTACAATAAATATATTTTTATCATTAGTCTTATTTTCTTCATCGGTTATAGAACTAATCATCTCTTTTAATGATGTAATTCCCTGATAATTTAAATCGTTATTTATATGATCCCAAATAGCTTCAAATCTTCTACTCCATATTGTTGTAACATTTGATGACCAATTATTACTTCGAAAAACTCTTTTTCCTTCTATTGTGATTTCACTTGCCATTCTTCCTTTGAAAAATTGAATAATAGAACTTATGTTAATATAATCAAGTATATTGACCATATAATTAAAAAAAGCTCCAACAAATGATGTAAATATTAAGCTAATAATCAAATCAGTCGTTGGGTCACCTGTTTTAAAATTCATAAGAGCATTTAATTTTAATGTTTGAAGTATTTCACGAGGATCCATTTTATATAATTAGTTTAAATTTTTAAGTTAATTATATTTATGCTATAATATATAGCGTTAGTGGGTAATTTTTTAGATATTGCCAAATGATTCTACTTTAATGAAGTTATCCTCTATAATATATAGCTCTGATTCTTCCTTTATAAATTTTTCAAAATATCTTTTACTGGCAGTAAATTTGTTCTTGTTACCACAATACATTTGATACATTTCAGTAATAGGGATTTCATCAGTATAAAAATCTGTATGTGAAGTAATTGATTTATATTTTTTAAGTGAATTAATAATATCTTCTTTCTTATTCCATAATTTACATTTTGTATTTAATAAATATTTATCATCATCAATAAATACATCAGAATAATAATGTCTAATTAAATCTAATATACTATTTTCATCGATATTAGTCTTTGTATGATATGTAAATAATGAACATAATTCATCAATTTCAATTTCTTCGTTAATATCATCACACATTTCCATATTATCATTCCAAAATTTAATAAATTTACTCACAGTTGGTAATAATTTACTTGTACAATCCAAAAAAACATCCTTTTCTTCATCATATTTTAAATTTTCTTTTAATTTATTTTTCAAGGTAGAAGTAAAAAACATATTTTGAAATCTTTCTCCATCTATGAATTTTTTCCAAAGAAACTGCATGTTTTTCCAACTAATAGAACAACCAATACTGTTTTCGACATTATTGTTTGTAAAATGAGTAATTATATCATTTTCACTATTATTTTTTAGATATAAAGCATATTTTTTAAGATTTTCATCTTTACAATATTCTAACAGAAAGTTATCCGCGTTTTCATATCTGGTTGAATAATAAGCAGCTACGCAAAATAAATCTAACGCCTCATTTTCCTTAACATATGAATTCCAATTGTCAATATTCATAAATTCCCATAAGTCTACAAATCTACAATCCGTAAATGAATGTTCATAATATTTGAATTTAAATATGTTTAATAAATTTGGAGTTCCGAATAACATACATGATAAAGTTGATAATGCTTTTAAAAACGGTTTTGTCTTAGGATGTAGAAAATAGATATAGTTACTTTTCTTTAATAATATATCTCCTATAATAGTTAAAAAATATTTTGCCTTTTCTTTTGTATCACAAATAGAAGGATGTAACTTGTTAATAACATTTTGAATTGTTTCTGATTCAGGAATACATGAAAAAATATCTCGTTCCTTTATTTTTTTAAGAATTGTTACCTTTAATTTTTGTTTCCAATCCATCAAGGTTTTATTTGAACTTATAGCAGTTAAAATAGTATACTGGATATCATCTTCTTTCACCAAAGAAAAATTTTTATCATTGTATTCGAAAAATAATTCCGATGTCGTATGATAATAAAATTTATGATTGTAAAGAAACTTTTGAATAAATTGTTCAGATTCCTTTTCTAGTTTATTTTTTCTTTTCTCTCGTTCAATAATAGTTGTATTTGTATTTTCTAACATTTCTGGTAAGTTATTAATACAATTAATCAATCTAGTTAATATTATAGAATTATCTTCGTATTTATCCCATTCATTTAATACTACTTCTAATAATTTATTTTTAGTAACTAATTCGTTCATTTTTATAATATATAAGATTCATTTTAAATCTTTTTATATATTATATTATGTCAGATGTATTAATCTTTAATAAAGATGACCAAGAAGATGAATTCTGGCATTATGTAACAGAAATTAAAAAAAATGCGCGAGTTCATTACTGTCAAGGAAAAATAGGTGAACAATTTGTTACTGATACTTTAGATGGATGTGATTGGGTATTCGTTCATACATTTAATCGCGATATTAGAGGTTTTGCTTGTGTAACTATTGATTTAGATAAGAATGGTAATGAATATTTATATATCGATTTAATTTGTAATTCAATGTTTCATAGTATGGCTACTAGAGAAACTGGTGATGATCGTAGAATAGGAGGTAAAGGAATTATCGATAAAGTCATTAATTTAGGACTTGAATTAAATGTAGCATATATTAAACTAAGTGCTATTGATGATGTTATACCTTACTATTATAAATTAGGATTTAGATTTATGAATGTTGAATTAGAAGGTAAAGCCACAGAGTTAGTTGAAAGTTTGAGAGAATCTCAAAAAGAAGAGAATGAGGAGGAGGTAGAGAGAAAATTAAATTTAATTATAAAGAGATATTATCCAGGATATATGAGTGAAAGAACACAACAACAACTAGGACTATTATCAGGTAGTAGAATTGAGCCAATGCAAGAACAAGGTATTCCGATGATATACCCTTTAAGAGAGTTTCGTGGTGGTAGAAAAGTCCCAAAAAGATATATACCCAAACAATTGACTAGAAAAGATAAGAAAAAGCAAAGAAGTATGTTAAAAAAATCGCGAAAAATGTATAAGAAAGGAAAATATTATACAAGAAAGAAGGTTAAATCTTTTAAATCCAAAACAAGTAAACATATTTTAAAGGCGAGAAAAATATATAAAATAGATAGTGTTAAACCTTCTAAGAAGCTGGCTAATAAAACTGGATGTTCCGTAGCATCTTTGAAAAAAATAGTCAAGAAGGGTGAAGGTGCTTATTATAGTTCGGGTAGTAGGCCGAATCAGAGTGGTAAATCATGGGGTTATGCTAGATTAGCAAGTTCAATTACAGGTGGAAAAGCAGCTGCTGTTGATTATAATATTCTTGAACATGGATGTAAAAGGGAAAGTCAGGCTCTTCGCCTAGCAAAAAAAGCCAAAAGAAAACATGGATATGGAAAGAGAAGAACACCTCAAACTAAACTTTAAAGAGAGAAAATAGGAGAAAAATCGATACATCTTGGAATAATTGTAAATTATTTACACCACATACATTTCTTTTTGTCTTCTGAACATGAAAGACATTTCATAGGTATTAAATATAAATATCCAAATGGATTAGATACATGATCAGGATTCGAATATCCATGAACTTTTTTTGCACCACAATCTAAACATTTCCCACGACATGGACTTAGTGGGAATATAATAGTCACATCTAAATTTGCGTGTTTATCGCATATATAATTATATGTAGTCATTTAATTATATATTTACTTTATTTTTTAGATTTTGTTTTATTGTTTTCTCTCTTTGGTTTTTTAGATTTGGATAATTTCGTTGGTTTGTCTAATGTTTTAAAATATGTCCAAGGTTGACTCGGTCTATCGTGTAAATAAGGACCAAGTCGTTTCCATTGAATATTCTGTTTAACAAATTCTTTGGCATAAAAAGGCATTCCACAACTAGCTCCCCATCTACCATAAAACCCCATATGTTTACAGGATTCAGAATCCGCCACACAACCATCTACTGCTCCTCTTGGTTGATATGGTAAAGGTCGATCAGCTTGACTCATGAAAGCTCTATCATCTAATTCATAATGAGAACAACAGGTTCTAGAACAAGGATTTGTTTTATTTAAATACACATCATAATGGTCTGCTATTATTTCTTGAGCGATTTCAATGTTAATTTTTCCTTTATGTTGTTCCATTAATTCTTCTAAGCGAACTTTTCTAGCACCTTGATGTCGTCTTATATCATCAAATCCAGTATTAACACATTCTAAATTCCTAATTCTAGCATCATATGGAGCATTAAAACCAATAAAATATCCATTCTTTTTTCTCTCTACATTTACAAATTCAAGTCCTAATTCAATTCTCATAATTTCATTTTTTTTCGTATCAGCTATTAACCATGAATTGGCATAGTCCCCCGAGTTTCTTTTTTTCAAGAATTCTACATAATCATCTAAAGTATTGGCATATTGCATACAATTTCTAATTCTTACAGTTATTGGATCTTCATTTTTAAAAGCAATAAATCCTCCAATTGTTGTTTCTGTTCCTATAAATCCTTTACTATTAACAAAAAAATCGGTTTGACTCGCTATATATCCTGGTGCTCCTTGAAATAAAATACGATGTCCTTTATCTGGTTTTATGTCAATAATAGTGTTAAAATATTGCCCATCTATAAAATTATCAAATGAATTATGAGCACAACATATTTTTCCGTCATGTGTATAATCTCCTACTGCCATAAAAGCTGAACATTTATCTTTTGAACCACCTTCCATAGAACCAACTGCTGGTAGAGATTTAAGTAAATGGCCATATTTCTCTTTTAGTTTTGGCATCTTATCTAAGAATAGTGTTATTTTTGGAACAGCATAATCTAATGAAGCTATATTATTCCATAAAATTAGTTGGTCTAAGTCAACATTGGCTCCTTTGGCAATACCCTTTAATTCATCAAAAAATTCAGGATAATGTTCTTCTATTGGTTTTTTAAAAAGATAGTTGCTTACCTCTACAAAAAAATCAACCTTAAATCCATGAGTATCATATAAATTCCATTCCATTGTTTTTAAACATTCCTTAATTTCTTCTTTTAGTAAGGTTCCATGGGCGATTCCTCGTTCTGTAGGATTACCTTTGATTGAAATATAATTCCATCCATTTTTTTTAAATTTAAAACCGTGTTTAACCTTCATTATATATAAAATGGAGAATATTTATTTTATATGTAATTAATCCAAGCCTAATCGTTTTGCCAAATCATCATCAGGATCGCCTTTATGTTTATGTTCTACTTCTTCTTTTTCATTTTTTTTAACTTTTTTGGGAATGGGAATTCCCATTAATCTACTTACTAAACTAGAGAAACTTATCGCAAATGCTATTAAAATAACAAAGAATGCTATAATATCACTTCTAGATAATAGTTGTTTTAGAAAAAAATGATTAATTAATAAAACTACTATAAATTGTGTGATAATTAATAAAAATATATCTTGAGTTTCTGAAACTAAATTATGTTTATGCCCTAAACCTATCGCTATTGTCATAAAAAACCAATCTAACCAAGCAAAAGGAATTGCCATTAAAAATGCTTTAAACATAGAAATATTTGGATATTTTAGAGTATAAAACTGTCCCCACATAGAAATTGTTTGTGCTATTATGAATGATGCTAAAAATTGGATGTAATATATTATTTTATTCATATTTATATATATATACTAATGAAAACAAAATTTACAGTTAAAAGATTTATATTATGGATAATACTTAATTTATTTGTAGTAGCATTAATGGATTTAGCCTTATTCCATCAAACTACTCCAGAGATGGAAAATGCTCCTTTTTCTAAAAAACTGGCTTGGGCAGAGTTGTGGGCAACACTAGAATGGATGTTTGTAATTCCATCAATTCGTATGGGAAACTTATTTTTAACTGCTCCACAATTATCATTGGCGTCATATGTATTTGATTTTATGGGACAAATTGTTACAAATAGATATTGGTTGAAAGTTCCTACAACTATTGATGATTATGTTGGAATGGTAATTATTATGATTGGCATGGCAATATCCGCATACAAAATATTCGATTAAATTAAATAATTTTTTAAATATAAACGCATAAGTATTTAAAGATTTATGGTAAAAATTATGTATAATATGTCTTCGTTTGAATCAAATAATGTTTTGACAATTAAAACAGTTCAAATCGCTCCTTTTAGAACTCTTATGACCGCTTTAAAGGATATTCTATTAGAAACTAATATTACCTTTAAGAAGGATGGTATTAGAATTATCAATATGGATAAATCACATACTATGTTGGCCCATTTATTTTTAGGTGCCGAAAATTTTGAACATTACGAATGTAACAAAGAAAAAATTGTTATTGGTGTTAATATGTTTCATTTATTTAAATTGATTAATTCTATCGATAATGATGATACATTAACAATTTATATTGAAAATAACGATTATTATGATGGTATTGTTTCATTTTTAGGTCTTAAGTTTGAAAACGGAGATATTAAGCAATGTAAAACTCAGAAACTTAGACTTATTGAACCTGATACCGATGAATTTGAAGAACCCGATGTTCATTTTTCTTCGGTTATTAATCTTCCATCCTCTGATTTCCAAAAAATCATTAGAGATCTATCTTGTATTTCTGAAAGACTAGAAATTAAGTCTGTTGGAAATGAACTGATTTTTAGATGTGATGGACAATTTGCTACTGCTGAAGTTAAAAGAGAAGAATCATCAGGAGGTATGGAGTTTATCGAAAAGCAAGATTCTAGTAAAATTATCCAAGGTGAGTTTTCATTGAAAAACTTGGGTTATTTTATTAAATGTACTAATCTATGTAGTCAAATTGAAATGTATTTGGAAAATGATTTACCTCTAGTAGTTAAATATTATGTAGCTAGTTTGGGAACAATTAAATTATGTCTTAGTCCACTGCCTTCTAAACACAGTGATTAAATATTATTATTAATAAATTTTAATAATAATATAATTCTACATCGCAAAAATAATGCAGTAATGTTTATGATATTTAATTATATATTCTAATCAATTAGAGGATAAAGTTATATTATAAATTATATATACACGATAATGCCAAAGTCCAGCAAAGCAGAGGCTAGAATTGTTCCAGTCTTTAGAAAATCGAATCTAACGGATGGTGAGTTCCTACAAGAGATTCTGGCTAGAATAATGGCTGCGTCAAACGATTATGTGTCAAAACTTGACAAACGCATTTTGGAGACGAAAACAGAAAATTGTGAAGACCCAGAAGACCCAGAAGACCCAGAAGAAGGTAATATTGTTAATGTGCGATATGTAAGTCGGAATGAAATTTGTACGGACAATGGTGTTTGTTCTGCCTCAGCTGAGATTAGCTTGTGCTGATTTATTTAAGAAATAAAAAATATCATTTAATAATTTGACCTATATGTGCCAAACAATTATCATAGTAACGCAATACCGCTTACCATATACATCATTATATATTAATTATTTTTAATATATTTAAATATTCATTATCTAATATTTAAATATTTAATATTCTGGAGCATGTTTCTTAAATAAGCAACCATGAGCATCTATACCACTACTACAATTAATCATACTGGCATTCTGAAAATCACAATTTCCCAACCAAATTTTAATAATACAAAAGTTCTTCTTAGGAGATATTGTTATACCATTAATCCCTTCCTGTAATTTGTGATTAGCTGATAAACTTTCACCTACTAAAGAGTAGGTTAGTTTTTTCCAGCAATCATAGACATTTTTATTACTTACTTTATAAGAGAAACACCCCCCTTTTCTATTTTTTGGATCCTCCCATAGAGGTGTAATTCCTTTTCGCATTATGAACAACATACAGTTCTTTACCAATCTTGAAGGTAGTGCTTCACTTATTGCTACAGTATCTTCTACAGATTTGGCGTTATATATATTCTTATAACTGTTTAAAGACCAATCGGTATCATGGGGCATATGTGCCCAAAAATTCCACTCGTCATTTAATGGATGCTGTTGCATTGCTGAATTATCACTATGGGATTCTTCCATTATAATATTAGCTGTCAATTTTTTTTTAAATGATTTAAATAATATATTATTATTATTCTAGATGTGATTTCTGTTGTTCTGTTCTTACTATGGAACTTAGTAAATTTTTTGAAAAGTCTATATCGAATGTATTTTCTGATATCTCATTAATATGTTCATGTGAATCATCGTCCTTTTTTTTTGATTCTTCCTTTTCCTTATTTAAATTTTGTCTAGCTTTAAGAACACATGTATGTGAACAAAATGTTGGACCTGTATAGTCTGTTTCATCAGTACTGTTAGATACTTCTGATTCACAATCGTCATCTTCGTCTTCATCCCCATTGTCTTCGTCCTCGTCTTCGTCGTCGTCTTCATCCCCGTCGTCTTCATATATTGTTAATTCAGGCGTTGGATTTGGCATAGGTTCTGGTTTCAATTTTTTTGACGAAAATGATGTCACACCGTCATCTCCAAACTTTATAAAAAATGGACTTTTAAGATTTGCTGTTGACATATCTTGACACATATAATTAACGCTATAATCTTCTGATAAATCTGTGTTATATACTTTCTTCATATACCATCTAAAAAAATTATATTTTAATACATTATTTTTTAATAAAAAGTTTTTCGGTTCTTTTAAATTTATATCATATTTTTCATTCTCTGTAGTCAATTGAAAGATAATAAAACTTATATCACATTTATGTTCTATAGGAGATTTAATATCTTTAATTCCTGATTCACTTATAATAGTGTAATTCTTTTTAGGATCATTTTCACTATAATCTGTATAAAATAATAAATCGTATTCTATCTCTTCTAGATGAGATGAATTTGGGGTTTTTATATACATCAAATCTTCACCATCTTTTATCAGCAATAAAGGATATCTAAAATAATCATTTGTTAAATTATGAAACGATGGTATTAATGTTTTTCTATAAAATATTTTTGTTACTGTTGCTATTTCCGCACATTTCCATCCAAAATCATAACTAACCTCTTTACAATAGTTATTACAACTTAATATTACATTTTTAAATGCTTCATTACACTCCTCGTCGGAATGTTGTATATATATAATACTCACACCTGTATAGATTAACATTTCATAAATATTATATAAAATGTTACATATTTCTAAGAATATAGTTAAAGGAATATTCATTTATATTAATTAAAAAATTTATATGTTTAAATTATTTAATTATAATTATTAATATCTTCTGGAGTGCCACTAGTTAAATCATTTGGGTCATATTCTTCATTATTATTGTCGGTTTTATTTACAACTGTTGTGTTATTTGATGGATTTCTTACTATGAGTAATTCATCCGGATAATCGTCAGGATATTTGACATCATAATCTAAATTGTCTGACGAAGGAGATAATCCAAACACAAACATCAATACAGCGGTGATGTAAGTCATTAAAATAAATGGGATGAATACGATTAACCATGAAATTATACTTAATCCTTGTTTACAAAGAATATTTAAAAGTAATGTAAAAATAACCATCACAATTGTTTTAAAAAATGCTGTATTATAAAATCCCTTAAAGGTATCAATAACTATTTGTGTTAATGAGAAACCTAAATATAAAATTGCTGGAGGACATAGTTTATCTATCATTTATATTATAATATCATAAAATATTTAAAATAGTGTAGCTTCACCATCTTTTATTTTTCCGCAAACATTACCAACTTCTCCATCTTCATCTTCATAAATATTTCCATTCTCTTCATCATCGCAATAATATGTTTTATCATCTATTTCAATTTCAATAACTTCCTCTTCTTCTAAATTTTCTGTTTCACTTTCTTCTTCTTCTACTTCTTCTACTTCCTCCTCTTCCTCTTCTTCTTCCTCCTCTTCCTCCTCTTCCTCCTCTTCCTCCTCTTC
>TARA_B110000483_G_scaffold242573_1_pt1 | contig 11630 bp, 6 predicted proteins | sample TARA_B110000483 | Tara Oceans TARA_B110000483 (sample SAMEA4398176) | marine metagenome | biome: Polar Biome; feature: [SRF] surface water layer (ENVO:00010504); material: water (ENVO:00002006), including particulate matter (ENVO:01000060) such as... | depth 5 m
CTCTCGGTAATAGTACCATGGAAACTTATTCGAAGTAAAGGGCCAAGTGTCATTGTCGCCTTGATCATCGCATGCGCTTTAACTGTAGGTGTGAGCCTAGGAGTTGATCCCGTCAAAAAAGCTGAGAAAAAGTCAGATTTTTATAAAACAAAAATGTTTGAAATGAAAAAAGGAATTGCACCTGATATTGAAACGGTTAATCAGATGACTATAAAAATCAAGAAGCAACCGATTCAATCTCAAGCTTTCCAATGGACTTCAAAGTACAGTACTACCGAGTTTGTTATGTCACTTATTTCGGGCTGTCTAGCTGTCTCTGCTATGGTACTCCCTGGTATATCTGGTTCTTTACTTCTCATCTTGATGGGCCAATATATGATTGTGATTCAAGCCATAGCAAATCTCAAGTCTTTAGTGATTGATGACTTTGTCTTCTTATCAATTATGTCAATTGGGATGGTAATAGGTCTGTTTGTTACTGCTCGAATTGTCAAGTGGGCACTTGAAAAGTATCATGATGTGACGATGGGTGCATTAACTGGTTTAATTATTGGTTCTTTGTTTGTACTCTGGCCGTTTAGAGAATCAGTCTTTAGAGACTTGTATTTTAAAATCAACGGTCAAATTGTCCTAAAAGAAAATGTTGAAATATTTACTAATGACATCTATCTCCCAAGTGCTAATTCAACATCGATGATCTGTTTTGGGATGATGGTACTAGGAATAATCACAATGGTCTTCTTTTTAAAAAACGACCCTGAGGCTCATTAGGGCATTTATCTAGTTGAGAGAATCCTGCTCTTTCCGCTTCAAATCTGTATATATTGAGTGTTAATTTGAAGTTAGTTTAAAAGAATGCAAAATCCCTGTTCTAGTAGAAAGATAGAGCTTGTTATTAAAAATTTGTGGTAATCCAATTTCTGATGGATAATAGTGATGAGAGGTGGATTGCCCCTTTTCCATAGACAAAATATGAAGTTCATTTCCTTGATCAATATAAATATTGTCACCTAATATAGCTGGTTTGACAAATAGTGAATTCTTCCCTTGCCATTGCCATTTCTTTTGCCCATTTTTTAAATTTAATAAGATTATTTCTTGATTTGAAAGGCCTAATAGTAGGTTTTGTGATTGAAAATTTAATGAAAAAACCTGTGCGGATAATTTTTTTCTCCAACTCACTTCAAAATTATCTAAGGATATTTTAACTAGAATATTGTCCTGATTTACCACATAAAGAAAACCTTTGTCAACTTGAGCTAGGGAAATATTTTTTTCATTTAAATATATTTTTTTTGATTGAGCAGTATTGATTTGATGAACTATTAATGCTCCATTTTTAAATACGGAAATAATGTAATTTTTATCAATACTTCGATTTAAGATGGGTGTTTGACTGAATTGATTCTTCCACAAAATGTTCAATTTGTCAGTATCAATTAAATAAATGTGATCATTCCAAGTTTCAACTAAAAGTCCTAAAATAGTTTTTTGAATATCTTTAACTTCACCATTTAGAAGTATTTTGTTTACTGTCTTTAGACTGTTTAAACTGCGTTTTTGGATTTGGTTCTTAAAGCTTGAATAAATAAATTTATTATCTGAAATGAGTTGTGATTGAATGTTAACCGAGTCATGTGATGAAACAATACTCATACCATTTTTGGGATTGATAATATGAATCTTTGATGTATTTGAATGAATATACATCGGTCCAATACTTGAAGCATACATTCTCGGATGAAATCCTGATTGGCTCTTTAAATCTTTCACCCAAAATGCACCCAAAGTTTGACTATAGTCCTCTAATAAATGTGTTTTAGGGTTATCTAATTCTTGTGCGATTTCAATACTTTTATTAATCGCTAATTTTAATTCTTCTGTATTGCCCTTGAGTTTTTGTAGTAATGCAATCTTTGATTCCCATAAATTGAGGTTACCAGGCTCAATAAGTATTAGAGAGTCGACTTGACTAAGTGAGGTTGGTTTGATTTTTTTGGTAAAGCTAATCCATTGATATATGGCATTGTCATTTTGAGTTTGAAGAGTGATTTGTTGTGTCGGAGTTTGAATGACTAAAGTAGAATCACTGTCTTGAATTGACTTCAAGACCTTTTGATCTAGGTGTAGTTTCCAAATAAACGACCCGTCGGATTGGAAGAATTGAATAAACCCATTTTCTTGAACTAAACCAAAACGATTAGAGAAAATGAATATCTCACCTGAAACATTAGACTTACTCCAAAGTGGTTTCTTGGTTAAAATATCATATGCGCTTAATTTGTTTTTTGATCGAATGAGTATAAGGTTTTTTGAAACCTTGACCTCAAGCACTCCTTGGACTTTTATGTCTGATTTTACAATACCGTTAAACCCCTCTAAAAAGCTGACACTATTGTTTTGTACGATTATTACACCTTGATCATAGGGGACGAAATGGGAGATTTGCTCAAATCGTCGTGAAGAGGGTTCAGCTGTGTTAAATACGTTAAGCTGCATGACCATATCATCGGGGCAATTAAAGTAAATAAAGTTGTTAATTGGGAGCGTGAGAGCTTCACATTCTATTGGGATTTTGCTTAACTCTTGATTTAGTTTGTTCTCATAGTGTAAAAAATAATTCAAAGAAGTCTTTGAAATTGTAAATCCATGGGTGTTTTCTAGTATAATTTGCTTCAAATTAATTGAATCGGAGTCCTCTACCTTTTTCCTATTTAAACTCACATTTTGCCATCGGATGAATTGAGATGTTAAATTCGATGTTTCATTTGTTAAGAGTTGATTCATCCTTCTTTTTAATAAAGAAGAATTGGCTCTTACTTGAGGGTTTGAGCTTGTATCCAAAGAGTTTAATATTTTTAATGCACGATAACTTTGACCTTCCATTTCAAAAAGATATCTCGCTTGTTCAATTCGCCGAAATTCTTCTTGGTGAGACCATGTTATAGAAGTGAAGGATGCAATACAAACCAACAGGATTAATAACCTAGGGATCATTAAATTCCTGCCTCAAATTTATAACCAGCTCCTCTGATACTTATAATGTAATTTGGCTCTGATGGATTGAGCTCAATTTTTTGACGAATTTTGACAATATGGTTATCCACTGTTCTTGTTGTTGGCATTTGTTCGGGCTGATAGCCCCAAACGTGTTCTAGTAGGTCTTCGCGTTGAACAACTTCACCGACTCTTGAGCTAAAGTATTTGAGGATTTGAAATTCCTTGGTGTTAAACTCTACTTCTTCTCCACGGACCCAAGCTTGGAATCGTTTAAAATCAAATTTGAGATCTTTTTGCTCAAAAAGTTCTGAATCCACGTTCTCTATTGGTGTTGAAGAAACTCTCCGCAGAAACGCTTTTGAACGAGCTAGAAGCTCTAAAATTGAAAAAGGCTTGGTAACGTAGTCATCTGCTCCCATTTCAAGCCCTGTGAGCTTGCTTGATTCCTCAGATTGAGCTGTAAGCATAATGATATATGTATTTGGAAGTTTTTTTCGAATAAAACGACAAACTTCATAGCCACTCTTAATCGGGAGCATCAGGTCCAAAATGACTAAATCCGGTTTGAATATCATCACCTTTTCACAGGCAATTTCACCATCGATAGCAGAATCTACTTCATAATCTTCTAGTTCAAAGTTATCAATAAGTCCACGTAGGATAATTTCTTCGTCTTCAACAATAAGAACTTTATGCATTTGGTACCTTTTTAAATTTGACTCTAAATGTTGAGCCTTTAGATAATTCACTCTCAAGAGTGATTTGAGTGTTGTGAAGTTTGGCTATGCTTTGAGCAATAGCAAGCCCCAAGCCAGAGCCTTTTGTTTTGCGGGTCATTTCATCGCCAACACGATAAAAAAGATCAAAAATATAAGTCTGTTCTTTTTTGGCAATACCAATTCCTTGATCAATTATTTTAACTTCATAATATAAATCAATTTCAGAGACTATGACTTGGACCTTAGTTTCTCTCGGGCTGTATTTAATTGCATTGTCAATTATGTTTTGTAAGAGTGATTCTAAATATTGAGGGTCGGCCTTAATGATAGCTGAACCAGGGTGTTGAAGTTCAAAATGAATATTTTTGGTCATGGCAATTGGTGAAACTCTAATGATTATATTGTTGAGAGTATTCATTAAGTTGTGTTCAACTAGGTTTACCTTAATCACACCTTGATCAATCTGGGAGTAATTAAGGATATCATCTACCATAAGTTGTAATCGGTGTGTTTCTTTGTGGATTAACGATCCGTATTCTTGAGTTTTCTCCAGGGTTTTAATTCTTCCGGTTTGCATCATTTCAGCGAACATTTTAATTGAAGTCAAAGGTGTTTTCAGTTCGTGTGTGATGGAAGATAAAAAGTTTGATTTCATACCAAGTAGTTTTTGCTCTTTTTTTATTGCTCTTAGAACAAAAGTCGCTCCAATAATTATTAGAATAAAACTGACGAACAATAACCCATATAAAAAGCCAGATCTTGTGTGAATCATATTTTGTATTTCTGATTCTTGTGGCTTATATAACTTGAGACCATCAAAGGGTGAGTCCTGAGTAAATGGTGTCTCTTTGTATACGACATTAGAGTAATTAAACTTCTGATCAATTAATAACTTTTCTGCTTGAAATAATTGGAAGGAGTTTTTTTTCCAAGTAGGACGTGTAATATTTAATTGCTTAATTACCCAAGGATTTAGTCTATTTAAATCCCAAGTACTTGAAATGATATATTTTTGTCCCTCAAAATTAAATTTATGAAGAAGAAACCATGTTGAATTTTTCTTTACAGAAAGTGAGTTCGTGCCACTCTTTGAAAGCTGTTTCTTTAATTGTTGTATCTGATTGTAATTTGAATGATAGACTTTAGCATCAATAAGAATATTTTTAATGTTTTCATTGAGTGCCCAGAGATTTTTACGTTCATCCTCTTTGAGCTTTTGGTCAGATAGCAGATGTGCATACATTTCTTCTAGTACATATTGAGCTTGTGATAAATCTACTAACTGATGTTTTTCAAAGATATTTGAGAAACTTTGGTAGCCAATCTGATATGCTTTGGAGAAATGACCAAGTTTCGTATAAGACTTTAATTCTAATAAATCAATATAGAGAGTAGAGTGCTGGAAGTTTCTATGGTATCTTTTAATTCTTTTAATACACTGAGCGTAACTTTTCGTTTGATAAAGAAGTTTAATAATTCCTAACTCGTTTAAAACCTGACTTTTTTCAGATAGTTTTTTGTTATAAGATCGCTTCACTCTTAGTTGAAGATGCTTTTTTTTAAGATCTGTACGGTGTTGAATGGGAATTAATTTTTGTTCAAATAGTGGTAAATCGCCATTATTGAGTAGATTGTCACTTGAGTCTCTTGTTGGGTTTAATCTTGGATATATTTTTCCGTTTTTATCCCAAACAACTACACTTTCAAGTCCCGGGAAATCATTTTTTACCACACTTCGGCTCAGGCGAGTAAGAGTTGTGCCAAGCTGTAATTTTTTGACAGTCAAAATATTCAGATTATTAATGAGTTCTTCATTCATCTTCTGAGTCTCTTCGGTTATCCCATAAAACACTTGATCAAGTTGTTCATAATATTGGGTTTCGATGACAATTGCGCTATTTCTTATTGATTTAAAACTGAGAAACCCAAGTAAGAAAATTGGGAATATCAGGAGTGAAATCAAAAACAAAAATCTTTTGGTTCTCTTGTTTTTCATGCTTTATAAATACAAAATTCTTACAAAAAAGGGAGCATTTAGCTCCCTCAGTTGCGTTTTTTGGTTTATGTGCCTAGTTTACAGTGGCATCTAAAATCTTGTATTTGGCACGATGTGTTAAGCTGACATAGTCGCCATCAGATGGGTTTCTATTGTAATCAATTTGTGATAGAACCATAATAGTCGATGTTGAGGGGCCAGTCCAAGTGATAATCCCTTGAGCGATAAGGCGAGGGGGGATGCTATAATTAGGGTTTTTGTCACGATTCCAAATAGCCACTGCATCACCCACATTGTAAGCATCTTTAAGCCCTTTATTCACACTGATGTAGCTAAAGTTTGCTGTAAACTTAGATGGAGTGTAGCGCTTGACGATACGGGACATTTTGTCCACAGAAGTTTTTTCTACTGGAGTATAGTTCATTACCTCGATAGAGTTTGACTTAGTACGCTTGATAGCACGTGCCAATCTCAAGAGCATTTTACCTGTGATTTCTTCAACAAATACTCTTGCTGATTGTTCAGATATCTCTTTGATTACGGCAAAGCCACCATAAATATATTGATGATATTGTTTTTGTTTCAGCTCTTCTCCAATGGATGTGTAACCTTCTGGAGTTGAAAATAAATCAAGTGTATCACCTAATTTTAAATTGTCTTTTATCCCGAGGTTAACAATTACCAAGGATTTGGGGGCAATAAGAAGAGTAGCCGCTTTGTTATCACTATAAATCCGAACTTCACTTGGGAATGTTCGGCTTTCACTAAATGGTAAGACTAGCTTAGGTGAGAGTCTTTGCATATTAATATTTAGAGTTTGGTAAGTTTTAATAGAGTCAAGAGTCAATTGACTCTCGTTTAATTTTTTATAATCACTTGAATCGGCTAGCTTTAGGCCTTTGAGTTTGTCATAGAAATCAGACTTTAAATTTTGATTTGAGTGTTCACCTACATAGTTAACACCATTGATATCGTCAGTTTGATGAGTACCGTTAGAATTTTGACCATTCATTTGATAGATTTTTTGATTAAATCCATCTTGACTACCATCAATTTTTATCTGATTACCCGGATAAATAAGGTGTGGATCTACAATTTGTGGATTTGCTTCCCAAACTACTGGCCAGGCAAATGGATCACCCAGTTTATCAGCACTGATATCCCAAAGTGTATCACCTTCTTCGACTACATAGGCGCCCAAAACACCAAATGCAATGCATAAGCCTATCGTTATTTTTTTAAAAGCCATTGAAGCCTCAATTTAATCAGGTAGTATATCTAAGATATAACATATTTTGAACACTTCCACAATATGAATGAGGGGTTATTTCTACTAAAACATGCTATAACTAGTTGTATTTTATAGAGTTAGGCTTATTGTTGGAAAAGAATAGTCTTTTCTTGGATCGCTTTAGCTTCTTTCATGTTTTTATGCTGAGCTTTTAGCATTTCATCTCTATCAATAGTATAAGTCACGAAGATATCCATTCTCGTACTATTTTGGAATGAATCCACAGGTAAGCACTTTTGTAGGATATAGCCTAATCTGCGCCATTTCCGTATCTCTTTCTGAATATTTTCAGGATCTTGATAGATTCTTATAATACGCTCAGGCTTATATGAACAAACCATGTTGATGATTTGGGGTGGAAGTACTCCTACAGGAGGATTGAGTATAAATTTTGGTTTAGTACTAATCTGAGGACCAATCCATTCACCAAAACCACTACCATGAATATCGCGTTCGAAATATTGAACATTTTTTCGATCTCTACGATGAGCATTGAGTTTAAATGATTCAAGGCATGTTTTACGTATATCAACTGCGAGACATTTTTTTGCGCTACTAGCTAACATTTCTGAGAAGAACCCACCAGCTGAATAAAGATCAACGAGTACTTCATCTTTTTTAAGAACAAGTGCCTTCTTGACATGAGCCACTAATGGCTCTAGTATTGCTTGATTCGGGCGATAGTAATCCATAGGCATGAAGAAAAACTTTTCTTCTCCTACCTTGGAAAAGAAGCTGTCTGTTCCAAAATATTTCTTGTACTCAATGTCAATACTCTTTTGAGGAAAACTTGTTGAATAACGACGATCTTGAGTTGAGAAAAAACAATATAAGCCTTTAATTTGTGGTAACGTTCTTTCTAACCATTCGGCTAGTTTCTTAATTTGCTTTCCTAATATCTGGCGAGCAGGAGATGCTTGTAGGAATAAATAAAAGTCTCCGCCGTTTTGACGGATGGTCAAAAATCGAATAGCCTTACTTAGAACATCTAAGTGGTCTTTAGTTATTTGCTCATTAAGAACAGAGTAGAGCTCTTGATGAATTGGTGGTGAAGGAAATGGAACTTCTTTAGCAAGTGCTTCAAAAGAAACAAATTTTACACCACGGCGAATGACGCCAGTATGACTTTCAATTGAATCAACATTACCTTCAAGCACAGCAGAAGCCTTGTGAGGCATTTTTGCCTCTTTCCACCATGCTTTGAGTGCTTTAGATTTCGTTTGAGCCGAAACTCCCAATAATTCAAACTCAGCTTTTAAAAATGGGCTGAAATCAAGTGTATCTGGTTCTTCATGTTCTTCACCAATATTAAAATCTTTAGCTTCAACTCCTAAGCGATGAGGTATTTTACCTTTACTATAGGTAGGTCTTTTGCCTTTTCCACCTTGCGGACGGCCACCTTGAGGTCGTTCACTACGTTTGCCATCGCTGCGTTCATTGCGTTTGCCATTACTTCGTTCATTACGTTGACCGTTACTACGTTCATTACGTTTGCCATCGCTACGCTCATTACGTTTGCCATCGCTACGCTCATTACGTTTACCATCGCTACGCTCATGGCTGGAGTTTTCACTATTGTTTGAATAGTTGGAGTTTTTCATTATGCTGAGTTTCTACTTGCGTTGATATTAGCTGCAAGGGACTTCACAACCATCTTACGAAATGCTTCAACTTGTTCTTCTGATAATATGATTTCACCAATTTCATGGCGTCTTACTGAGTCAAGTGCATACTGCTGAATAGCAAGCAGAGGTAAGACAATTTTTTCTCTTAATGCAATTGATTCTTTAATCCTAGGACTCACATCAAGGAGTTCAGTTTGGCCTGAAATCTTTTTCAAAATAGCAATGGTTTTGATCGCTTCTTCGTGAATATTGGTCCAAAATGGTCCATATTTTTCATGATCAGAAAGGTACTGTGTCAGCGGGAAATATGTTTTACTTAAACTCTGCATAGCATTTTCGACAAGAGTTCTAAAGAACATACTTGATTCATACATCTCTATTATATCAGCTTCACGAGTCTCTATCACAGATTCAAGTGCAGTACCTAAACCATAAAAACCTGGAATGTTTTGTTTAATTTGTGACCATGAGCCTACAAAAGGAATGGCTCTTAAATCCGACAACTTTAGTTTAGCGGTCTTTTTACGTTTGGCTGGGCGTGAACCAATATTAAGGCGATCATAATACTTAAGTGGTGTCATTTCTTCAAGGTAAGAAGTGAAAACAGGGTTTTCTTTGAAGTCAATGTACATCTGCTTTGAAACATTTGAAAGTTCACCAAGTAAAGCTTCTTGTTCGTTACTTAGGTCATGTTTGTCACCATGGAAAAGTAAAGATTCAAGGCCTGCTGTAAACATTTGTTCCATATTATAGCGTGCTGCATTGAGATGACCAAAATTTGACGAAATTGTTTGCCCTTGAATAGTCAAATGGATATTGTCGTGCTCAATAGAAGGACCTAGTGAACGGTAGAATTTATGAGTATTACCACCACCACGTGCAGGAGGTCCACCTCGTCCATCAAAGAATGTGACATGAACACCGTGTTGTCTTGAAATATCCGTTAAAGCCTTTTTGGCTGTGTAAATTCCCCAGTTAGCAGTCAAGTAACCACCATCTTTGGTTCCATCAGAGAAGCCTAGCATCACATGTTGACGCATTCCACGGCGTTTTAGATGTGTTAAATAAACAGGATTTGAATAAAGTACATCCATGATACCACGAGAGTTGTCAAGATCTTCGATTGTTTCAAACAATGGAGTGATATCTAAATTTGTCTCTTCATGCTTCCAACCAGAAAGGTGAGCTAAAACAAGAGGTTCAAAAATATCTAGCGCAGTTTGGGTGTTTGAAATGATGTATCGGTGAAGGCCTTGAGTTCCATTGGTATTTTGAATCTCTCGTCCGACTTGAATTGATTTGAGGGTTTCAGCTGTGAGTTCACTTGGAAATTTAATCTGCTCTAAACCGACAGGCATATCAATTTTAAGAAGCTCACTAAGGACCTCTAGTTTTTTAGTGTCATCTAAATCATCATAGTTTTGAAGATCAGTAGAACTATCAGGTGCTGATTTTTTAAAATGATGAATAATTTCAGAAATGGCTGCGTCATGTATGTCAGAATCTTGACGTAAATCCATGCTTGCAAAGTGGAATCCAAAGATTTTAATCTTCGAAATGAAGCTGTATAAGTAATCAAGATTGAGACCAGTTTGTTTCTCAATAATGAATTGACCCAGCTCTTGTAATTCACTTGTTAACTCATCAGCTGAGTTATAAATTTCACGATCCCGGCCGTCTAATACTGTGTCTAGTGTGTCATTAAGCTTTGCTTCAATTTTCAATAAACGAGTATAAGAACCATTCATTGTGAGGCGGCGTTTAAGTTGTGTGATATCGCCAATGTAAAGTTTAAGCACTTCAACTTTTAATTCGTGAGCTACATCTTTAGTTGTTTCATGAGTGACAAATGGATTGCCATCACGGTCACCACCAGGCCAGAATCCTAATTCAATAAGAGCGTGTGGTTGGATTTGAGGAGAATCAATAAACCGTTGTTGAACGCGTTCTTGGATTTCAGGAATGACAGTATAAAAAATATCTTTTAGGTAATGAATGATTGACTTGGCTTCTTTAAGCGGAGTTGGTTTTTCATTATTTTTAAATCGAGTACGGCCCATTTGAACAAGAAGTTCACGTATGCCTGAAACATCATTTCCAGCAATTGCTTTAGATAGGTCTGTAATAATACCCAGCACAGCCTCAGGGTAGAATTGAGTAGGGTGTGCCGTCAAAACAATCCGAATACGATAATCATCAAGAAGGTCAAAAAGTTCTTTTCCTTTGTTTTCGGACTCAACTTGACTCAAAAAGTGTTCAAGGGTGCCAGCACCATTCATTTCGTTGATGTCAGTAAAGCTTGCTTCTTCAATGGCATCAAATAGCACAACTTGACGCTCAACGAGTTGTAAAATTCGGAATAAAACACCATTTGTATATTCTTGTCCGTCTTTTTCAAAGGATTCAGCGATAAATGACTCAACAACGACTTTAGGTGAGAGACCAGTTTCAAGTTGACTTGCGCAATGTTCAGCAAATAATGGTAGTTTGTTTCCAACAGACTCAAGCTCTTCATAAGGTAGCGTTAAAAACAGGCTATTATAAAGTTGGTAACGTACAGAAACTAGTTCTTTGTATCTATCGAGTAAGGATTTAGATTTATTCATATTATCTCCCAATAATAAAGGGGAACCAAATTTTAATTTTCATAACCCCAAAGATAAAAAAAAATGATAACTTCTGAGGCGTCTATGCAAAGCAACGAATCTAAATTGATTATTGCAAAAGAGTGGGTGACTAAATGGGCCCCACTTTTTGGGTTTTTAGGTGGTTTTTGCTGGGATTCATGGACTCTAGGGCAAATTGTGACATCTTTAGATCTTTATTTGCTTACAATTTATTTACTCGGTGCCTTTGGATGTCTTTTTTTACTGGAGAGTAAGGTCCAAAAATGGGCGATTTTGGGCTATCATTTTAGCGTTGGTACGCTGCTGTCGGCTTTATTAATCCTGTATTTTAAAAGTGCAGCATCTTGGGGGAGTTTTCTGATCATTATTGCC
>TARA_B110000483_G_scaffold243252_1_pt1 | contig 11623 bp, 15 predicted proteins | sample TARA_B110000483 | Tara Oceans TARA_B110000483 (sample SAMEA4398176) | marine metagenome | biome: Polar Biome; feature: [SRF] surface water layer (ENVO:00010504); material: water (ENVO:00002006), including particulate matter (ENVO:01000060) such as... | depth 5 m
CAAATACAAATACAAATACAAATAAAGATTTAATTAACTCAGAATTACAAAAAATGAATACCTATTCAGATAACAATATAAATAATAATTCTATTCTAGGAACTTCCGTCAATTCAAAGTACTCTAATTTTCAAGATAGTTATAAATCAAATTTACAATATTTAAATAACGTAAATAATAAACAGAGTTTCAATAATCCTTCCCCTTCCAGTAATTATGACAATAATCAATTAGTAACTAAATTGAACTATATTATTCATTTACTGGAAGAACAACATAATGAAAAAACGAACCATATAACAGAAGAATTGATATTGTATTTATTTTTAGGTATTTTTATTATTTTTGTTTTAGACTCTTTTGCCAGAGCGAGTAAATACATCAGATAAATTTTTATTATATTTTTTGAATAAATATAATAACATTTTTTATAATTAGTCTTCGTGTTTAAATACATATAGATACTCATTTCTATAATTAATTGGATTTAACTCTATTTTTTTAAATAATTTAAAATCTTTTGAATTAGCCAAATTGATAATTTTTTTTGATAATGGCATATATAAATTTATTTCATTCACTCTTACTTTATTTGATTTAAAATTTATAAATTTTTCATTATAAATAGCATAAGGTTCAATTGTTGAATCGAATTTATTATTATTTTCTAAATTAGTTACTTTATATTTAGAGTGAAATTCATTATTTTTATCAAATTTAACTATTAATTCATTAACGGATTTACCATATTTTTCTGGATCATATAACATATTCTTATCTTTATTTTGAACATATGGACTAAACCTATCTCTATCGACCAAATGTATAATTAAAAACCCATCTTTCGATAGTATGCTTTTGCAATTTTCAAAAAAAGTTTCTTTATCTTTTATTTCATATATTGTTTTTCCTAAACATAAAACGTGACTGTATCTATCAGTTTCAAGTTCGTTATCTGTTAATATATTATTTACCATAAATTCACAATTTGGATAGTTTGATCTTGCTTTAGAAATCATATCTTCTGAAACATCTAATCCAAGTATATCATATTTAGCATGATTAAATAATTCAACTGTATACCCCGTCCCACATCCAATATCTAAAATTTTTGTATCATTGTTTTTTTTTGCCAGTTTTTTTATTTCAGCAACTTCAAATTCATTTCTTTTTTTATTTAAATGTATAGCATCATAATATTTACTATAATAATTATCATATACGTCAACGTCTATTTTTTTTATAAATTTCTCTTTATTATCAAAATTTTCCAAGACATTAAATTGTTGTGTATTTGAAACACCGTTAAATACAATGGTTATAAATATTAAAATTAAAAATATAATAAATAATTTATGTATTAATGTTAAATTATATATAGAATTTAACGACGTCTTTATATCTTCGTAAAATAAGTCTAAACTATTAATAAATATCATTAATATGTATTAATATTATATTTTTTATGTTTTATTTTATAAGAATATATGGACCCAGATAATATTGACGATATTAGAACAGAATTTAAAAATATTACTTTTTCCAAGTTTCAAAAATCAAAAGCCCGGCATGAATTACTCAATTGTATTTATAATTGTAAAATTGAAAATGCAAATTATTGGTGTGCCGAATTTATATGTGCCGGTCATTATCTTGATATATGGGATATAATTATTTTATATGCAACAAAATATATTCATTGTGGAAATCCTAAATTACCAATTTATTTAAATATGAGATTTGATACTTTTACTAAGATTATTGAATCCGGTTATTCTGGTAATATTATAATATTACGTAACAATTTTAAAATCAGAAAACTATTTTGCGAAATAATATGTATTTTATGTTATTCCAATAAAAAACACAATTACCAAGAAATAAAATTAAACAAATTAGAAGAATTTGATCTATTAAATATAAGTAATAAATTTAAAGCGCCCAATGTTAAATACGTAGGGGATATTTTTAAAGACGATGATCCTAAAGAATTATTTATACCATTCAACGAATTAATCTATAATATAACCATTAATAATATTATTGATATTTGTTATTGGTACGAATGGATTATTGAATACGAAAATATATGTAAAAAAAAGAAAAAAAAATGTATTTGTCAAGGAAGAAGTTATGCCCCCACCGGATCACATAATGATATTATTTGGATAATATGGGACATATTATTTTATTATGCCGATCCAAAAAATTCACTAGTAAAAAATAATACAAATTTGCCAATAATTAATAAAGTTATCACGTCATTATTTAATTTATTTATCATCAAATATAAACCAGTTTTTAAAACTAAAAGAAAATATATTATTTATTATGCATTCTCTATTTTAACAGATAATATTGATTTTAACACCAATATATCTAATCAAAATGATGAAATACATGCCATTATAGATAAAATAAATAATATTTATCGTGAAATAAAAAAAAATGAAGAATCACCTGGTACAGATTATCTCTTCAAAAATATTAAAAAATCCAATATGGAAAAAACTATAGAAAAAATTGAAATTATAAATAATTTATGAAAAAAATTGAATTGATGTTACCACAATATATGATATGACAATAATAGCGAGGGATAAATATGGCGCGCGAGGTGTGTGTATGGATTTCACTTGATCCTGTAGCCGGTAAAATTGATTTCTATCCTAGCGATATTGCTTATAAAATTGAAAAACAATACAATTTTCACACTCAATCTTGGTTCGGTGGGAAAGACTTGCCCTGTGTATTAGGTAGTGATTTCTTTAACGCGAGTATTCATTTTTATTCTAACCCTGACCAAAACTATTATCAAACCACGCGAGGAACTCCTAGTTTTACTAAATTGGATTGTACATTTAAACAACCTGGTTATCGCTGTGTAAAAAGAATAGTATTAACGCCGCACTCTACCCATGTAGAAATTTTTGGACAAAGAATTAATAATGAATGGCGAATTACCAATAATCATACTGATTCCGAAAAAACATTTAACGTAAAAATTCCCACAGATGTAATTATTTATCAATAAGTTCCATATGAATATTTGTGTTATATTAGTCAATTACTCATGCATGACCCACTTAAGACAATAGATAATCATACATATGAAAGATTATCAATTGAGCGCTGGTTTAAAATTCACAATACTTGTTCTCTTACTGGATTGCTAATAGATGATACGAGACTCGTGTCAGATACTGTGTTACAAAATAAAATTGAGAAATATATTCGCGTAAAAAAAATTTGAAATCCGACAAAATGAATTAATTCATAATCCCAATTAATTAAATCTATAAACAAGCATTTTTTTCTTACCGCACCCGACTTCTATTGGCGAAACCTTTTCTAATTCATTTGATTTATTTACTAAAAAAACTCCTTCTTTAAATTTGATACCCAGTTTTTTGCTTACTTTTCTAAGTGATAAATTTTTTCCCGCATTTTCGCGATAATAATTTTCAACTGAATTATTGGTTAATGTTACCATAATAATATAAATAAATAATTTATTTTTATATTATTTTTTTATATTTTATATTTTATATTTTATATTTTATATTTTATATCCGATAATAAAATAGAATCTTATATCCTTTTGTGAAATTATATTTTTCGGAATAATATTTTGGGTTTTCTTTAAATGTAAAATTTTTATTTTGATTTAATAATTGTTTCCAATTAAATTTTGATAAACGCGCATAACTACTACCATCAAACTTATATTGAATTTTGTTAATTGTTAAAACAGCAACGAAATGACTATTTTTATTTTCATCATAGTGATCGGTGTTAGTTATAATTATACTGTCTAATAAATAGGTATATTTATTTTTTTCATATTCTATTTCGTAACTTTCTGCGTAATTTATTTTACTTTCATGATCTTCTATGGTAATAATATCATGTTTCGCATTAAACGCTGCCGTTATAATATCTTTAACGCTTTTATTTTTATTTCTAATATTTATATTTAACATTTTTATTATATCGTATTTTAAATACTTCATAATTTGTTTATAAAAGTCCAACGGATTTCCGGCTTCATCTATATTGGGTATACTATAATATTCTGAGTTTTTTTTAATTTGATTATAAATTTTTTTAATTAAATAATTTGTTTCTAAATTGTTTGTTAATTCTTTTACTTGCATGTGTAAATTTATTTTATTTTTACCAACCTTTAGTAAATCTTGGTTGTATGATGCTTCTATATATAAATTAAATACAAATAATAATTTACGTAATTCTTGATCTTCTAATCGGGTATTATCATATTTTTTACCGGTAATCATTAAATTTCTAAAAAATCTTAAAAATTTTCTTCCTTTATCGCTAAAAAAAAATACAACAAATAGTGTATTAAACCAACAATTTGAATATAGTTGCTTAGGTGCTATAAATTTGTCCGGATCTAAGTGTTTGGATGCCATTAAATTTTTTAATAAAAACTTTTTAACTTCTATTGTATTAAAATTTGAACATTTTTTTTTTCTTCTTGTTCCTAGATTTAGTTTTAATAAATTATCACATAATTTCACACTTCTTATTTTTAGTGTTCTTAATTTTTTTACATTTAATTTATTATTTATACTTGGCGAAAATGACCTCGCACTTTTGTTATTATTTTGTGGGTTATTTTTATTTATATATGAAATTAATTTCATAAACTTGTCTGTTTTTTTTTCTGTCATATGTATTTATATATTTAAAGATAATTTTTAGCAATAATTATAGATATCACCAATTAAAAAATATTAGTAATTTATATAATGACACAATCTATTAGAAATTCATTAGACAAATTTAAACAAAATTTCATATCTAGCACACCGATTAAATCTAAACAATCCACTAATATGATATCTCCCATTCACTCCAAAAAACAATCACAATTAGAAACATTAATTAATACACCTATAAATAGTATGATCAATCAATCCTCGCCCGTAAAAGAATCGCTATCGCGCCGAGCATCTAACTTGGCATCATCAACAATACAAACTACTTCTTCCATTTTTAGTTTTAGAAATATATTATTTTCTGTTATTTTAATTTTATTATTATCTTTCTTGGGTTTTAATATTTTTACTCACTTAAGTAAAGGAACTGATGTAGCGGGTAAATTGTTCGGTGGTATATTTTCAAGCACTGGTATAGTATTGGGCGATACAACTAAAAACATAGTATCAAATACTTCAACCGGTACACAAGAAATTATAGAAACTGGTTCTAATACTAGTAAAAACATAGTAGATGTTGCGTCGAAAGGAACAACTTCGGGTATTGGGATTTTACAAGACGGCTTAAGGAAAAAATCTTCAATTGTCAATGCTGAAAATAATAATATATTAACTGATAACATAAACTATAAAGATGATGCCGAACCAGAACCCGTTAGAACTTCTTCTTTACAGCAGGGATATTGTTTTATTGGTAAAATAAATAATTCCCGGCACTGTGCTAAAGTTAATGAACATACGCAATGTATGTCTGGAGATATTTATCCTACTAGGGATATTTGCGTTAATCCTAATTTAAGAGCCTGATATTAAAGAAATAACAAGTTATATAATAATAACGTGATTATGAAAAAATAATAGTAACGTGATTATGAAAAAATAATAGTAACGTATAATCCAAATATAGTAATAATAATACCAATAGCACTTTTATAATTAATTATTTGATTGAATAATAAATAGCCTGCAATTAATGTTATTATAATATTTGCATTAATAATTAAATGGGAATAAGCAATATTTGGAGAAATTTTAAAAGTATATGTTTGGATTAATTTACTAGAAATTAGTAGAAGTGTAAAAAAACCAATTAATAAAAAATCTTTTATGCAAATATTATTCGTCAAATCAGTAACAAAATGTTTATCAAATGGAATGTATAATAAAATTAAAAAAGATGCTAACAAAAAAGAACTCATAACAATAGTCTGGACATTACATTTACTATATGCAATATATTTCATTGTAATAACCGACGCAGACGTAATAAAAGAAGATAATATAGAAAAAAAAATCCATAAACTAGTCATTTTTATATTATAAAAATAAATAAATTGGTCATTTTTATAATAATATTAAACAGTCACCAAGAAAGAAAACAAAAAGAAATAATTTTGAAATTTATTTTGTTTTTTATGTCCTTTTAATTCTTTTACGTTGTGTTTTTTTATGTATTTGTTTATCTGGTTGTTTATGTATTTGTTTATGTGGTTGTTTATGTGTTTGTTTATTATTAATTAATTCCAAATATGGTTTAAAAAATTTCAACATATCATTACTGGTTCTATTACCATTATATTCTTTTATTTTTTTACCCCGTTTAAATATCATAATGCTGGGTAATCCTAGTATTGAATTTTTTAACGAAAAGTAATCTATATTATCCAATTGGTTGTAATCTATTTCTAATAATACAGCACGCGTCTTTATTTTCTTTAATTTTTTCTTTAAAATTTGCCATTCTGGTTTCATATTGTTACAATGAATACATGATTCGCTGAATACGCCTATAAAACAAGTATTTTTTTCTAATAGATCTGTTATTACTTTTTTATCAAATGAATTATTTTTTAATTCAATGATTTTCATATAATATATTATAATATTATAAAATATTATAAAATATTATAAAATATAAAAAAAAATAATAAAAAATAATATATTTATATAGTCTAATTAATAATGGTTTTTAATTATAAAATTTTAGCAATTATATTTGTTTTTTTATATGGATTATATTACTATACAAATTCTTTTAATGTATATGAAAAGTTTTCCAATAATTCAGACGAAAAAAAGCCGAAAAAATATAGATGTCCAAATATGTTAATTGAAAAAGATGGCAAGATATTATTATTTAATTCTAAAGTTGCACATGTCCCAGGCGTTAATCCTATTAAATTTGATACTTTAGAGGAGTATGCTGAATTCGTTGACTGGCAAAAATCTCAAAATATGAATTGTCCAGTATTATATCTACAATATACTACCGATACACAAAATAATGATTTATTTCACCTGAAACCCTCTATATTTGAAAATTCAGGCGGATTATCGGGAACTAAATCCGAAACCTTACCCGACAAACTATCTAGTGATTATTATGAAAAAAATAAAATGTTAGACGCAACATTAGATTCCACTCCTAATTCCGATATTAAATTTAATAAGAATATGTATTCTGGATTTGATCAACAGAATCAAAATGTTGGCGTAAATACCCCGCTTGATTTTTTATATAATGAAAAAACAACTATATCCAGAAATCCAATGGACTCTAATTGGGGTGGTAAAAAATACACAAAAAACGCTTTAAATGACGGAGATTATAAAGACCGACAAGTCTATAGATATAATAATCCGGAAGTAAAAACTAATTTTACTGATATTCTTAATAATTAGATAAAAAATAACTTAAAGATTAATAACATGTATATTTAATAAGCACTCGTAGTGTAGTGGTCATCATCCAAGCCTTCCAAGCTTGGGACGCGAGTTCAATTCTCGCCGGGTGCATTTAATACATATTATAAAAACCATAATATGTATTATATATATTTAATATATATTGTATATTGTATATTGTATATTTTAATAATGTTTGGAATAATCGTAATGGTATATTCATCTTTATTAAATAAAATTTTACCACCGATTAATAATATTTATTGTGCTACTATAAATATACCTATTGTAGGAAAACAAAGCATTATATATAGACGAACAGAAGATTTAAAAGCAACGCTATTATTAACCGGGAAAGTAAATATGGAGGGATATATATATTTTAATATATATAATACAGATGCTTATATTTTGGACAGAACATTACAAAACTTATTAAAAAAATATAAATGTTCGGTGTCAAACACATTATATAATCATGAAAAAGATATAATTTTAATAGATTTAAAATTAAATTTAATTAAATATACTAAACAGATAACATTAATGAATATAAATGTAGATGTATTTCCATATTGAATATATATTTATTGTTTTTTATTTTCTTTAATTATATAGTTTGTTAATATTATATGTGATAATATAGGCGCGACCCACCACAATTCCCCCAATTTATCATTCAATTTAATATCTATTTTTTTTTCCAATATAATATTGCCTATTATACTTGTACATATTCCCACGCCTAATTTTATTTTAAAATTATTTTTCATTAAATATATTCTATAATAATGTATTGGGGTATGAATTAATAATAAATGTAATTTTGCTATTATAGGATTTTTTAACCATAAATAATGAATACTCGTCGAGATAGCGTACCTATATTTATTACAAGGTATATCTTGTGCTATATGATATATAGAACTACCTATTAATAACCCCCTTCTGTTGTATATATTGCAATTATGTATTAATATAGAAAAAATTATATTTAAAAATATTGTTCCACTTGGTGTGTCTATTATATCTGTCGCACCATGACCAATCATGGGGACTAATAATGGATATCGCATTAGTTAATTACATTTATATAAATGTATTTAACTAATTTTAACTAAATAAATCGGTATAACAATCAGTTAGTATTTTTATAAATTTATATTCAAAATAGTCTTCTATAATCGATTTAAATTATATTATAATCATCCGTTATATTTTTATAGTAAATACTTTTCATTATACAAAACCGTTATTTATTGATGGTAATGAAGAATCTTATTGCAATCCCAAATTTAGTGAAAAAAAGTAATTAAATAAAAAATAATCAATCGAAATTTATTTACTAACAGATAAATTTTCCATTGTATAAAAAATTTTATATTCGTTTATTTTTAAATGTCAATTATTTCGAATAAACCTTCGGTGAGTTCTGCTTTCTCAAAATGTTTTCTATATAAATACAACGCTATTTTAGGAACCGGTTTTTCTCTCTGTAAGTTTCTATGCATGGATTCTTCTATACTAGTAGTTAGATGTATCAGGCGTATCGGTATGTTGGCTTTTTCAGCGATTTCTATAAAAATTTGTCTCTTTTTTTTATTTGAATGTGTCGCATCTAAAATTATAGATTTATCAGAATGCGTTTCAATAGCGGATTTGTATGCTTTTTTTAATTGGCTTTCAGAGTTATGATCATCACCGTGTATAATTATATAGGGCCGTCCTTTGAAAGCTTTTTCGGCAAAACTGGATTTTCCACTACCAGGATAACCCATCATTAGCACAATCTCTCTGTGATCAGGGATAGATACAAGTGATGATGATTCTTTTGCTTCGGTAAAAGGAAATATTTGCTCTGGTGATATATATTTAATACCTGAATTTATAGCAAATTGTTTATCACTATCCGCAAAATCACCTACACGACCAAGTGCGTCTCCAACATAAAACGATGCTTTTTTATTTACTAATGCTCTTTTATCAATATATACATTATACATATATGGATTTGGCTTTTTAAAAGCTTTATCGGTGCCGATAAATATATTGACTGGTAATTTTAAACCCGTAAAAACGTTGATTATTTGCTTTATTTTGAAAGATTGAGTATTGGATTGATTTGTAAAGATTACAATCGCATAGCCTTTTTTATAAATTTCTATTAACATTTCAGGAACATTTGGTCTTAACCACATCCAATCGTTTTCATCTTTACTAAATGTTGAATTTGTTTTGGGTTTAACAAGTGTATGATCATAATCAAACCCAGCCATTTTACTGCGATATGTAAAATTATTGAGTTTTATATTAATAATATTCTGGTCAGTGGTAGCCATTATTTATATATAACTTGCTATATATAAAATATTAATTGTTAAACAACGATTATATTTAATTATATATATAATATGCAAACATTTTATCAATTTTTAATATATATATATATATATATATGGAAGAAATAATATTTCAGAAAGTTATATAACTGACTTTGATATAATAAGATATTTTATATAGTATAATATATATGTCTGTAATTACATTTTTTGAAATTTTTGGAGGAATTGGTGCTGTTATAATTAGTGTTGGTGGTTGTATATGGAAATGTTATAGACGGTATGAATTTAAGGGTGATTATATGAAAGAACCTATTAGTGTATTAGATGAATCTTGTGAAAATAGATACCAAGAAGGATCAAATCCACGATTTGGGGAAAATTGTAATTTTGTAAAGAAAATACATGGAAATTGGGTAATCAATATAAAAAAAAATGAAGGAGACTTGTTTATTTATTGTTCTATTGATAAAGTTCCAGAATGGGAATACAATAAAGGGTGGCATTATTTAAGGTTATCTATAAAAAATAAACCAGATATATCTTGCAATATTTTACAATTTCAACACAAGTATTTTGATTCCGAATGGAAACAAATAAAGCAAACGAAGAAGGAAGAAATCAAAGATAATGGTGTAAATCATTTTTTCACAAAATCTTTGTTAAAAAATGAAGATGGGGTAAATAGAGAACAATTGGGTATATATATATCTTCGAAACACGCAGAAATAAAAGATTTAATAATTGATGAAATTTATTATGGAGATAAATGGAAATTTTGTTATATTCCTTGTTTTAAAAAGAAATACAAAACAATATTATACAGAAAAATACAAGAATGAGAATAATAAACAGACATTTATTTATATCTAATAAATGTAATAAATGTAATAAGTCCAATAAAAGTAATTAATATATTATGATTATATTTGATCATTTGGATATTTAAACAATGATTTTATTTGATCATTAGGATATTTATAATATAAATCGGGTTGATCTTCGTATCCATTTTTAATAATTTCATGCCTCCCCGTGGTAGTGCATAAATTATAAATATTAAAATTATCATCTAAATTAAATTTGTCTGTTCTGCTCGATAAATTCACGCTTATACTCCCTTCTAATCCGCTTATTATTCGGTGAAAAATGCCGGCTGGCCACACAATCATTGCTGCCCCATCATAATATAATTTATCGTTTTTATATACCTGATCAGGCGTAACAATAAATGATGCTTTGGTGAGGTTTTTTGGATCAAATATATCAATATATCTAGTTCCTTGTAATACTAGTAGATTATCATCCTGGCCAGTATGCATATACCATGGACGCTTGACCGGTGGAACCGAATCTTCGACAGATGAAGGCGATATAGAGTTAGGACCATGAATTACTCTATCAATTCCATGAATCATTGGTATATCAGAAGGAACCATTTCGTCAAATTTAACCCCTTTAGTTCTGCGTAAATTTCTTAATGGAATTAGTCGGTATAGCATTTTTTAAATTAATAATATTTATATTTTTAGATTAATATTATTAATAATTTATAATTTATAAATTGTCTATCATGGACGTTATAGTGTTTGATAACTCTGTATATTTTTTACATTTACTACAGTTATCACTATTATCATCATCTAATAATCCATCAAAATCAATAGATTTTCCACCTTTATTATTATCCAACATAGCCATCATGCATTTGGCACATTCTAAATTTACAATTTGTTTAGTGTTACTTAATAAAGTTTTGACTTCTTTTTTTCCACTTGCGCCACCAATTTCTTCTGTTAAACCTCTTAATTTATTTTCAATTGTTTTAAATAAATCATCGTCTTTATTATATTT
>TARA_B110000483_G_scaffold205204_1_pt1 | contig 11605 bp, 7 predicted proteins | sample TARA_B110000483 | Tara Oceans TARA_B110000483 (sample SAMEA4398176) | marine metagenome | biome: Polar Biome; feature: [SRF] surface water layer (ENVO:00010504); material: water (ENVO:00002006), including particulate matter (ENVO:01000060) such as... | depth 5 m
CCACTGACGCTCCCTTCTTAACCATACCGACATGGGTCTTGACAAAATGGAAGAAAGATTGGATAGAATTTCAGAAATAATCGGCGTCTTCATCGGCGTCTTCATCTTCAAAATCATCGTCATAGCCCATCATTTCATCTTGGCTTACTGCACGATATACCGGTGCAGTGGTTGGTGCAGCAGTTGATTCGGTTGTCGGCGAGTCTGGGCCCTTGACTGGATTCTTATCTGCCGAAGCAGGAGCGTCTTTCGACGTCAGCGGAGTTTCTGTTGTACGAACGGGTTCCAAACCAACACGATGGCCGTGAGCCTCTGCGATCTCTCGGTCCAAAGCGGGAACGGGAGCGGCAGGAGCCAGTTGTGCATTCTTTTGTGCTTCAGTTCCATCCAGTGATGCGTCAAAGACCATTTCTTTGAGTGAAGCAATAATCTTCACGTCCGTTTCAGTATTGAGCAACTCTTCAGCCATTGAACGAAGTACTTCTTCACCGAACAGACGGGGTAGAAGTTCCACACATGCCGAGCGAACTTTGAGGTCTTTCGAGGTCGTTCCACGAACAACAAGGTCACGAGCTCGGCCATTGTCTGTATCCAAGACTTGAATCGCTTTGATCGCACTCAATCGAACATCTGAATCTGAATCTGCCAAGGCACGTTCTGCGAATAAGGTCGCCATTCGTGATTCCTTACGGGCAAGGGCTGGAAGGTTTTTCGCAGCTACGCGTCTGACTTCAACTTCCGCGTCATTTAAAGACCATGAAATAAGGTCCCAGACAGCTGAATCTCCTTTGTTGACAATCTTCTTGAGTAAGGCGGTAGCTTTCTTTCGAAGTTGCATATCCTCTTCGAGTAAGAGCGAGTCAACATGGTCGACGACGACTTCTGGCCAGGTATCACACAACCCTGACAAACCCGCCCAAGCCGCATCCATTCGATACCGTACAGGTGAGCGGAGTTCATTGGCTAGAATAGATGAAACTCCAGATGGGAAGATGGGAGAAGTCAATGTCAAACATCGGCTTGCTGCTTTACGAACATTCACATCTTGATCATCGAGCATGACTGAAAGCCAATCAAATAATTCATCGGATTTGAGAATTGCGACTTCTGGAAGTACTTCCAAAGCAGCAATACGGAGTTCTGGTGCATCGGATTCAAAAGTTGCCAGAAGGAGGGAATGCGCTTGGTGGACTCTGGCACCATGAAAGCGTCCGAGTGCACGTATTGCATTTTCACGGCCAAGCAGAATTGTCTTGTCCTTCCAACGAACTGATGCCGAGTCTATTTTACCCTCGATCAAGGAGAAGATATCATCATCCAAAAGTGCGACCCATGGACCTGTTTCTACTTTCGCTTTCTTCACCGACTTTCGTGATTTTGCAACAGCAATTGGGAGGCCAGTCCTCGGGTCTCGAGCGATGTATTCACGTGACAATGTAATCTCCTCCGTAGGGCGCATCCCCCCAAAGCGAATGAATCTATGCTTGATTCAGTATGGATTTCATTCCACCTGTATTGAACTCTCCTATCGGTTATCGGTCGTCAAAGGGTAAATGTATTGAAGCGACAGCATCAGCAACACTCATGCACAGCAGTAGGTTTCGCGCAAGATTCACTGCGATTATGATGATGACCATCATGTTCCTCACACCCTTACAAACTGCATTTACCTCTCAAGAGGGCGACTCGATTCTTGTGGAAAATGAGATCTCATCGAGCCTCCATATGGATGTTGATTTTAATGAGTCAGATGGATTTACTCAAAGTAATGTATCCGTTGAACAGGCAACGGGAGAAGTTCTTTTAGACCGTCCAACAATATCTTGGCAGGCGACCAGTCCAGGTTTAATGTACGCAAGAACCGGTGCCTGTGCTGTACATCTTGAATCGTCAAATGAAGTCTTACTCATCGGAGGTAGACTGGACCTTAATCCATCACAAAGTGGTGACGAAACACCAACTGATGGTGTCGAAATCTATGACATTACGAATGCCAGTTGGGAACAGAGCGATAATCAAATGAGCTTAACACAGATGTATTTTGGATGCTCAACGGTTAATGAGAAGGTCTACACAATCGGAGATTACCATCCGTTTGAATCACCCGAAATCCGTTCCGAAGGAATTGTACAAATCTTCAATACCGCCAATGACACTTGGGGTGAAGGCACATCAATGCCCAGTGGAGATGGGGTCGGTCTGGCTGGAGTCGATAATGTTGGAGATTTCATCTATGTTGCAGGAGGTGTGAGCCGTAAAGACCGCTCAGACACATCCAATCAACTCATGCGCTACAACACCAACACCGATACGTGGGACAGTATGGCGAATATGAGTCTTGCAAGGCATTCGTTTTCTCTTGTAGAATACCATGGTAAATTGTATGCAATGGGTGGAATAGCGACATATTTCAAACCATCACTCAATCAAACCGTCACAGCCCCAACCAACCACACAGAAGTGTATGATGTTTTGACGGACACTTGGATGAATTCGTCCGTATTACCGTTTGAGGTTGCATCCTATGGAGCCACGATTCACAACGATGAAATTATTATTTCTGGAGGAATTACCGGAACCGGATTCAATTCATTCTCAAAAGATGTCCATGGTTACAATCCACTCACTGGAGCCATAAGTGTCCATTCCCAATTGCCGGTTAACATGTACGACCATACGATTACAGGCACGAATGGTACGATTCTCTATGCATCTGGAGATTCGTCGTACAACCGTTTCTCTTCATGGAGCATCAATTACCAGAGCCGTTCCGAATATTTCACGAATCCTTCCTCTTATGACGGATGGGTTTCATCAGACATCTTAGATCTCCGAAAAACGGTATTGGGATCTTCTTCTCCAGTATGGTTACAATTATCAGGACTCACTTCTGCTGATACTTCACTGGAATTGCAATACAAGTATGGTGATGATTCGACTTTACTCAGTACTTCCGACTGGCTCCCTATGGGCCCTCAAAACAATTCTGAATACTTTCAAGTGGGTAACCATTCATTGATGCTTGTCGGGCAAGATCAATCCTTCTTCCAATACCGAGTCAAGCTCAGTACTGATGAACTTAATAATTGGAAGATACCAAATTTGGACAATGTCAAAATATACTCCGAAGAATCAACGCTTCTTGGACAACATCCCATTTCGCTCCATCCAAATGCAGCGCCAATTGATTTGACGACTTTCCATTCATCCTACGGAGCAAACTCAAGTTATTCCCTCCTGTTGCATTCAACGAACAGTGAAGGATTCAACCAAGCGAACAGCAATGCTGCACGCATTACATGGGATGCTGGAACCCAAACATTTAGCATCGATGATTCCGATGGGATATTGAAACAGAGCGAGGTTACTGTTATCGAACAGTCATCAACACCAGATGGTGATGAAATCAAATGGAGTATTGCCATTCAGGAAGGACTACCGAGTGATTACCTTGCTCTTGAAATTCAAACCAATGGCCTTCATGAGACAAAATATAGAAGTCCCGTTACCATCAACATAGAAAATATTCTTGATGTTCATGTCATTGACTATTCATCTTCTTTTTCCAGTCAAGGCGGGCCAGATGTATCAACAGGAGAAGTCTATCCCGATGGAGCGCAATTCGAAGTCACAATCGACCATAGTTTCAATTCCACTGCCACCCGACTCCTCTATGGCGTGATTGAAGGGCGCTTACACGTCGATGTAGAACACTCAAACTTTGGATGGTTTAATTCGACTGGAGAGTGGTTTACACTGCAAACAGGCTTGGAAACGGTCACTACGCATACGCTTCCAAACTCCAGTTCGGGTGATGCTCGAATATGGCTAGAAGCACGTACACAAGATGACTTCATCCTCAATGTGAATCCCTCTTCAAAAGAATTCAGACTGAATGTTGATGCTCCACTTCAGACTTCAACCACGCCTAGTACTGGCGATTATCTGAATGAAAAGACGATGCGGAATGTTGAATTTGAATTCTATGATGTTGGTGGATTCAACGATGAAACTCTACAAGCTTTTGTATGGATTGAAGCCCTTCATGACAGTGATGAAGATGGCCAATATTCAAACGATGAAGCAATTCAATCACCTCTTACATTTACCCACACAGGTGATTCATGGCTGCTTAATCTGACGGTTAATGATACGGCAAACTCAGACCACCAAATGGTCCACGTCACACTCGAAGGCACGAACTTAGCTGGCAAAGACATTCGAAATGCTGAACTCACCCCGACCAATGGTTTGCTTTCTTGGATGAGCCGAACGCCGGAGAAGGCAAATGTCTCTTTGGTCGAACCTTTGTTTGAAACATTGGAAAGTGGGGCTCAACTTCTCGAACCGACTGGACTTGTCGGATGGAAGGTCGTTGTAAGTGACAGTAATACTCTCACTGACATCGCTCATGTTCGAATTGAACTTGGTAACGATGAAAGTCTTGGAATGCGATACAATACCAATTTGAATACCTGTGAAGAAATGGATGCTCGAATTCAAGTGGAGGGTTCATGCTTCGCAACAACAGAGAATGAGAGTTTAGTCATCCGTTTCATCGGTAAAGTCGATTGGACTTTTGTCGATTCGAATATTGATATCGGCCATCTCGAAATCCAAATTGATGATTATGATGGCACCAGTATACACACGTTAGAAGGCCAATGGACCTTAGAGCGACAAATGTCCATCATCGTCGAGCCACTTCAAGATGTTGATGGGCCAGTCCAAGGCGAACTTACCACGGGGTGGAATATGATCTCCGGGGAATATGTACAATTGAATGCCACGGTGAATCACCTGGTCAGCAACACATCGTACAACGGATACGTCTCGGTATTTTGGAGAGGAAAGATTCAGAACGAATTCTTTTCCAATAGTTTTTCTGCAGAAGTGATTGATGGGCAATTGTCTGCCCAGATTCAAACCCCAATGGGGTCTGGACTCTGGCACCAAACGGTCTTGGAAATCTGGGACCCTTACGATTCTGAAAACCTTTATTCCACTGATTTACCAACTATGAAATTAGATGGGAATGCACCAGTTCTCTTGCCTTCGACATTGACCAGCGGCATTTCTCGTTACCATCTAGACAACGTAGAAATCGGCGTCAATATTGCTGAAGCAAACTCGTGGACTGATAACCTCACCCTGAATTGTCAAATTCAGTCGCTGAACTTTGAATGGCCGATTCTTACCCTTAGTCGTGAATCATCGACTGTTTTTGATGGGAAAACAATGTTCAGTTTTATCTATAATTTCGCAGAACAAGGAAACCCTTCGACACTCTCAACTCAATCAAACATCGCATGCTGGGCAAGTGGAAGTGATGATGCAGGGTGGGAACTTACTGCATCAAATGGAAATTCGGCCAATAACCCTTGGCTGATTTCCTCTCTCAATGACATCGGCCCTGACCTCGAAATTCGTTCGGTTAAATTTGAAGGCGATACGAACAAAGGCTCTACACTTCGAATGGAAATACAGATTGTAAGTTCTGGAGAACAAATTGATGTCCCATTCAACGTGACAATCAGTATAGTTCAAAAGGAAATTTCTACCGTCGTAGGCCGAGAACGAATACCATTGATTACAGGAAATGCTGCAGTGAATATTCGGACTGCCGTCACTGTTCCAAGCGGGGACTGGACTCTTGTCATTGAAGTCGATGCTGAACAAGGCATTTGGGAACTGAATGAGATGAACAACAAGTGGTCTGATAATTATTCTCAAGAAAGTGAAGGGATGTCAGGGGCTCTCGTAGTCGTCTCTGCAAGCGGAGGAGTGCTTGTCTTGATTGGACTCTTCGCCATCATCCTGCGTAAGAGAAACCCAGATGAACGCATCTCAACCGAGTCGACACCTGTAAAGCCGCTCACCGGCCCACCTTCACGAACTGATGGAACAAAGAAGGTTCCTTCGAACCTCAAAGGCCCACCTCCAAAAGCACGAGTCGATACACCTTCTTCAGAAATTGAAACAGCTGCGTCATTACCTGAATCGCCAGAAATCCGTCTTTCGGTTCCTGACTACACACAACTTCCAGGAGGTGGCGACTATCACTACGAGGGAAGTCAAACCTTCTATTCTGGAACACACTGTGGTAAATGGAAACAAAATACTGACCAATCCTTCACTCGGATTGAATAAGGTCAATGCTTAACTTCTTCAAGAGGGACTGAGTGTTTACTCTATGGCGAGTGAGGATATCGAAGATATTCGGCGCGTACTTGCCATCTGCTTTCGAGACGGTGAAACGCTTAGTGCACTCGATATTGAGCGAATTATTTCATTTGATATGGAATGGGTTGCACCGGATGAAGCAGAGAAAGTGGTTCAGGCATTTATTGGCCAAGGTTGGCTCACAGGCGAAGAAGAGTCGCTTACTCCAACCGTCCCACTCACCGACGTCCAATCACCCCTCGGCTGGTTTCCTCGGCCGTCTCGATTGCTTCATCCAGTTCACCCCGAACAGCAACAACCAAGTTCAAACAAAACCAGTGATTCTAAATCGACGCCTCCAAAGGCAACTGTGCCTGCTACAAGTCATGAATCACTCCATATTTCAGATTCCAAGGACCCGCGAGCAAAACTCACACAAAGGTTGGCCAAGTTCATTGCGAAGTCTTCTGAAATACCACTTGATGAAGTCGAACGCAGAGCAAAGCGCAAACAACAGGCATTAGGATATGTCAGTACGTGGATGTGCCTTGCATTAGTTGCAAGAGAACAGAACCTTTCAATGAAGGAAATCACTGACGCATTAGCAACTCGGTGATCATCCCTCGATAACCGTTCCATCGTCTTTCTCAAGAACTTCTTCTTTATTGCGTGCTGAAAGTTCGATCAATACTGGTAAAAGAAGTAAAGCGAGTAAGAGAGAAAAGAAAACGGTAACAGCAGTAATTAATCCGAAATCTTGGATGACTGGCATCGGTGAAAACATCAGAACAAGGAAACCGAAAGCAGTGGTGAGTGCACTCATAATCAAAGCAACACCAGTGGTTGAAAGAGCGGCACGCAAAGCCTCCCAATGGGAATCTCTTCGTGCGAGTTCAACTTCAATCCGCCGCCACATGTGAATCGAGTAATCAATACCGATACCGATGGTTAGCGCTGTCACCATCACGGTCAGAACATTCCATTTCAAACCGAGCATAAACATTGAACCCGCAACCCAAAGTGAAGCCAACGCAACAGGCAAGAGTACGGCTAACGCTGGAACAACACGTCGTGTCAATACCAACAGAACGACCATTGAAACGAAGAGTGAGATGACTGTTGACTTGATTTGAGAGGTATTCAAGCCATCAAGCACGGTTTGCAAAATGACAAGATCACCAGTTACATACAAGTTCGCATGGTTATCGAGATTGTAGCGAAGCGTGCCTTGCTCAGAAGTACTTCCAAGTTGTTCTTCAATTTTGCTAATGACAAGTTGAGATTCTGCTGAAGTCGATGCTTCAACACGGACTTCTGTTCTGAAATAGGTGATTTCACCATCGGTCAAGTGAACCGTTTGTTCAATACGCTGCGCCCAAGTTTCACCCGTCAATACATCCGCTACAGTTTGGTTGGTAGAAAGTTCAGAAAAGGCGGAAGCCAAATTGAGTTGTATTGAGGTGTTGACGACATAGACATCACCTGCATAAACTTCGATATTATGAGCCTCACCGAAAGAGGCATCTCGCAAAATCGCATCTCGCAAAACGACATATGGCCCTTCATATGAAGGCGAAGGCGGTGAATTATCAGTTCCTACAACGTCATGGTTCGCTTCGAAGTCTTTGTGTAAACCCCTGAGTTCATCCAGCATCAATCCGTCACCGGGTATACTTGAAGACAAATCAAGTGGTTCAAACAGAATGTAAATTAATTTCCACCCTGCACTGTCATAACTTGTTGCCATATCCTCTCGAACTTGCATAATTTCCATATCTGGGTCGACAAAGTCTGCGAGATCAAAATCAGTTTCAAGCGATGCTGCGCCAAAAATAGAAATTCCGGAAATCAGAATTGTCACCAGTATCACTGTAACTTGCTGCTTTTGTTGAACGGCCACAATACCACCAACAAGACGGGGCATGGTAATGGCTTGACTCTGTTGAACATTGAAGGCCTTGTTTCGGACGACATGCAGTGCACCTACCACAACTGTGGATGATACAAAAGCACACAAAACTCCGAAGGCGAGCGCATAACCAAATGTTGCTAATGGTGGCAAGGGTGAGATCACATTGGCCAAGAAAGCGGCTACTGTTGTTACAACTGCGAGTGAAAGAGGTATTGAAAGTCGAGCGCAAGCTCGTAACCACGCTTCAGCAGCATCATCCTGCTCTTTACGAATTGCTGAGAACGCTCGTTGCAAATGGATTGCATAATCAATACCGAGTCCAAGTACCAACGGAGCAACTGCAACTTCAAGAGCAGTAAACCGAATTTCGAGATAATTCAAAACTCCGTAGGTCCAAATCAAAGCAAACGATAACCCAATCAACGGGAAGGCAACATCGTTCATCGACCGGAAAGCAATGGCAAGAAGTATGATGACCACCAATAAAGCAAGGACAACTAACAAGGCCAAATTATCAAAAGTGCCTTGGTCGATGTCATAGGAAATAAGGTCAAGAGAGGCCACACCGTAATTTAAATCAGAAGATTCGGAAAGTTGTGCGAATTCAGTTCGAAACTGGTCTTGAATCACTTTGCGAGTCTCGACATCCAAATCAGGGTCAATTTCGAGCACCCAAAGCGTAGAAGAAGCTGTTGGGGCTGCATCACCGGTTCCATACTCGAGGTATTCACAACTCGAATCTACATTCAAATCACTGTGGAGGAGTGCGGCTGAAGCATAACGTGCCGCAGAGAGAAGTTGGTCGTCAGCAGAGAGTGAACAAACCGTGTCCTCATCAAACAGAAGGTCGAGAATTTCACTCCACGATTCGATTGAATTCAATGAAGTACCATTGGCTTCTTCATCAAGTGCCAATTGTACAATTCCTGGCGTTGTAGTCCAAACGGCTACAGCATCTTGACGCTTAGAGGATTCGTTCTGCATGTGTGCAAGGTGGTCATTCATGGTTTGCAGGTGTTCTATAGAAAGTATACTTGAACCGTCTTTGACAGAAACATCAACAAACATTGGCCTTGCTTCATTTGGAAAATGTTCATGGATCCGTTCATGCGCATCACTGGATTCCGAGTCAGGTGCAAAATCGGCGAGGTCGGTATTGAACGTCGGTGGTGAAGCGACAAGATGCACACTCAGTGTAACTGTAAACAGGAACACAACGACAAGCAGAACCGGGGCCATACGTTTGAACGATGGGGCCCAACTGGCCATTCGTTCTTCCAATGACACAGTATCCATTGCTCTTGCGAAACAAAGGCACTAAAAAAGAGAGAGGGGTGGATTTCCTCAAAGAAGTGCCTTTCTACGGAAATTGAGTTCTGTTCAATGATGCATTCCATCCGTTTTCAAGGAGAATGGAGGGAGAAGGTTCAAAACAAAGTGGCAGGTCGCAAGAACGATTACAATGCCAGTTAAAGTCCTCCTCAATGAAAAGAACGAACTTCGCTTGCGTGTCATTGGTGAAAGTCATACCGCTTTGCAAATGCTCCGAGAACGACTTAATATGAGCAAAAAAGTCGAATATGCAAATTATTTCCCAGGCCATCCTGAACTCGATGACCCTGAATTTTACATCCGTATCGCTGGAAAAAACACCTCTGACAAAGTATTGAGAGAAATTGTTTCTGGACTGGCAAGTGAATTCGCTAGCATCAGCCTCTGAATGGTGTATTCGAATGACCACATGGACAGATTCTCTCGCAGAATCTATTGGACTTGACGGCTATGCCACGAACACACTCGGCATAGGGGGCGTCTTGAAAGCACGAGTTGCTGATTTTCGTGTCGAAGAGATTTCGACTCCTGTTCATCTTGAAAACCGTGGCCGATTTACCGTTGCTCGGATCATGCTCACCAACTGGGAAACCAACCGTTTCTGCAACACATTGGCAAAAGCTCTCTCGATTCCTCGTAACCGTATCTTTTTTGCTGGGACTAAAGACAAGCGAGCGGTGACACAACAGCTGTTTGTCATCGATGCGCCACAAGCCAAAGTCGCTGCAGTTGAAATCCCGGATGTCGAGATAGAAGTACTTGGCCGAACCCATCAAAAAATTGGCTTTGGCAACCACCGTGGCAATCGATTCACCATTGTTATTCGAGGCTGTGCTAACGAAGACGGAACACCGATGGCTGTTGAAACTGCATTGGAAGAAGTCGAAAAGATTCAAAAAGAAATGGCGTCCAAATTAGGAGAAGATACCTTTCCAAATTGGATTGGGCCTCAACGGTTTGGAGCAGGACGACCAGTCACTGCAGAAGTGGGAAAACACGTCATTGCTGGAGATTGGAAAAAAGCAGCACTCACCTACATCGCAATGGCAGGTGAATCCGAAAACCCTGATGTTGCTGCCTTCAGAAAACATGTTCGTGAGAATGGTCCATCGGAAGAAGGGCTCGAATTGGCACCGAAATGGCTCGGTTTTGAACGGAAAATGGTTGAACATCTCCTTCACAGACCCGAAGATTATATTGGAGCGTTCCGCAAACTACCAGGTAATTTACAATTGATGACCGTTCATGCTTTACAATCGGTCGTGTTCAATAAATCACTCCATGCACGACTCGCAGCAAACCATCCAATTAGTTCCCCAATCGCAGGAGATTTTGTTGGACGTATTGATGAAAAGGGTCAACTCGACGCACCAAGTTGTGTATTGGTTGAACAACGAACACTCCCCCGTATCATCCGAAACTGTCAACTTGGCCGACTTGCTCCAACGGGGCCATTGCCAGGTAGTGAAATCAAAACCTGTGATGGCTTGAGTGGCGATATCGAAAAAGAAATCGTTCACCAAATGGGCTTAACAGATGTAAGTTGGGAAGTTGAGGCGATTCCTCGGCTTTCAACACGAGGGACTCGACGATCATTAGTAACCGGCTTCAAGGAAATGAGTGTTGACACCGTACCTATTGCCAACGATGAGTCAATGGGTGAGCGGTGGAAGGCAGGACCCGTAAATAACAGCCGCTGGCATCCAGATGGAGCTTGCATACGATTCAGGTTCACCCTTTCTTCAGGAAGTTACGCAACGACACTGTTGAGAGAGTTCATGCGATGCCCATTGCATCAATTGTGAAGTATCAACATATCAATCGTGAGCGATGCATATCGTGTTCAAATCTACGCGATGCATTCATGGTCTCAAAAAAAAAACATCACTTGAGTCGAGTGAGACAAAACTCACTGTACTCAAGATGAGTGAACTCAAAGAAGACCCATTGAAAGGACTTCGATTTCGCCAACGCCTGGAATATCGGAAATCTTTCCTTCCAAGGCATCTGCAAGACCTTCGCCATCATTCATGACAACGTGAATCTGAACAAACTTGAGTCCGAAAGCCAAGGGCTTTACTTCAACGGACTGAATGTTGTAGGTATCGTCACTGAGACCTTGAACTGCTGTAGCGATTGCATCAGCATCCACGTTCTCAACATCCGAATCAGGATTGAGTTTGTATGTCATTGCTACCA
>TARA_B110000483_G_scaffold96488_1_pt1 | contig 11537 bp, 9 predicted proteins | sample TARA_B110000483 | Tara Oceans TARA_B110000483 (sample SAMEA4398176) | marine metagenome | biome: Polar Biome; feature: [SRF] surface water layer (ENVO:00010504); material: water (ENVO:00002006), including particulate matter (ENVO:01000060) such as... | depth 5 m
AAATGGCTGTTAAGATTACAGCCCTGGAACGTTGGAGATGGATGCTTATCGGAGCAGGTATGGTAGCAGGAACATTAGGGTACTCAGTAATTGAGTTCTGGATGTCTCATTAAAGTAATATAAAAGTTAAGAAGGGGTGCTAGTCACCCTTTCTTTTTGGGTTAAATCCAGGGTAGTACGTCAGACTGCGTAGAATCAACGACATCATCAATTGAGTCAAAGACTATATTCGCATTAGTAAAACTACTGAGGTCTCTTAGAACGTCTCTGCGGCGATGTAAGAGAGCATCTAACTCTATCTCACAGTAAGTTAAATCATGTGCTGAGTTCTCATCTATCAATTTTTGAAGCATACCATTTATCGGATAATAGACACCCACATGTTTTAAACTTTTAGTTACATGATGTTTCCATTCTTCAGGAGTAACATCTGCTCTATCGTTAATTTCTATTCTGCCCAACCAATGTTGTTTCCAATCATTAAATGCTTCTTCATTATATGCAAGCCATCGTTTTGTCATTACGAATGGGTATCCATCAAATTCAAAGGTAACAAAAACAATTTTATTAGTGATATGTACTGCTGGGGAAGAGGCAAATACTGCGTCAACATTATTTGCATTTAAGATGTCTACTATGATTTCTCCCAATGCCCCGTCAACAGCAATGACAGTGATCATAACTTCTTAAGACTTGCTAACTTTTCTGCGACATTATCTAGGCTAATTGTAGAAAATAATCCGGGGTGAAGAGGTTTGGGATAGCGATCATCTCCTACCCAAGCATACCCACAATGTTCGTTATTAAGAAGTGGTGAAAATTCTTCTTCTACTTCACAGAAGAATGTATGATATGCGAATGTTCCGTTGACAAATTTTTGAACAGGAACTAATTTCAAATCATCTTTCCAATATGCAATTTCTTCTTGGCATTCTCTTTTTAAGCCGGTTAGTAATGTTTCGTTCTTTTCAATCTTACCGCCTGGGATAGACCATGTAGGATTTTTAGATTCGTTTCTTAATAGATAAAGTGATCTTGCAGTTGATTTACTGTAAAAGAAAATACCAGCAGATTGATTAATAATGATCATACAGTTATTTAGTAAGTGACTGGGTTGCCCTTAAATAACTATACTGTAATCACCTTCGTTATAATAACCTTCATATGACTTCATCCATTGAGCAGGCAATCCGGGTTGCACAGAGTCTGCGGGAGTATCAGCCCAACGATATTGAATTTCTGTTGTTAGATTAATAAGATACTCTAAAGCAGTCGATGTGGAATTTATACTCGCATCAAATGCAACAAACCAAGTCATAATATCTGAATTAAATTGTAAGATATCATTAGCACCTGCTTCAACTACAGTGTATGCAGTTCCGGTGCCTTCTGGCTGTACATTGTTCATTGTAAATTGAGTGCCGATAGTATTAGTTGCGGCGCCATAGTTTCTAAAGTCTGTTGTACCTAAAGTTGCAATTTGATATTTTACATTTGGAGCTAGAGTAGTAGCAACCTGCGATTCAGGTGCAGTTGATTTACCTGTCTGACTTCCTATAATTGTACCCCATGATGCAGTATCAGATGCAATGTTACTCACTAACAAATATCTGACATTAGGAACAGGTCCGGGCAAGCCTGAGTTGGGCCCTGTAATTTGTGGATTAATAACTGAGTTAACTGGCTCTAAAGTATTTTGTGGTAAAGTATCTATGTCAACTTGAAAAATTAAATAACGATCATCAAGTGGATCAACTACTATTGTTCCTACAATCTCAGTCTCCATATATGGATTGTCTAACCAAATCTGTGAGATACCAGGGCGATAAGCACCATACATATTTAAGATTGATGTCCAAAACAAATCAGTATCTGGATTGACTGGTTTATCTAATGTTAAATTAGATGGCTGTTCAGGTATATCTTGGGGTAACAATTGTAATGAGTTACCTATAAACAATACTTGATATCCGTATGGAGAAATCTTTTGTCTTGTTCCCATTAGCAAGTCATCATCAGACATATCTTGTAATGTTTTCCCATCAAAAATAGATGCGATAACTTTATTAATAACACCATACTTTTTAAGTTTAGAAGATGTAGTAATCCACATGGGTAAGTAGAACTTCCATGACATGACATCAATTGGATTACCGGTTCCTTGTGGAATAGTACGAGATGAGAATGTTAAACCATCCTGATATACAATTGTTAATGATGTCCAGTCTACAAAATTATCTGTACTTTGAATTTCTAATGAAGGATTAAACAATGTTCCTAATTGCTCAATCAATTCTAATTTTTGCTGATAGTTAGTTGTCCAAAAATCAACTTGTAATCGAAGTGTATATGGTACTGGCATCAACTTCTCAACAGTAAATGCTTGTCCCTGTTCGTCACCGTAATTCTGTGAGCCAGAATCATATTTTCTTTGACGTATGTTTTGTTTCTCTACAAAGTAAGGCTCTTGTGTACGTTTCTGATCATACTCTAAACCGTTAATAAAATACGTCATCAAAGGTGCAGAGGGCAGGTTGGATGCCGAGTTGTTCGCAATAATAGTTGCGGCTTGTCTACTAGAGTCACCGTATTGAATTGGTACTCTAACTAATATAGGATTGCCGTTAGGATCATTTCCTTGAGTTACATACCAATTACTAAAAATTTTAGCAAACTGTAATAAAAATCTTCTTATCTGATTATCGTAAAAATATTGTGCCATTATGTCCCGTCACTTGGTGGATTAGCATCTGGTGCTATGTTTAATAGAGAACTTAGAGGTTGAGCAGATGATACATTTGCTCCATCGTTATTTACAAAAATATTCGCCTCGTTATTAATAAAGCCTGAAAGTTGCGAAGTATCAGCGGCAGTATAGCCTGTTGTTGTTCTGACATCTTCACTAACTCTTAACCAAAGAGTACCTGACCAACGATATAAAACATTTGGTGTATAGTCTATTCGCAAGAAGTAGTCTCCCACTTGCGGTGATGATGGGAATGATATTCCTGCTCCTGAAGGTAGACCATTAGGTGGAGTACCATCTCCACTTAAGTAACCTGTTGTATAACCAAAGTCTCTTGGAGTTGCACGTGCAATGAATTGAAATCTAGGATCACAGTCAGCACGATAGTCCATTGTATTCGGACCATATGGTTCCGTACCTGTGAACCCTGGTGCTACTGGATCTTGGTCTGCTGTTGCGTAAGTGTTATCAGCAGTACCGTATGGACCTACAACAGGCCCTGATATATTAACTGTGAGAAGTTTTGTTCCTTCTACTGCCCCTGAACCAGATCCTGTAGGAGACATTTCTGGAGATTCAACTGCTATTGATAAAGTCGCTTGTACAAACTTTTCTATCATTGCATCTAAATCTATTCCTTGCTCTCCATGTTTGATTTGCATTACTTCCATGACTTCTTTAGGTATTCTAATACCCGTAGATTCATTTTTGTATTTGTCACTTTTCATTGTAATGACTTCACCGGTTGCACTTAATGCACTGTTGCCAGGCATCCATGCACGAACATCTGTTGGGGGTGCCGGCTGATTTAATTTGTTTGATAATACATTGTTTGCTTCATATATACCGTAACCAGGAACAACATATAAGTCTGATGTATCGTAACCTGCTTTAGGTACAATACGTGCCGCTTCTTTTAAGTTAGCATCATTGATTCTAATGTTTTCATTGTAACGACCTAATACATCTTTTAAAGTTCTGCCTGTATCTAGTACCCAATAAAGATCTGGATTAGTTGCATTGGGTTTAGTTCCTACAGGTACGTCTTGTAATGAAAGATAGTTCTTGTCACCAAATGTCATTACATACCCTGCAGGGTAAGTTTTGTTCTTGTCCCAGTCTCCTAAATAATTATCTATATCATCTGGAGCACGTAAGATATCCTGAAACTCTTGGCTATCTACTAACTTCTCACATTTGATACGCCATAGATGAGGGTACCAATCAATTGCAAAGCCTTCACTTCCAAAGTTAGCATCTGTAACTTGATAAAATCTTTTTAGTGCTGTGGGGAATAAAGTTGCATCATCGTTTAATGGATCGTAATCAAGCAAGTGGGGTAATTCGATCACATCACCTACCATCATTTTTCTGCCTAAGATGTCCATCATGTCATTATAATGTACATTGATGAAAATAGTGTCATTACTTAAGAATAAACCGAATTGACTGAGATCAAAGTCTAAGTTTTGTACAGAGTAATGACCACGTAATCGATATATATCCTTCTCATACTTTCGATCTCTGTTCTCTAAGAACAGCAAGTCTTGTATGTTTGTTGGCTCCATCGCATCGTATTGAGGCTGTGTAAAATCTGTTGAAGGTCCTTGATCTAATGGTCCTGCATATTTATGGATATATAAATCAGTACCACCCACAGTCAATTGCTCAGAGATATTTCTGTCTAAGAAACGATAATCGTTCTGTTTCTGTTCCCGGTATAAACTTAGTCTTGGCATATATATATTTATCTTAATAGAATTACCCAGAGAATTTGGGTAAATAAAAGGTTGATACTAAAAAATATTTAATGTATAATGCTAACACTAAGTAAGAACATTAATCAATAAGGAGATGAAGTGGCTCGGAGAAAACAAAAGACAGTTTATCTAACACCCGAACCTAAGTGGGAAAAGTATAAAGGAATCACCGACGCCTCTGGTCAAGAGAGGGCGTTCCAAGATGCTCAATACTTTATCCGAACTGAGATCGGTGACAAGAAAAGATTGATGCGTTGTAAAACATGGATCAAAATAGAATCTGGCTGGCCTGCTGAAGACATAGAAGTTATTCTGCGAAATCCAGATTGGAACTTCAATTCTCTTTCAAGTTCAGTTTGGTTTTGTGATAAAGTTGGGTATATGCCTCAAGCACATACTGACCATATTGCAAAAAGCAAAGATGAGTGGATAGAAAAAGGTAACTTGATTGCTCAAGTAAAAGAAGACAAAGCAAAAGACAAACCGAATCGTCCTTCGATACAAGATATCATGCGAGAAAAATTGATGGAAGCCGGTGGAGAGATCGACGGTATAATGGATCAATTCTTTGAAGACGAAATAAAAATCGATCCTAAGTTTAATGCTCAGATTATGAAAATCTTAAACACATACAATCCATTAGCAAATCATGTTCCTCAATTAATAGAAAGTTATGAGAAAGAACAGAAAGAATTCAAGGAAGTAATTGAAGGGAAAGATGAACAGTTAGTAGAAGCCTATGATCATTTTAGTAAAAAGAAACTGAAGCAAACTATACTTGCATATGATACTATCATTAGTGTACTAAACTCTTATGCTAGTCTTAAGATTGCATCTAGGGCTAAACGTAAGACTAAACCGATCTCTCCGGAGAAAGCAACACAAAAGTTAAAGTATCAAAAACGTTTTGAGTGCGAAACAACAAAACTAAAACTAGAAAGCATTCGCCCAGCAGAACTGCACTTGTCTAAAGAAGCATGGTGCTATGATACTGCTAAACGAAAACTGCATCACTATATTGCAGATGATATGAGTGGGGAAATGTTTGTTAAAGGAAATACTTTGTATGGATTTGACAAGTCTAAGAGTGCAATTAAGACATTGCGTAAACCCAAAGATCAAATAAAAGAAATTATGGGCAGTAAACCCGCGGCACGTAAATACTTTGATGATATCAAAGCAGTCGGAGTCAAACCAAAAGGTCGTTTCAACGATCAAATGATTATTTTAAAGGCGTTCTAAATACATGGCAAACTATATGTTGATTGCGGGGTGTAGTCACGCCGCAGGGTCGGAGATTGATGGTAACTTATCTAGTCCAGAGAATCGTAAAGCAAGTTTTGGTAATGTTCTAGCAGGAATGATAGACCATGAACCTATTAACATTGCAAGAAATGGTTCCTCTAATAGTGCAATACATCGTAGTGTACTCAATTGGTTTACACTGAACAAAAAAATCGTAGAAAACAAGAACAACAATATTTTTGTATTAATTAATTGGGCAGAAAGTTGCAGACTAGAGGCTCCTCTTCCCCATGTATGGGATAGCAACCAAGATACATGTGCTGATTGGGCAGACCCAACGATGCAAGATTATATGCAAGTTAATTCAATGACAGATCCGCATACAGTTACAACATCTGAAAAAGAACCTTTTGTAACAACACAAAGATTTTTAGTGTACTCTGAAATTTATACAGAAATACTAACTGCTAAAGATGCTTTGTCTATACAATACTTTTTACAAACACAAGATAATATTAGATATCTTATGACTAATTCTGGTATTGCATTTCACAATCACAACATGAGACATCTAAAACCTTATTTAGAAAAACTAGATACACTTCATTATTATAAGTATAGAGATAACACCCAAGGGTTTTTTGAAAAATATAATAATGCTGGAATGACTAATCCAAAGGCTACGTATGGTCATCATGGAGCAGACGCACATTTGGCCAGAGCCACTGATTTACATAATTATATTAAACAGAAAAACATTTAGACTGATAAATACTAGAAATAGGAATTTTATCACATGGCCGCAAACGAATTATCAGTACCCAATAATCAGAACCTTGAGCAACTGAAAGAATCAATGTTCGACAACATCCGGTATAGGCTTGGTGATGGCATTGTCGATTTAGAATTAGATCCAGAACATTATGAAGCCGCATATAACTATGCAATCAAAACTTACAGACAACGTGCAGAAAACTCAGTACAAGAATCCTATACATTGTTAACTGTTGATAAGAACCAAGATACTTATACACTACCAACTGAATTCATTAATGTGAGACAATGTTTTAGAAGAACGATTGGCCTTGAAACAGGTCCAGGTGCATCATCATTCGATCCATTCTCATCTGCTATCTTAAACACTTACTTGTTGAACTACAACTATGCAGGTGGACTAGCAACATATGACTTCTATGCAGGTTATGTAGAACTTGCCGCTAGAATGTTTGGTGGTTATGTTATCTACACATTCGATCCTGTAACTAAAACAATTAGATTTGTCAGAGACTTTAAAGGCTCTGGTGAACAAATTCTTATCTGGGCAGATGTAACACGTCCAGAAACAACTCTCTTACAGGATCCTGGCATTTCACCTTGGATGGAAGACTTTGTATTAGCAACAGTGACTATATCTATCGGACAAGCACGTGAGAAATTCTCAACTATCGCAGGTCCTTCTGGTGGTACTGCTCTAAACGGAGCGGCAATGAAGGCAGAAGGTAAAGCTGGACAAGAACAATGCCTCAAAGACCTCAGAGATTATGTAGATTACTCACAACCTCTTACTTGGGTACAAGGTTAATTAATTTACCAAAAACACTTGACTTCTCCTCTGATATAGTATATAATACGACTATATAACTAGAGGAATATCAGATGATTATAGGTGTTACGGGACTTATCAGCAGTGGCAAAGACACAGCCGCAGATTATCTTATTCGATTTCATGGCTTTAAAAAACTAAGTTATGCAGGCCCATTAAAGGACTGTGTATCTGCTATCTTTGGTTGGGATAGAGAAATGCTAGAAGGCACTACTCAATCTAGCAGAGAGTGGCGTGAAGAAGTTGATGAGTGGTGGGCAAAACGATTAAACATGCCTCACTTAACTCCTCGTTGGGTCTTGCAGTATTGGGGAACTGAAGTCGGTAGACGTTCATTTCATAATGACATCTGGGTATCATCAATCGAAAATCAATTACGACAAATAAAAGATAATGTTGTTATTACTGATTGTAGATTTAAAAATGAAGTTGATGCTATTAAAAACGCAGGTGGAACAACTATCAGAGTAAATCGAGGACAAGATCCTGAATGGTTAACTGATGCAGTCGATTACAATTACTATAAAAACCCACAAGCACTTGCACGACTAACTGAACGTGGTGTACATGCTAGTGAATATAGTAGTGTAGGTTTAGACTACGATCATACAATCGATAACAACAGCACAATTGATGACCTACATAAGCACATGGAATTAATAGTCAACAGTTAAGTCACCTCTTACCCAAACAATTTCTTTTTTCTTTACGACCTCAATACAATTTAAACAGACTGTTCTTAAATTTTTAAAGTCTACGTTTTGAGGTTTTCCATCTATATGATATACAATCATTTGTGTAGAGTATAAACTATTAAAACCACATAGAAAACATATTTTATCTTTTTCATACCCTGCTTTCTGCCAAAGATATATAGGCTTTCTAGTCTGGTTTACTTTGCCACACTGATCGCACATACTTCTGTAATGATGTTTACCTTTCTTAATATAGTTCACGGCACAGACTTTTCTGTTACAGATTTTACATATTGGTCTAGGTATACTCATATTAGTATTTATAAAATACCTTCGAAGGTATCTTAATCCTTTGTTTTTTGTAATACATGATAAATAATACTATGAAAAAACAATCAGGGTGTAACCCTCAAAATCATACAAAAGGAATAATATTATGGCACTAACATCACCAGGCGTAGAAGTAAGCGTAGTAGACGAAAGTCAATACTTACCAGGCGCAACAGCATCAATCCCGTTCTTCTTGTTAGCAACAGCACAAGACAAAGCGGATCCAACATCAACTGCAACAGCGGCGGCTACCACAGCGGCGAATGCAGGTAAACTATACAGAATCACATCACAACGTGATCTTGTTACTTTATATGGTAACCCATTCTTTTACACAGCATCTAACGGTACTCCGTTACAAGGCTATGAATTAAATGAATATGGATTACTAGCGGCTTATTCTTCACTTGGTATTAGTAATCAGGTTTTTGTTCTTAGAGCAGATATCGATCTAGCAAGTTTAGTAGGAAAAACAACTAGACCAACAGGAGCACCAACAGACGGTTCTTTCTGGTTAGATGCAACTACTTCTACATGGGGAATTAACGAATTTAATGCAACTACAGGAGCATTTACTGCTAAAACACCAATCGTTATTACTTTGGCGGCTCAAGTATCAGTTGGTACACCTCTGTCATCAGTAGGAGCTATCGGTGACTATGCAGTTGTTGCGATTCCTAATTATAGAGATCCTAATGCAACTCAAGCACCAACATATTGGTACAAAAATCGTTTTAATACTTGGGTAGGTCTAGATTCTACTGCATGGATGCAGGCATGGCCAACAATAACAACACCTACAGCTAGTCCTACATTGACTGAAGGTGATACTATTAATTTAGTTGTTAACGGAACAAACGTCACTACTCTTGTAGTAGCGGCAGCACCGAATAATACAGTAACTCAATTAGCGGCAGATATTAATGCTCTAAATTGGGGTTGGATATCAGCGGCAGTTGTTAATAACAAACTTGAAATCTACTCAGCACAAACAGGCGGAGATCAAGGTTCACCAGCAACACCATTCTACATTAGATTGAATGGAGCAACTGGAACTATCTTTGCAGATTTAGGATTTAGTGGAACAACAACAACTGGATTTCAGCCAAGAGCATTCTACGGAACATCTGCTGAACAGCCATTATGGTCAGCAGGACAAGCGGCTCCAGCAACAACTGGTTCTGTATGGGTCAAGGTTAACGGAACAGGATTACAACCAGTAATCGCTGAGTATGATTCAGTATCAGCAGTCTTTACTGCTAAAACACCAACTTTTGCAACTTCTGATTGGAGTCAAATCTATTCAGCAGACACAACAGGTGGACAAGCGATTCCAGCTGGTTCTGTTTATGCACAATACAATTTCGATGGAGAGTATCCTGGATCACCAGTATATTACTTCTATAGAGCGGCAACAGGAGCAACTGTAGTTAATGGTACAAATACTGCACCAGACTTTACATCAGGTCCTTATGTAGCAAGAGTTCAAATCTCAGTTCCTGGATCAACTGCACTAAGTGCGGCATACACATTTAACTTAGCAGATGCTACAGATGCATCTGACTTTGTAACTTCATGGTCAGCGGCGAATATACCTTACACAAGTGCATCAGTTAACGATGACGGTTCATTACGACTACAACATACATCAGGTGGTGTTATTGTTTTAGATGAATTTGATAGCAGTACAGGTGTTTCTAACGGTGTATTCACAGAAGCAGGTTTCACAACTGCAACAGTAGGTTGTAAAACTGGACCATTCAGAGATGACATTACATTTCAACCAACTCAGAGTTCTTCAACAGGTTCTGGTACAGGATTACAAATATCAGTAACTAATGACTACGGTTATTATGACTTTGATCCTGATGCAGTAGTAAGCGGTGGCTCAGGTCATGCAGTAGGCGACAGAGTTACTTTCTTAGGTACAGCATTAGGTGGAGCAACTACAGCAAATGATTTAGTAGTTACTGTAACAAGTGTAACAACAGGAGTTGTTACTTCTTATACATTAAATGCAGGCGTCGGCGCTAATGCATTCACTACTCAGTTATCAAACTGGAGAGAATTCTCATTAACAACAACTGGAGCGAACTCATTAACAGCAAATGAAGGCGCACCAACAGCAATACCAACTAATTTTACTAACTGGTACTACTCTGCAACTGATCAATTAGATATGATGATCAATTACAACGGTAACTGGAAAGGTTATAAGTCACAAGGTTATGATTCAAACGGACTACCTAGCCCATCAGTCTCAAACGCAACTGATCCTAAAGGACCTCTCGTATCTGCTAGTGAGCCGACTACACAGTCTGACTTAACAGCATTAGTATACGGTGATCTTTGGTTAGATACTTCAGATTTAGAAACTTACCCTAATATATATAGATGGCAGTCAGTTACAGCAGTAGGTGGCGGTAGTGCTACTGATAAGTGGGTCTTAATTGACAACTCTGATCAGACTACACCAGCTGGTATCTTATTTAAAGACACACGTTGGGCAACTAACGGAACAACTAGCCCGGCAAATGACCCGGTACCTAGTATCGTATCATTATTATCAAGTGATTACTTAGATATTGATGCTCCTTTATCAGCAAATTACCCACAAGGTATGCTATGTTGGAACACAAGACGTTCTTCATACAACGTTAAACAATATCGTGTAAACTACTTCAACGGAGATAGATTCCCGACTGCTTCTTTACCAACACAGAAAGATGCATGGGTATCGGCTTCAGGTGATCAAGCAGACGGAGCAATGTTCGCAGGTCGTAAGGCACAGAGAGCAATGGTAACCAAAGCATTACGTTCAGCAGTTGACAGTAACGTTGCAATTAGAGACGAAGACAACTTCTTTAACTTACAAGCAACACCAGGTTATCCTGAACTACAGCCTAATATGGTAGCATTGAACTCTGATAGAGGTGAGACTTCTTACATCGTCGGTGATACACCAATGAGACTAAAAGATGATGCAACTGAAATTCAGGCTTGGGCAACTAACGCCGCGAAAGCAGTGACAACAGGTGAAGATGGACTAGTAACTAGAAATACTTACATGGGTCTATTCTATCCATCAGGTATCACTAGTGATCTATCTGGTAACTTAGTTGCTGTACCATCATCACACATGATGACAAGAACTATGT
>TARA_B110000483_G_scaffold84669_1_pt1 | contig 11535 bp, 5 predicted proteins | sample TARA_B110000483 | Tara Oceans TARA_B110000483 (sample SAMEA4398176) | marine metagenome | biome: Polar Biome; feature: [SRF] surface water layer (ENVO:00010504); material: water (ENVO:00002006), including particulate matter (ENVO:01000060) such as... | depth 5 m
GAGGACAAAGTGGGCAGTCAGTTATCCCTTGTCAAGGAAGTATTCAACGGAACTCCTTCTATTCCATCTGGTTACAGTATAGCCAATGTGCAGGTTAGCGACGTAGATGGAATACCGACACGACGGTTTACTTTTTTAAAGCCATCAATTCTCAGTCAATCTGAAGACAAGGTTGGTAGCCAACTTGCCATTACGATAGAAGCATTTAATGAAACTCCAGTTACACCAACTGACTATGCTCTCGCAAATACGCAAGAATCTAACATTGAAGGCATACCAACAAAACGATACAGCTTCTTAAAAAGTAATGTAGAATTGTCCAGGACGGAAGACAAGGTTGGAAGTCAGTTGTCAATTACTATTGAGCAATTTAACGGAACTCCCACTACTCCTACCGGATACTCCATAGCTAACGAAACGGAATCCGATGTAGATGGAATCCCTACTATAAGGTTTACTTTCCTAAAAAACAACGTAGTTCTATCTGAAACCGAAGATAAGGTAGGTAGTCAACTAGCTATTGTCAAAGAGGTGTTTAACGGAACACCTTCTACCCCTAGTGGTTATGAACTGGCAAATACCCAAGAATCCAATGTAGATGGCATACCTACCAAGCGGTTTACCTTTTTAAAGCCTTCAGTGTTAAGTGAGTCCAATGACAATGTAGGGTCTCAAAGGTCTAAGGTTATTGAGGCATTCTCCGAGGTTCCGCAAACTCCGTCCGGTTACTTATTAGCCAGCAAGCAAGTTTCGGACTTCGAGGGCATTAGGACAAACCGATTTACATTCCTAAAAGATGATGTAGTTCTATCTGAGACGGAAGACAAAGTGGGTTCCCAGTTAGCTATTATACAAGAGGTGTTCGGCGGAAACCCTGTTACACCAACTGGATATTCAATCGCCAGTGAGCAGGAATCCAACGTAGATGGTATTTCTACTAAACGATTTACATTTCTCAAAAATAATGTCCAGTTGTCTCAATCAGAAGACAAGGTAGGAAGCCAGCTTTCCATTTCGCAGCAATGGTTTAACCCTTCGGGAGATAAAACTGTATCAGGATACAGCCTTGCAAGCCAAAACACGTCTGACTTCGAGGGCATCAAAACTATTGAATACAGATTCCTCAAGGAGGACGTTCAGCTTTCAAGGTCCGTTGACAATCAGTCCCCCTTGAAGACGGAGGTTCGCGAATACTTCAAGCCAGACTCATCAAAAGCAACTTTAACGAATTATTCTTTAGTTAACAAACAGGAGTCCAACGTAGATGGAATACCGACCGAAAGATATACCTTTGCTAAAGATAATGTTCTTATGTCTGAGACGGAAAGGCTGGTGGGCAGTCAGCTGGCTATTGTCCAAGAGGTCTTCAATGGCGTTCCCATTGCCCCTGCTGGTTACTCTATAGCATTAAAAGAAACAAGCGAGGCGGTTGGTCTTCCTACGCAACGATATACTTTTCTAAAGGATAATGTAGAGATGTCTCGCAGTGAAGACAAGGTTGGTAGTCAACTGGCGATTAGCACAGAAGTTTTTAATCCAACTAGTGATCCCACAGAAGTAGGTTATTCTGTCGCAAGGACTGAAGTATCTGACGTTGAGGGAATACCTACTAAAAGGTTTACCTTTCTTAAAAACAACGTCATTTTGTCGGAGATCGAAGACAAGGTTGGCTCTCAATCTTCTATTACCCAAGAGGTCTTCAATGGCACTCCATCTACGCCATCCGGTTACTCAATAGCTAATGAGCAGGAATCCGATGTGGATGGTATACCCACTCGACGGTTTACCTTTTTAAAGAATGATGTAATGTTGTCCATCTCCGAGGATAAGGTGGGAAGTCAAAATAGTATAACAGAAGAGTGGTTTAAACCAGCGGCATTAAGAGATGTTAAGGCGGATTATTCGTTAGCCCGAAAGGAAGAGTCAAACGTAAACGGGATTCCGACGGAGCGTTATACGTTTCTCAAAGATGACGTTCAGCTTTCTCAGTCCGAAGACGAAGTGGGCAGTCAGAAAAGCATTACCGAAGAGTGGTTTGAGCCGTCCGCATCAAGGAAAACAAAAACTAATTACTCCTTAGCCCGCAAGGAAGAATCAAATGTTGAAGGCATTCCCACCGAACGATATACTTTTCTAAAGGACAATGTAGAGCTTTTCAGGAGCGAAGACAAGGTTGGATCACAGCTAGCTATTGTAACAGAAACGTTTAATCCAAGTAGTGATCCAGTAGAGTCCGGGTATTCCCTGGCTCGAACTGATGATTCCGACGTGGATGGTATCCCCACCAAGCGGTTTACATTTTTAAAACCAAGTGTTCTAAGCCGAAGCATTAGCGAGCGCAATGGAGGAACGGGGACGGGCAAGCTTCGCATTGAAGTAGTAGAAGCTTTTGACGAAACTCCTACTAGCACAATTTCAGGCGTTAAGATTGGGGACGAAGTTAGCAACGTAGAGGGTATTCCTACTAGACGATTTACATTTGCAAAGGGAGAAGGCGAAATAAGAACATCAACGAGACCAGGTCGCATAGCTGGAACTACAGAAGTAACCGCCGTTTCTTACGGCACAGAGGTTGTTCCTACTGGTGTACCCATATTTCAAAGCGAAACTCAAGAAAATGGATACATTCAATTTACCAATACGTGCATCCAAGGAACTATTGAAGAAGTGAAACAAACATACAAGGACGTTGTTCAGGTAGAAGTTCCTGGAACAGTAAAGTGTACAAAGGTCTTAGTAACCAGTGGAGCAATTACTGGGCATATTGCTGTTCCCGAAGTAACACCTCGCAGAAGAAAAACAATAGCCGCACAGGTTACTGTTCAAGTTCTTTCTACTCCTCCTGACACAGCTAGTGTTGCATATGATTTAGGTGCTATTTCTTGCTCCGTTACATCAACCAATGTTTCCTTGACAAGAGGACCTGGTCCTACAGTGACAGCGGGTACAACTGCAATTGTTACGGGGACTGGATTTACACAAAACTTTGGAGCATCAGCTAGAATACAAACTTATCCTGGTTGTTACCTGACACAGGTATCGGAAACGGGAACAGTTACTTATACTACTAGTGAAACGCCAAGAGCTGCGGGTTCTGGCATTGTATATGATACATTTGATTCAGACCGTCAGACTAAGTGCATTGGAACGGGTTCAACGTCAGCAACTGGTTACAACACAACTGGGATAATAAAACGTAATAGCCGTGCTATTGTGACTGCTTTAGATGGAGTAACTTACTACGAAGTAATAACCTGGAGCATATAAAATATGGCAAGTCAAACAGACAAAGATACAGCGGCAGCCAAGGCAAGGCAGAATAACAATAATCAAGCAGCCAAAGATACGGCAGCCGCTAAAGATAAACAGAACGGAGGAGACGGAGGAACAAGCGAAAGAATGTCCCAGCGAGAAGCTGCCTCTGAACTGAATCTTGCTGGCAACAATACGATGTCTGGCAGGACAGAACAACCAATGCCCACAATGTCAGAAAGGGAAGAAGCGGCTGGTTTGAATCTTGATGGCAATGATACTCTGTCCGGAAGGAACGATTCTTTTTATCAGTTTTCAACGGATTTACCAGGAACAGACGAACCATTAGACCACGGTGTTCACGACCAAACAAACGATCAATTAGTCAGTTCTCAATTCCAAGGGTCATTTTCTGCTATTATATGCAGGAATGGAGTGCCTTTTAGGGCCACCATCAGTGGATCAATAGGGAGTCAATATACGTAGTGCCAACCTCAACTTCATTTACAGCGTTAGCGAACGGCGATGGGGGCCTGTGTGGTGTTCCCGAATATAATTGCACTATTGGTCAAAAGGACAGTACTCAAGCTTACAACAACGAGGACTATGTGACTCTAGGAGGTCATAGGGGTACAAGCGGAGGAACACCAAGTTCGACTCAGATCAAAAACTCCTTCATAAAAGCTATGAAGATGTATTGGAATTTCCACGGAGTAGATGTGAGTGGCGGCTTAACGGGTGGCGGGGCGTTCTCATCGAAGGACTTTTCTTTGTCTTATACAAAAGTGGAAGCTGGGGACCCCGACCCCGTAAAAACGCCTGTTAGTTGGTCAGTTTCCACATCAGCAAGTGCAGCTCTTTCAAAGAGTTTTCCTACTCCCTCCTTTACTAGTGACACACCAATCACAGGAGTATGTACTACCAGAAACTTTCTCTCGGAGTTCACGACTACCAAGGGAGCAGAAGACTCGGATACGGATAACGGCGAGGATAGTAACGATGATGGAACGGTCTATTCATCCTCATATGCTTATGTAAGTCTGGAGGGAGTTGGTGTAGGCCCTCCATATGATTATTATTTTAAGGCTTCCGGGAGTCCCGTTAGGGCGTTTTTTGATAATGGAGTATTTGTTGGATACGGAGTTGTTGGTCTGATTACGAGTGCGAGTTACCAAATTACCGCTTATGGTGCGGGTGGAGGTAGCACAGAACAACCCACCTCACTATGCGACATAGTGTGCTCGTTTTCATTGGGCGGTGTTACTTACGACGGTGATGTCGGGGGGCTTAATCCTGAAACTGTTGAAACGAAAAAAGTTACAATTGACGGAATTCCTCTTTTATTTCAGGCTGGGCATTACGATATGGGAGGCGAAGGGGTTCTTACAATGACAGTTTCTCAAAAAACGGCAACCTTTGACGCAACTGGGGGGCAGGTTAACGGGAAGGTCGTAACAGTTACCCAACCCGATACGAGTACAAGAGAAAACTACATACAAACTACCACAATTACAAACCGAACCGACGCAGAGTTTAAATTTAGAGTGGATGGATTGCGTTTCTGGAGTTATTAAACCCTTTATGATATAATACAACTATGGACGAAGAAGAACTTGAAGGCCTATTGCCTAGAACAGATTTAGATAATGCGTCACAAGGCATTGTGTCCACGCAGGATGCGATACTTGGAACTCAGATAAATGCCCCAGCGGGTGTAGGCGCACCTAGCAATAATGTATCCATACCTAGCTTTGGTCAACCTGGTGCTGGAGTAATGCCAGCTATGCCGGCTATGCCCACCATTGGCCAAGCTGCCCCAGCTGTGGAAAACTACGGGGACTACTTTCGTCCCGTAACTACCCTTGAATCACAGCCCCTTACGCAAAGTCAGGAGGCGGATTTATTTGGCTCCCAGGCGTTGGATGAGGCAACGAGGAATGGTAATATGCAAGATACGGGACTAGTCACGATGGTCCCCTCGGACCCATTGACCGAGCAGGACAGGATGGGTCTCGTTCAGTCAGTTCCTTCGGACCCATTTACGGAATCAGACAGGGCAGATTTATTGGAAATGCAAGGGTTAGATAACCTGCGACAGAATGGTGCTGGGACCCTAATGGGAGCATACAATTTGCCTGAGTCCGATCTTGTTCGAGTAGTTCCTTCGGACCCATTTACGGAATCAGACAGGGCGGATTTATTTGGAATGCAAGGGTTGGATAATTTAAGGCAGAATGGTGCTCAAAATCTTGCTGAAGCGTATGGAAATACGACAGGAAATACAATCGCCTTGCCAGCCATAACTAGGGAGTCTGATACCCCGTTTGAGGCATCAGCCCTAATGCCAGATGGCAGCACTAGGGGTTACCTTATTGGTGGTGGGTCCAGGACAATGAGCCCAGAAGAAATGTCACAATATGATAAATACGTGGATACCATACAGGCTCCAGAGCAAGCCGTCCCTGGAACTGATGGTTTCGTAAGATTCCCTAAAGCTCCCGTGGCAACTGCACCCGTGATTGCGCCCGCTACGGAACAGCCTGTGCCTGTACAGCCGAATCCCGTGGCTCCCGTGGAACAGCCTGTCTCTAATCCTAGAGCTCTTACTGCGGCTGATGTGGAGAACCCTGCGCTTGCTGGTATGTCCGCAGCAGAAAAGATAGCGGCCGTAAATACTGCCGGATACCAGAGCCCTGCTTCATATTCAGCCAACGCTCCTGAATCGGAACTATCTAGATTTCAAAAGATGGGCGATGGAGCATTGTTGTTCGGTGACGCTGTGGCTGGTGCCGGAAAACTAGCAGTTTCTCCTTTTGTTGCAGCTAAAGAATTTTTAATGGGGACAGCGGGGAACCCGAACCCAACAGTGGCAGGGGCTCTTTCGAGAACTTATAGGGGGGATGATTCATTCATTTCTGGAAACACATTCACCGATAGACTTTCTTCTGACCAAGATGTTCAACGAAAAATTAATGACGCTGACCAACGAAGCAGAGATTTTCTCGCCAATGATCCCGGTGTTCAATACCGAGACGGAGCTCAGCTTGTTGAGTCCGACCAGATCACACCCGAACAAATGAACGAATTTATGGGAGCCGAGGGTAGCCCGCAACGAGCGTTTGTAGATAAGGTTAGTAAGGGTCCATTAACGGATCCGGAAATAGCGGCGGGTTATCAATTCGCAGACAGGAATCAAATTAATTTTGATCCTCAATCGGGATTCAGCCCTATTAATACTCGCGACCCAGGATTTGTCAGGCAAGCACCTCAAAATATAGACCCAGGATTTATAAGGCAAGCACCTCAAAATGTAGACCCAGGATTTGCTGTTCCATCTGGAACCGCGGGCTTCCTTAACCAGAATTCAGTCCCTAGTGATGGACCGATGAATGCAACTCAATTTATGCGATACGAAGAGAATCCTGCCAGTAGAACTGAGCAGTTCGTTGATGCACAGGGTCGATTGCGTCGTAGGTTAACACCTAAAGCCTCAGCTATGCAGGGTAATCCTGTAGGCGTTCAACCGCTTGCTCCTGAATACAGTTCATATGAAGCTGATGGCGAGGCCAGGGAAGGTAGAATTGCAGCAAGGGACAGGCAACCAGGAGAAAGCCAAACGGATCGAGATACTCGAATAGCGCAAAGCAGAACCACCGGTGGACAGTCAGGTCAGGGGGGATACAAGGACTCAGACCTCAGGAAAATCTTTGGAGGGGGTGCCACGCTGAAGAAAGCAAAGGCTCTTGCTCAAAGTGGTATTGACCCAGTAACTATGAAGTCATTTGCTAGCGCGGATAGTGACGCTAAGACAGCTGAACTTAGACAGCGCGTTCTGGAAGCTGAAGCGGTTGCCAAAGAACGAGGCGATGACCCATTGGTGGCAAGGCAAAGAGAGCTTAACAATCAGTTATTAGAAGAAAGAATATCTGATCTAAGAAAGCAGGGTCTACCTGAGGACATCACAATGAGGCAGGGAGAGTTTGGAACAGTCATCGTCCGCAAAGGAGATAAAGATATTTCATATTTCAAACAGGGCGAAGACATTGGCGAGCAACTTGTTCAGGCTGGAATAATCCCTGAAGGCACATTGAATGCTAATGCAGTGGATTCTGGTTCAGGCGATACTATCAGGATGGTTGGTCGGAACAAGGAGTCAAGAGATGTTCCCAGGGGTAACGTTCAGGAAGCTCTTCAAAACGGATATACAATCAAATAATTATGAAAGATTTTGGAACCCTCGTGGAGGATGAACCAAAGGACTTCGGGACTGTTGTCCAAGATGACTTCAAGGACTTCGGGACTGTTGTCGAAGATGACTTCAAGGACTTTGGAACTGTTGTTGGAGATGATCCTAGCCTGGGTCAAATAGGCACTGGACTCGTAACTGAAGTAGCTATAGGTGAAGGTGCTAAATACGCTGGTGCTACTGCTGGTGCCGCTATTGGTGCTGGCTTTGGTGGCGTTGGTGCGGTTCCAGGTGCGGCGATAGGCTATATTGGTGGAGGTATATCGGGTGGTATATCTGGCTCCATTGCTGCTCAACGACTGGAGGGCAAGGAGGACATATCTTGGGGTCGAGTAACCGCTGATACTATCCTTAACTTGCTTCCATTCGGCGCAGGTAAGGTAAGCAAGGGCGCGAAGCTCCTTCCTAGACTTGCTGGTGCCGCAGTTAAACGAGGCGGTCAGGGTGCCGTTCTATCCACTGGAGCGGCGGCTATCGAGAAGGGTATCGAGGAGGGCGAAATGCTTACACTTGATGAGCTAATGATGTCCGCTGGAGTAGGCGCAACCCTAGGTGTTGGTCTAGGCGTAGCAGGTTCAGCACTCAATAAATCATACAGCAAACTTTTAAATAAAAACACAGATGAAATCGATGCTCTTTACAAGAAGGGTGACGTAGATGCTGTGAGCGTTGTTGACGCTATTACTGGCGGTGATCCCAATGGTCGAGTCAACCGAATGCTTAACGGGGTTTATCAATACATATTACCATCAAAAGTAATAGGCAACCGGGCATCAGAGGATGTTCGCAGAGCAGTGAATGAAATGGGAACCGCAAGAGAACTTGCAGGCAGAGCCCGTGAAAATCTGGACGGAGTGTATACCAAGCTGACCAAGCCCGAACAACAACTAGTGGACAAGTTCATTGCTGGTGAATCAACAGCATTGCCGCCCAACGCATTGCCGATGCAGGGAGTGATCGAGGAATCCAGACAAATCATTGACGAATTTTCTAGTAAGATACTTAAGTTAAGTGACCAGGGAATCTTGGACTTCGGAAAAGAAGGGGGTGCTCTCATAGAAACTATTAAAAAGAATCTAGGTAAGGATGGTAGCAATTATTTAACTAGAGAATACAGGTTCTACGAGGACGCTAACTATGTCCCATCCCCAGAGGCTCGTAAGAATCTAACTGACTCCTTGGCTAGTGCGCTAAGGAGAGACGGTTCTCAGAACGCGGAAGAGGAAGCTAGAGATTTAGTTAGAAAGCTCGATGATAGCCGTAACCCTGATGATATGGCCCAAGGTGCAAGTCGCGGAATGAATATTCTTGCTGAAAATAACAGACTGTTCAAACAGAGAAAGGTCCTGGACAAAACTATGAGGGACTTCCTAGGGGAATACAAGACTCCAGGTGAAAGGGTTTACGGAACGATATCTAGACTTGGAACATTGGTTGCACAGCAGGAAGCAGCGTTGAAAGTATCCGACAACCTCCAGAAATCCGGGCTCGCTATACGTGCAAGTCAGATACCAGAAGGGATGGAGCAAGCGTATCAGCCCCTCAAGGTCAACAGGCAACGTGTTGAAAGAAGCCTAGGTGATAGTGCTGCGCCCAAGGAACAACTATACGTGCTCAAGGAAGTTAACCAATCCGTTAAGCAACTATTCGCTACTGGTGTCCCGCAGGATACTAACCTGATGGTTGAGAATATCTTTACTAAGATTCTTAGTTCAACCACTGGTATGACTAAGTTTGTTAAAGTCCCATTGGCACCCGCCGCTTACTCCCCTCAGTTCGTCGGCAATATGTTTATGATATTGGGCCAGGGAATGAATCCGTTCCGTGGTGCAGGTAAGGGAATGCGAGTAGCTGCAAACGAAATATTTGGGAAGGGATTGACTCTTAAAGAACTACAGAGATACAAAAGCCTAGGTCTAGTTGATAAAGAAATATTATCTAGCGATATAAGGAACGCATTCAATAAGGGATACAAGCTAATGCCTGACGGACGCTTGGGAAAATCGGGTGGCTTTGCATTGAAGAAGCTCGGCAAAATTTATAGTGCCATTGATACAGCAAATCGCATCACTGTATTCGCGAACTATCAGAAACAATTGAAGAGTCTTATTCCGGGCATCGATGATGTAAACAGTAAGAACTTTATGGACGGAGCCACCAAGGATAAGCTTGCGGCGGAGTTAACTAATTCTACTTACCAGAACTACGACAGAATATCCCCGTCCCTTAGGTATCTATCAAGGGTCGGTGTGCTCAATGAGTTCGTATCATTCAACCTGGAGCTAACTAGGACTACATTCAATCAGGCTAAGCTAGCTAAATCAATGGTGGACGGATCGTTTGCTAAGAGGATGAAGGATGAATACGGTGTAACCGTGAGCCAAGGATATGCCGCATACGAGGGTGGCAAGAGAATCGTTGCACTGTCCGGCGCACTTGGCGCGGCAACCGTAGGTATTGCGGCCTTCAATAAGGCAGAAGGATTTGATGATGAGAAGGTAAGGGCTATTAAAGAAACAGCCGCCCCATCTTGGGACAAGAGTAGTGCGCTTCTGATACAGGATCAGGGTGACGGCAAGGTTGGCTTAATTAATATGGCATACAGAATGCCTGCCGCGGAGCTTACCTCTATATTTGAAGCGGGTCTAGGGACTGGAAGTTACACGGATGCGAGTTCTGAGATGTTCCAATCCTTCACGGATAAGTTCTTTGGAGCAGGGACGATGAATGCTAAGAACATAGTCAACACTCTACAGAATTATAATCCAAAGACTGGTCGAACAATATCGGATAAGGTTAACCGTCTGGATCGAGTCATCGATCAGGCAACATTCTACGGGAAGGAAGGTTTCACTCCCGGATTTGTAAAGGATATAAAGAGGTGGGATGAAAGCACCTCGGGTGACCTTGGGGCTAGGTATCTTACTGGAGAAAGAAAGATGAACACTACCTTTACTAAGGGAGCTAAGTTCAAGTTCAGGGCTCTTGATAAAAACATAAGAGGTATAAGGTCAGGCTATACTGGAGCCGTTAAGTATGACGGCAACCCCGCCAGTAGCTACAACGAATACAATGAAAGTTATCGTCAGAATGCTGCCGAGATGGTCAAGCACGTTAAGAACCTAAGGATACTAGGTGTTAACGAAAAGGAAATCTTTGACACACTTCCAGATAATTTCTCTAAGTCCTTGAAGGAAATGGTTATGGCTGAGCGGGTTCCAGATATGAGGATAGCTACCGCCGTAAAAGGAACCAGTCTAGAAAGAGTCAAGTCCTACGCGGATCAGTATAAAAATCTTTCTAAAGATTCAGAGGAGCTCGCTCGTAAAATGCTGGAGCAAGAAGCTGTTCTGGGTAGAATCAGCGGACAAATGCTTAAGAATATTATGGCAGTTGTCAGATTCCAGTCAGCTCTATAAAAAGTTAAGCCCCACCCCCCGAATGATAAGGGGATGAGGCTAGCTTGAGTATGCGTTGGAGGTGTAAAGAAGGTGGTAATACTAACAATCACCCGCCGGGATTACTCCTTGGGCTTACCTCACTCAGCATTATACATCACCGGATTCAAGGAACTCCTTGAGCTTTCGCTTTTCGTCCTGCAATAGTTTTCGTTGCTCCTCCATTCTCTCTATCCTGTAGGATAGGGTCCTGGATTCGTGACGAATCATTTCTATTTGCGTCTGAATCCTTTCGATGTTTTCTTTAGGTATTGGCATAAAGTAAAGATGTATTTGTTTTTAGAAATGAATACATTGACAATTAAATTGTCAACCGTTTATCGCTTTAGTATCAACAATCGTCGCGTCCTTGTTGTATAGGTATCCAGTCATCTTGTTGACCGTCTGGGTTCTGTCGAAGTCAGTCTGCCAAGGCATCTTCCTGCTGTGAAACCTGAAGTCGTAGTCCTGTCTAATCAATTTAGATATATTCCAAATGTAAAGCATTAGCTCGAACTCGTTCACGTATATGAAGTCCTTCTTCACGGACTCCGCTAGTCCTATGTTGGTGTCCAGCTTTAACTGCTCAATGATCCAAGG
>TARA_B110000483_G_C18206486_1_pt1 | contig 11534 bp, 12 predicted proteins | sample TARA_B110000483 | Tara Oceans TARA_B110000483 (sample SAMEA4398176) | marine metagenome | biome: Polar Biome; feature: [SRF] surface water layer (ENVO:00010504); material: water (ENVO:00002006), including particulate matter (ENVO:01000060) such as... | depth 5 m
TGGTGGAGTTTCTGATCAACGTCTAAAAAGTTATTTAAGCATATCCAAAGAAATATCTTTAAGTTTGAAAGTTATTAAAATTTGGCATATGTTTTTGATATACACAAGGTTTATACGAAAATTAAATGAGTTTTATTTTAATAGAAAATCATTAAATTCAAAATTCAAAATATTTAATTATCTTTTTGATCAATCACATTACCAACAAAGAACTTGTAAAATTATAACAAGTTCAAAATTGATACCTTTTAAAAAAAATTTTGTTTTATCGGCTCTAAATTTAGCTTTTTTAGGCTACTATGCAAAAAAATCCGTAGAATTTTACAATACACTGTATCATTGGCCAGATGGAATTTTTGGTAAAAAATTAGCAGGAATAAATAAATTACCTGGTAGTAAATTACTAAACACATTAAAACTTCCGCATCATATTAAAACAATTCACGTAATGGGAAATCTTACTCTTAAATCAAAATTATTTTTAATAAAAAAATTTAACAAAAAGATTATTAACACAAATATATCTTATGCTCCCATAAAAGATCAAAATATAAAAAAAATTAAACTAGCTAAAGATGAACTCACACTTATTACATTACCAACACCAAAACAGGAAATTTTAGCCTCTAAAATTATTAAGAATAACATTAATTATAATATAATTTGTATAGGTGGGTCTATTCCCATTTCATCTGGTGAAATAAGCATAGTTCCTGATATATTTGAAAATTATGAGTTTATTTGGAGGTTAAAGACCGATCCGTATCGACGAATAATTCGATTAATTGATAGCTATTATAATTTCTTAAAAGGAAAATATATAAATAGAATATATAATAAATTAATTTTTAAAGTAATTGAAAAATAATACTATTCATTACTGGGCATGCGATGATTCACCAAACACTGGTGAAGGAAAACTATGTTTATTTTTTTTAAAAGATCTCCAAAAAATTGGTAAAATTAAGAATATTAAAAAAGAAAACCCATCTGCTTACAGAAAAAATTTTAAGCATCGCTATATACTTCCTTTTATAGGAATATTTTACTGTTGGAAATATTATTTTAAAAATAAAAATTCTTGTTACATAAATTATTTACCTCTTTGGAATTTTTTAATATTTCTTTTATTACCACCAAAAACTATAGTTGGGCCAATAACAGGTGGTGCTAAATTTAATGATGAATCTTTTTTTATTAGAAGTTATATATTTCCAATTTTTTATAAGATTAGTGAATTAATAATTAATATAAGAAAATACGATATAATTTTTTCAACAGCATTATTAAAAAAATATCTAACAAAAAATACTATAAGAAAAAGTAATTTTAATTATATATTAAAAAAGTTCAATTATAAAAAAAAAAAATTTAAAAAAAGTATTGATTTTTTAGTTTATTATAGAAATCATAAAAATAAAAAAAGTTTATTTCCCAAAAAATTTATTCATAGCCTAATACGATTTGGGTTTAAGGTAAATGTTATTGGTGACAAACTTGATATTTCCTCTGTCACTAATCATGGTTTTGTTGATAATAATTATATAGCAAAGCTTCAATCTAAAGCTAAATATACTATTGCCTCAGCTGAAAATTTATATAGCCTCTTTACGCTAGAATGCATTACGCAAAATGTTAGAATTTTAGTAGATAAATCAGATAAATTATTAATTAATTTTTATAAAGATAGTTTTTTAAGAATAAACTTTAAAAACCATAAAGAATTCAATAAGATGAATATAAGTAAATTATAATTAATAAAATAAAAATATGACCAAAATTTATTGTGATACTGCTGATGTTAAAACTATAAAAAATCAAATTAAAAAATATAAAATTGATGGTGTAACTACAAACCCTTCAATAATGAGAGCTAATGGTGTAAATGATTATAAAGCACATTGCTTAAAAATCTTAAAATTAACAAAAAAAAAACCACTATCAGTTGAGGTATTTGCAGATGAACCTGCGCAAATATTAAATCAAGCTAACAAAATTTCTCTTTGGGATAAATATCTATTTGTAAAAATTCCTATAGTAAATACTAAAGGCAAAATACTTAGCTCTGTAATACAGAAACTAAATTCTAATAAGGTCAGGCTGAATATCACTGCTATTTTTACTCTGAAGCAAATTAAGGAGATTAAAAAAGTAATCGATAATAAAACTCCGATAATTATATCTATATTTTGTGGGAGAATAGCAGATAATGGAATTGACCCTGAAATAATAACAAGCGAAGCAGTCAGTTTATTTAGAAATTACAAGAATGTTCAAATTCTATGGGCTAGCACTAGAGAAGTGTTCAATTATCAACAGGCTAAAAAATGTAAATGTCATATAATTACAATGAGTCCTAATTTAATTGAAAAACTCAATTCAAAAAAATTACCTTTAAATGAGTATTCTATTAAAACAGTTAATCAATTTTTTTTAGATGGAAAAAAGTCTAAATTCAACATTTAATTATTCTGAGGATTTGGCTAAAATATTTAATAATATATGATGGATTTTTCCTAAGGCGCTCGTTGTAATTTTTATCAATGAATATCGTCTGACAGTTTGCTTTATACCCTGCATTTATATCTTTCCATCTATCCCCTACTACATAACTTTTTTTTAAATCTATATTATATTTCTTTGAAGCATCTATAATCATACCAGGATTTGGCTTTCTAAATCTGCAATTTTTATTAATACAAAAACAAGTATATATTTTTTTTATAGGGAGAATACTTTTTAAATGATTGTTAATTTTTATAACATTTTTTTTTGTATTATTTCCTGTAGAAACATCAGGTTGGTTAGTGATAATAAAAATTAAAAAATTTTTATTTAGTTTTAATAAAATTTTTTTTACTGATGAAAATAAAAGTAATTCGTCGAGCGTTTTTATAGCTAAAGGTTTTTTATCAATAGATAAATTGCTTTTAATTAATGTGCCATCTCTATCAAAAAAAATCGCTTTTTTCTTGTTTACCACTTTGTTTTATTAACTTGTAATTCGGGATGGGAAACAAGTAAATGCCATAATAGTGCCTGAAAAGTTTCTGAAATAGGTGTAACTAATTTTTTTTCTTCTACATCGACTAAAATACTTATATTTGATTTTTTATAGGCATAACCATCAGATCTCCCAACTATAGATATAACCTTTCCTTTTTTTGCTATAGCAAATTTAATAGCTTTAATTAAGTTAACAGAAACTTTTTTAATGTTATTTCCACCACCTACAGAAAAAACCATAAGCACATCATTTTTTGTAAAGGAAGAAAGTTTTAAATAGGTATCAAATATTGTTTCAAAACCCTCATCATTTGTTTTGGCAGTTATTTCAGAGACATTATCAACAGGTGTATAGGCATCAATATTACATAATTTTCTAAAATCATTAACTGCATGTGATGCGTTTCCAGCACTACCTCCAACTCCAATTATAAACAATCTACCCTTATTTTTTTTTAAATTTTTAAGTATTTTGATTGTACTGATGATTTGATTTGCTTCTAATTTATCCAGTGATTTTACTATATTTTCTTTATATAATTTTACAAATTTCATATTATTTATTTTAAGTATTTTTTTAATTCTTTTATGCCATTGTACGATCCTATTTCATAGAATCTTTTTTTAACCATATGTCCTTTTAATATATTTTTGCGTGAGATGTTATGAAATAATGATGATAAGTCAAATTTCTTGTCTTTTTTAATTCCTATAAAAATTTTTTTATTCAAATATGATACTCCATAGTCAATATAAAATAGTTTTTTTTTAACTTTAAATTTGAAGTAATTTATTTTATTTGAATCCTTAAGCTCAATATTACTTTTGTCATATTTATTTTTATTTTTATATATAGCCATTATTGATTGATTATTTTTTTGCTTTAATTTCTTTATATTAAAATCAAAATAACTATCTCCATAAATTATATAGAAATTTTTTTTCATAAAGTTAATTGATTTTATAATTGCCCCACCTGTACCTAATAACTTCTTGCCGTCACTTACTATTTTAACATTTATAAAATTAATGTGTTTTTGCACATATTCTTTAACTATTTCTGATAAATAGCCTACTGATAAAATCACATTTTTTATGTTATTTTTTTTTAGATATTTTAATTGGTGGTACAAAAAAGGTTTGCCATTAATATCAATTAAACATTTTGGTATATTCTTTGTTAATTTTTTAACACGCGTGCCTTTTCCGCCTGATAAAATAATTGCTTCATATTTAATCACAATATTTGCTTAACACCTTCATAGTCAAATTTAAACCTAACTTCTTCTAATTTTTTATTAATCATAGCTTTTCTCAATCGATTCGGAGTGTTCGTGTAAAATAATAAAAAGCCACCACCTCCAGCCCCAATTAATTTACCGCCAGTTGCACCGTTCTTTAAAGCAAAGCTATAAATCTCATTAATTGTTTTATTTGACATCTTTTTAGATCTTTGGAGTTTATATTTCCAATGTTCATTCATTAATTTACCAAAGTTATTGCAGTTTCCATTTAATAATTCTTTTTTAATTTCTAGGCCAAGTAATTTAACATAGTCAAGATTTTCCATTATTTGAGCATCGCTATTAATAGTTTTTTTATTTTGCTCATTCAAAATTAAAGATGAATTTCTAGAGAAACCAGTAAAAAATAATAATAGATTGTCCTCTAAATCCAATATAGTTTCTTTACTTATTTTCAAATTTTGAACTTTTACAATTCCATTTTTTTTAATGTTAAACTCTGAAATTCCACCATAAACAGATATGTATTGATCTTGTTTTCCGCTAGGTTGTTTTAATTTGTTAATTTCTATATCACATGCTTTTTCTGCTAATTCCCTTCTTCCAATCATCTTTTGATTAAAAGAGTAAATTGCCTTTATCATTGCAGTTGAAAAGCTACCAGATGACCCAAGACCTGTTTTTGTTGGTATGTCTGTTAAGGTTGAAATTTCAATTTTATTTTCTGCTAATTCCTGCTTTAAAACTTCTTTGATGATTTTATGTTTTATACTTTCTACTTTTTTTATTTTTTCAATTTTAGAGTACTTTAAATAAATTCCTTTTTCAAAAGGTTTGGTTATAGTTACATAAACGTATTTATTTATTGCTGCAGAAATAAAAAAACTACCTTTTTCCTTATAGTAAGAAGGAATATCCGTACCTCCTCCACCAATGCTTATTCTCAATGGGCTTCTTACTATTATCATGATTTAGATTTATATATATTATCTATTATTTTTAAATTTTGATAGGCCTCAATTATTCCTGGTACCGAAGTTCTTTTTTTTATTATATCACTATAGAAATCCTCTAATTCCAACTTCCAAGAACAATCTTCAGTTTTAAAACCATAAATAGTTTTTTTTGGTGGTCCCATTTTTTTTGACATTTTATAATATGTCAAAGTTTCAGGGCCATAACTCCGCCCGAGACCATTAATTTCAATTTTACCAATTTTTCCAAATATCTCAAAAATAAATTTGTTTTTCCATTCTGTGCATGAGGCATGTAAAAAAGCAATATTGTTTCTTTTGTTCTTTAAAATTAAAAAACAATTATCTTCTAAATTCATTTTCCAAAAACTTGTTGTCAAAAGAGATCTATGAGCTTTGATATTTCCTAAGAAAAACCTTGAAAGATCAATCAAGTGAGACCCTTTATCTATTAATTCCCCACCACCTGAGAGTTTTTTATTAAATCGCCATTCATTATTATAATTTAGTCTGCCACCATGTCCATAGACAGCTCTTATATACATTAATTCACCAATATCATTTTTTTTTATCATCGTTTTAGCTTTTATGAACGCAGGGTGATACCTGTGATTAAATCCTACTCTAATAGCTAAAAATTTATTTTTTTTTAAAGTATTAATTGTCTTTTTTAACTTATCAGCAGAAACACCAGCAGGTTTTTCAATAAAAACATGGAGATTTTTTTTTATTGCTTCCCTTAAAATAATTGTGTGCAGCTGATGAGTCGTTGCAATAATAATAGCATTTAAATTTTTTAATTTAATTAAATCTTTCCAGTCTTTAGTTAATAAAATTTTTGGATTTTCAAATTTATATTTAATTGTAGTAATTTTTGGATCTGCGCAGGCTATAATTTTAAAATTTTTTGGCAGATTGGATAGTCTTTTTAACCCAACTACTCCACAGCCTATTATGCCAATATTAATAATTTTTTTCATTATAATGTCATTTTTCTACGTAAAGTAAAAATATCATTTTTTTTTATCTTTTTAATATTTAGTTTATTCCATTTTTTAAAATTATCCCACCTTGAACTAATCAATTTTCCTGAAATACTTTTTCCATTTTTACTGAAAAGAAATTCTATTAAGTTATAAACTTTATTTAACGATTCATCTGAATATTTTATTTGTTTTTTTAAATTGAGTAATTCTTTTTTATTAATCAAATATTTTTTTACTTTTAAGTTTTTTTGGGTCATTTTTGACTTAATAATTCCTGGTGAAATTGCATTTATTCTTATATTTTTATTTTTAATTTCCTCAGCCAAAATTTCAACTAATTTTACAAGTGCTATTTTTGATAAAATATAAGGGCTGAAATTACTTCGTAGACTGGTGACACCACCACCTGAAAATAATATTATTAAAAGATTCTTATTTTTTTTAATTAAAGGATAAATATTTTTAAATAAATAAATATATGAAAAAAAATTAACATTAAAAGTTTTAATAAAATTGTTCAAATTTAATTTAAAAAAATTATTAATTTCACCTTGTTCTCCCATTGTGTTAATCAAAATATCAGCATTTATAAATATATTTTTATTTTTTTTTAAATTATTTTTTAAATTTTTTTTATCTGTTAAATCGATATATTCAAATTCTGTAATTTGTTTTAATTTTTGGGGGAACAATTTCTTCATAGAAATAATTTTTTTTTTAGACCTCAAGTATAAATAAAGATTATGACCATTATTATAATACTTTTTTGCAAGATTCATTCCAATACTCCCAGATGCACCAAAAATTATTACATTTATTTTTTTTTGAATAACCATTCGTTTTTTAATAAGTAATTACTTGTAATTTCTATTGAATTATGGATTGTGTATTTAGGCTTCCATCCAGTAGCACTAATTTTCTTTGTATCCAAGTATATGAATGGGTTATCACCAACCCATCCTCTTTTACCTCCTTTATATTTAATTTTAGGCTTTAAATTCATAATCTTACATATGATTTTTATTGAATCTTTGACAGTAGAATATTCGTTAGTTCCCAAGTTTATTATGTTTATTTTATTTTTATAATATTTCATTGCTATGTACATTCCCTCTATGCAATCTTTGATATTTAAGTATGATTTTTTTTGATTTCCATCCCCAAGCACTATTAGATTTTTTTTATTATTTTTTAATTGCTTAATAAAATCATACACATGACCATGGCTATATTTTTCACCTAAGATTGATACAAATCTAAATATATATGATTTGATATTATATCCCTCACAGTATGCAGAAATTAAAGACTCTGCAGAAAGTTTTGATGCACCATAAAGTGATGTTTGTATTGGAAATGGGCAATTTTCTTTTGTAGGAATTTGATCGGACTCTCCATAAACCGAACCAGTTGATGAAAATGCAATTTTTTTAACTTTATGTTTTATCATAGCCTCTAAAATATTATGTGTAACTAATATATTTTGCTTAATGTCTTTATCTCTATGTTTTAATCCAAACCTTACATCTGCATTTGCTGCTAAATGAAAAATAGTCTGGACATTTATAAAATATTTTTCTATATTTTTTTTTAATAGATCAACTTTATGGAATGTAAAATTTTTATTCTGAAATGCGTCTTTCAAAAATTCTCTTTTTCCAGTTGATAGATTATCTAAACCTATTACTTTGTACTTTTTACTTAAGAAAAAATTTACTAGGTTGCTTCCTATAAACCCAGCACAACCAGTAATTAATATTTTATTCATTTAAATTTTTATTTATTAGCTTCAAATATAATTGTTTCAACTGGTGTTAAATATGTTGGAAATTTAAATCCATATTGAAGAATGAATTTTCCTTGTTTTATTTTTTTAACTTTTATGTCTTTAAAATTATTTTTTTTTAATATTTCTAAAATTTTATTTTTTGTAAATTGAAATGCTGGTGGATGCTTTATGAATTTATTAATAATATAGCTTGTCGGTTTGAACAATGCCATTTCTATAAGATAAAACCAATAGGGCACACAGGACTCAACAATAATTAATTTTCCATCATCAAGCAAAGTTTTTCTACTTTCTGCTATACATTGATTTAAATTTTTTAAGTTTTCTTTAACATCTTTTCCAACTAAATGATGAAGTAACATCACAAAAATAACTGTATCAAAATTTTTTAAATTATTTGGGATATTAAGTGCACTACCCAAAGCTAACTTGACATTTTCTGGGATTTTTTCTGCACTTATCATTTTATCTAAATCTAATCCTATTATTTCATTTACTACTCTACTATCATAATCAAAACATCCTCCATGACCAATGTCTAATAATTTTTTTCTTCCTTTTAAACGATTCGTAATTTCTTCATATAGAATTTTATACGTATCAATTTCACTTATATTTTTTTGATAATCTTTATTTTCTGAAAAAAAATTAATATTTTTTTGATTTATAGATTTATTTAGTGTTTTTTTAATCATCAAAGTTATATTTTTTGTCTATAATATAGTTGGGTCTTTTTTTAACCTCATCATATATACGGCCTACATATTCTCCTAATATTCCTAAACCTAGAAGATTTAGACCAGAAAAAAATGTGATAAATAAAATTGTTGAGGAAAGACCAGGAGTTATTTCAGGGTTAGTAATTTTTGCAATTATATAATAGATACCAATCAAGAAACTAACAATCGCAAAGACAAAACCCAATACAGACATGAGAAAAATAGGTTTTGAACTAAAACCAAAAATTCCATTAAAAGCTATTTTAATTGATCCTAAATATTTGTTATATTTGCTTACTCCTGAATATCTCTCGTCTCTATCATAATCTATAAAAGTTTGTTTAAAACCAACGTAAGCAACCAAGCCTCTTAAAAAAGCATTTGGTTCATTAATTTTTTTTAAATTTTTAATTACGCGACTAGATATTATTCTAAAGTCTCCTGTATTTTTTGGAATATTTACATCACTAATTTTATTAATAAATGAATATCCAAAATGAGTAATAAGTTTTTTTAGATATGTTTCGCCTTTTCTAGATCTTCTTCTAGCCAAGACTGCGTCGTAACCCTCATTGATTTTATTATTCATTTCTTCAATTAACTCTGGTGGGTCTTGAAGATCACAATCTATTACAACACACCTATCACCACTTACATGTTCAATTCCAGCCATAGTAGCTGCAGGTTGACCAAATCTTCTTGAAAAAACTATAAGTTTAATATTTTTATTTCTATCTATCTCCTCACGAATGATTTGCTCAGATTTATCATTACATGGATCTAGTGAAAAAATTATCTCATATTCTATTTGTATTTTATTTATTGTTTTTTCTAATCTTTCTAAAAATACCTTAATATTATCCTCTTCATTATAAACTGAAACTACTATTGATATTTTATTCATTGATTATTTTAACATTAAAATTTTTATTCTTAATAGAAACTACACAAAGGTTAACATCTTTATTTTTTTCATTAGCAATGCTCATCTTATAATATATCAATTTTATTTTTATATATGAATACTTAAAATAATCATCAATATTAATATATGTTTTATTGCAACTCAAAAAGTGCTGCTCTGTTACATTCCATTTAATTTGTTTTTTGTATTTATTATTAATTATTGATGGAAAAGAGTCTTCTATACCAATTCCATGGTTAAAAGTTGAATACTTATATATTGGAAATATCAACAAACAAACTAATATAAAATAATCTACTTTTTTTGACTTAATATCTATAACTAAAAATAAGTATACAAAGAATAGTGTATATGAATAAATTTTAATAACCGTCCAAATACTTCCTATTGCAAGAAAAAATACCATCAATAAAAAAATCGAAATAATTGCAAAAATTATTTCATAGTTTTTATTTAAGAATAAGTGCTTCGATGAGATATAAATTTTTCGAATAATGTAAAAATTCATAAAAATAGTAAATAATAATAATAATAATAATAATGAGTTTTCTAGTTTTCCTATAGTTAAATAATAAAGACCAAATAATGAAGGCAGCAAATTAATTATAAAAAAATAATATCCAGATTCAAGATGTTTGCTTAAAATAAATATTGTTGTTTCAAAAAAATTTTTATTTTTTAATACGTTAAGAGTTTTTTCAACAAAAAAAGAATCTGAAACTAAATTCTCACGTCCCAATATAAAGCTGCCGTAGTAGCCCCACCAATCAGGTGACCTTAAACTATGATTTATTTGTTGAAATAAAAAAAGATAATTAGTTTCATAACTCATTGAAGTAAGAGTAAAAAAAATAATAAAACAACATAATATATTTTTATAAAAGCATATTTGAAGATTTTTATTAAAAATTAATAAAATAAAAGAAACACATATTAAACAATAAAATATGAAAATTTCTGGATATATAATAAATAATGACACTAAAATTAATATATAAAAAATAATATCTTTAAAAAATATTTGGTCTTGAATGATTTTCAAAAAATTTTTTAAATATTTTATCGCAAATATAAAAATTGATAAAGATCCTAACTGAGATAGAGCATCAATTTCAAAAATATATAAATTAAAAAAACATAAACAAAAAGATAAACTGATGATTGCTTTTTTTAAGTTATTTTTTTTTTCAAATACATTTAAAAAGTCAAAAGCACTTGTAAATATTAATACAACTAAAAAAACTTTAAAAGAATAATATAATAAAAAAATATCTACTGTTTTTAGATATAAAAAAATAGATAAAAAATAATTAATAATAGGTCTGTATTTTATTATTTGCTCAATGCTTTGAAAACCTTCAAAACTTTCAAAAATATTTGAATTTAAAATGTCTTTATAATCAGTCAAATTAAATAATAATGCTGATGATAAATAATTAAAACTATCCCAATAATTACCCCTAAAGACGTAAAATTGTTCCCCATATAAATAGACGGGTATAAAAAAAATAAAAACTAATAAACTTTTAATAGATATAAAAAAAATTATACTTTTAAAGTTTTTTTTAATATCTTTAATTGAATAATAAAAACTAAATAGTGAGAAAAGTAATATGAATATAATAATATAAAAATTTTTGATTTCTAAGAAAAAATATGAAAAATAGCAAATAATTGTTAGGACTATATATCCAAAAATTATATTTTTTGAATAAGACTGTAATTGATTCTTTAAAATTACTTTTAGAAAAAAGTTTCCAATAGAATAAAATGATAAAATTAAGAATAAATAAAAACAATAAATTAATATAAAATTCATTTTTAGGTTATTTTTTGGAATTGACGTTAAATTTATACAATATAAACATATATTATCTTATGAAGAAATACT
>TARA_B110000483_G_C18206482_1_pt1 | contig 11530 bp, 7 predicted proteins | sample TARA_B110000483 | Tara Oceans TARA_B110000483 (sample SAMEA4398176) | marine metagenome | biome: Polar Biome; feature: [SRF] surface water layer (ENVO:00010504); material: water (ENVO:00002006), including particulate matter (ENVO:01000060) such as... | depth 5 m
TTTTTTTCTATTTTTCTTCCTTAACTTGTTTCTTTTCTTCCTTGATTTTTTTCTTTTCTTCCTTGAGTTGTTTCTTTTCTTCCTTAAGTTGTTTCTTTTCTTCCTTAATTTTTTTCTGTTCTTCTTTATTTTTTAATTTCTCACCAATAGTTAATTTGATTTTTTCCGGCTGCTGCAGTTTATCTTTTGCTGGATCTAAATCTGTATTATCTAATTCTCCTAATAATTTTTCCGCCATTTTTTTCGATTTTTCTTCGACAGATTGTTTTTCAACAAGATTTAATGTTTCATCAATTACACTAAATTTTTCTACATATTCTTTTTCCGTTTTTGAGTCCATTTCTTTTAGTGGAACAATAGTTTCAGTATCAATATTTCTTACTTTCTTAAATATAAAATACTTATTTAGAAATGATATTTGTTTTTCTTCTTTCGACATAAACTGCGCGTTACCTATTTTGTTAGACAATCTTTTATCTTTTTTTAATTCCAATTCCATGCTTGAAAATAGTTGATCAAAACATCCAATTGAATCTGGTAGATCTAATGATTTAAATTCATCTTTACTAAGTAGAACAAAGCCATAATTTTCTAATAATCTAGTTAAATAGTTAAAATTAACTAGATATTCTCTAAATGTTTTATTTATGCTTTCTTGGTATACGTCGATTGCATAACCGATACATGATTCGTCATCGTTGTAATATTCACTATTATATTTTTTAGTAATTTCCCAAATTTTTTTATCATTTTTCATTAAACTGGTAGATTTGTTTATTTCAGTAGACTGTAATAAATTAAATACTTTATTACCATCATAACAAGTACCAATAAAATATCCTTCCAATGCAGTACACTGACTAACATTTTTTAAGAAATCATTCAATATGGTTTTATTTTCAAACATATAATGTAAAGCAAACTGTATCGACGTGATATTAAATCCATTTTGTGCAATGCCATAATTATTATAAACACCTTTTCCCAAAACAACTTCATTTTTATTACCTTCTCCAAATAATGCTTTGATAATTTGTTTATTTTTCTCGTTACTAAAAGCATCGCCATTTTTTATATTCATACAACTATTACCATTAATAAATATAGCTTTTGGAATAGTAGTAAATTTTTTAGCATAATTCAAATATCTAGCGCATGCACCGTCAATCCTATTTTCAATATTATCTTTACTTAGATCAATGCCCAATACAAATAATAAATTAGAATTAATCCATTTTGGTAAATCGCCTGCTTTACCACATGCAAAATCTAATAACGTAGTTCCAATATTTGATAATTTACTAATAAGCATATTTTTAATATATAAATTATGGAAATCTCTCAATGCTCGTGTTTCTGATTTACTAGTTATTTTATTATAATAAACATCGTCGTCATTATTGTCGATTTTAATATGTTCTCCGGTACTTATAATATTTTCTGTTACGGGATTGTGTATAGATTGCCAATTAGAATTGGCAACATGGTATGCGTTGCCGAAATTTTTAACACCACTTCTTAATTCTGATGTTTTATCATAACGAACCCTTAAAGGAATCCATTTCCACAATGGGTCTTTGGAATTATCATATTTGAATTCAACTATAGTATTATCTTCAATTTCTTCACCTTCTTCCGTATAAATTTTTAAATTATTAGATTCATCGGTTGATCCAATAATATTGCAAAATCCGGCATTTTCATCCGACGGATTCGTAGGATAAAAACGGGCCGGTTTATAATCAGATTTATACGATTGATAGTCTTGTTTCTTAATGATATTATCATTTAAAACATCGTTGCAGGGATTAATATATCCGTGTTTTTTCTCATCAAAACCCACGTGCAAAATTAATGTATAATACTTTTGAAATTGGTTGGAATTAGTTAAATTAACACCATCGCTGTAAATATGGTTTAATTTATTTCCACCATAATCATTTTTTTGAAACTTAACCAAGAAATCTATAGTATTAAATTCTGGCGGTTTCCATTTAAATGATTCGTTCCAGGTTATTTTAAAATTTGGAGCATTCAATCCAACTTTATTACTGGCAACACCAGTATTTGCGGGCGTAAATATTAAACCGTCTGTATTATATTCAAATAAGCCATGTTTAAGATTATTTAAAATAGTATTAGAAGCAGAAAATATATTATTGGCATAAAATTTTTTATTAACAATATTAATAGGCGACTTGGTGTTTGGAATAATAGATATAGGATTTAATTTTTTAATTACGCTTTTTAAAATAACCAATCTAGTATCATGGGTTTTAGTGGGTGGTTTGTTAGATTCTTCTTTTTCGTCATCGCCTTTATTATATAGTGCTTTGTTCTCGGGTTTTTCTAAAATTACAAATGCTAATCCGGTGACATTTTTATTATTAATATAATAAACGTCAAATGCAGCAAACAAATTAATAAATTCTCCCTTTTTATTGTGTAAGATATGTTCACCATCAATAATTGTATTAAACAGGTCTTTATTTTCTGTTATGGCACCAGTAAATTCAACCGTCATTAAAGTAGTAATTAAATAAATTTTACCATCTTCATTGATAAATAATAATTTTCGGGAACCATCTGCTTTATCTGTAACGGTATAGTTATTGCGAATATTAGGAATTGATTTATTGCTTTCGTTAATATCGTTTTCATTAATAAGATTAATCATCTGCAGAGTAGATGATGATGGTCCAATAAAGTCTATGTTTAACGGTTTTTTTGTTTCATCATAATCTTTATTTTTTACAATTTTAAGATAATTAATAATAATTTGACTTTGATCTCTTAATGAAATCGGGAAATTAGTTTGTTGAATACCAATTAATACATATTTAATAACTTGTCTTAATTTATTATGGATGTTAATACCTGTTGAAAATTGCGTATCAATACCTATTTGCGCGTTATTTAATTCTATTTCTATTTCGTATTGTTCGGCGGAATTAAATACGTCAGAATCTTTAATATTAAATTGGGGTATTAATTTTCCATTATTGGTTTTTGATGTTTTTACTATACTACAATGAATTAAAAATGGAAAATCGGGATTGGTAAATTCGAAGCGTTTAATATAACGAAAAATTTTTTTAGTTGAACTCCATTTATTTAAAATATTTTGAATAGTAACGTCATTACTATTATAATTTTTTTCAATTTGATATGAAATTCTAAAATTAAAATCATCATAATCTATAGGATAAATTTTCTCGCCATTATTAATAAAATAATCTTTTTCGACAAATTCAACATTTGCCGTATCAAGTATATCTTGTATATTATTGTATTTACAATAATGTTGAACATTGGGAAAACCCGTAATCTGTGTACGAATATTAGAAGATTCGTTGTCTGTTATAATTTTCAAATGATAGTTTTCCAGTGTATTTTTAAAATTATTATTTAATAAACTTCTAATAATATTATAAAAATCTATTTTTGTTAAAGATTTGATTTTTTTGGTTCCAAATCGGACTTCTAACTCTGGAACCATATTATCAGATAATTTTGACACATTAACTAAATACAAATTAATAAGTCGTTTTAATTTTTTAGTAGCATCACTATCGTCGCTTGATTCAATTACAGTTTTGAATTTTTTTTGCGAAATAACACCCAAAGCAGTTTCTTTAAATTTAGTTGTTTCTTTTGTAGTAGTCATAATATATATATTTGTTTATTATTTATTACAATTTTAAATAAATAATAATTCAATTTTAAATTTAATTTACTTTTTTTACAGAATCAGAATATAGTTCGGTTTTTGTTTTTTTTTTACCATTATCGCGCAAAATAGATATTTCTAATTTATTAGCGATTTCAATTATTTCTTGTAAATTATAACCACTTAAAGATTTTAATGGTTTGTCCAGATTTTTAACATAATAAAAATTACTAACTGCATTTTGAATTTCGGCTTTATCAAGCTCCATTTGAATTACATAATTAGTATTAAAACCGGATGAATTTTTATACAATAGTTTAATAGCATCATAATTATCTAAATTGTCGATAGTATTTTCTAAATTATAATTGGTAAAACGCGTATATGTATTATTATCTTTAATAACAATAATATTTAAATTATATAAAATACATAGAGTTTTAAAAGATGGTAAAGTAATTTGTTTATCATTGGTAATTTCACTTACAACGGCATTTATTTGTATTTTATGTTTTTTTAATAAATCTTTATTATTTTTAATTTTTTCAATAACCGAAAGTTTAAATTCTTTTTCGGTAGTAAATATATTAATATATTCTAAATCAGTATCGTTTACTTTATTATATAATTTATAAAAACACCAAAATAGTTTATCATTTAAGATATGATTCTTCTTAAATGTGCCTGGTTTTTCATTATATTTTGATTTTAATTTATTATAATTTACATATATATTATTTCGCGGGACAATACTTTTACTTTTATCTGCATTAGTGTTTACCGTTACATCTGCATTAGTGTTTACCGTTACATCTGCATCAGTATTTAAATTTTCTATGGCGGAAGAAGACTCTTTTTTTATACTGTTTAACATAAATTTTTCTAAATCACTTATAGTTTTGGTGCTGGTAATATTTAAAGCATACATAGTTAAATATTATCTTTATCTATATCATTGTATTTAAATTTTTATCTTTAATATATTTTTAAATATATATATAAAATATTATACATCAGATTCTAATGCTTGATCTGTGGTATCGTTAAAATATTTTTTTTCTAATTTTTCTTTCTTTGATTCATCAATTTTTATTAAGCTTTCTTGGAATCTTATAAATTCAATGTATTTTTTAATATCGGCTATTATTGTATCTGATATGTTATTTAAATTTATAAAAATACCATTATTATTTTCGGTTAATTTTATATTATTATTTTTAAATATTTTTGCTATTTCTAAATGATGACCATTATTTAAATTTTCAATAATTTTTCTTAACTTATCTAATTCTTCATAATTTGTATTTTTTTCGACACTATTTACAACATTACTATCTATATCTCCCGCGACATTACTATCTATATCGCCGACAACATTACTATCTATATCGCCGACAACATTACTATCTATATTATCGTATTCCAAATTCATAATTATACATTGTAATGATATGTTTTAATGCTGTTTAATTATATATATATGTGTAATTAAATAGTATTATTTTAGAATAAAAAAAGATTGTTTAATCTAAATACCCAAATTTTTATTTATTTTTTATTTGGATTAATTGGTTCTGTGTTTTCTAATTCGGTTTTTGATGTTTCATAATTATTTATATCTACTAATTCAGCTATGACTGAAATAAACTTATTATTTAATTCATATCGTTGCCCTAATACTCTGATATTAATAATGTCATTTTCATTAATTTTGGAAAATAATTCATTATTAAAATGATGATCTCTTGCAATAAATATTATAAATGGACTTACTAAATCATTTATTTCGGCACGTATTCCTACTTTAGTAATAGATTTTACAATACAATCAAATGTCATAGATTCAACTGTATTTGCAACTAAACATTCGTATGTTATATCATATGACACATTATTTGCAAATAATTCACCAGAAGAATAAGATACTAAATTAACAGAATCAGGCTTTACAAACCCCTCATCAATACATACACCTTCTGTTTTTTCTTTAATTAACTTTTGTAAAGTATTATAAATGCCCGGATTAATATTTTTAAAATTTATATTTAATTTCTCGGATAGCAATACCCTCGTATAAATTTTATTTGCAGTCATCACTTATATAAATATATAAATATATCTTTAATTTATTCAATTTTAAATTAATAAATATTTCATTTTTTAATAATTATCTTTATGTTTAATGTTTAATGTTTAATGTTTAATGTTTAATGTTTTATTAACTTTATTTTATCATTAATTGCAGCATGATTCATATTAAAAAACCATTTTTTACCATCTTTTGCAATTATATCATAATATCTAAAATATAATTCGGAAACAATACATATATGTTTTCCCAGTTTAAATTTTTTATTTAAACTATTATAAACTTCTTTTGTCATAAATTGGTTCATAAATGCATCATATTTATCTTGTATTCTATGAAAGTTATTACATATTCTTCCTTTAGAAAATACTTTTTTTTCATGTAAAAAATGAATGATTTTAAAATCATAAAAATCGTCTACTTTTTTACCTTCATCTATATATGCGAACGCATTGGGAAATAATTCCGAATCTACATTATATTTTTCTAATATAGTATCTATAGAGTGTTTATAATCCGAATTTTCTCCATATGTGATATTGATTCCTTTTTCGTATTGATTTATTAATAATAATGTATATTTTGCATATTCACTTGGTAAATGAAAAACGAATCCTTTTAATTTCTTACCATTATGCTCTATATTGATTATCGATTGATCAAAATATTTTTTTATTGAAATAACAATATTTATGTATTCTGATTCGTTTTCTTCGTATGCTTTTATATTATTAAATATATATGTAAATAAATCTACATATGCCTGCATTGAAAGATTATCAATTAAAATATCCAAAATAATATCTTTCAATATTTCCAAATCACCATTAAATATAATTGAATCATTATTTTTATTTAAATTCATAATATAAGCCAATGAATTATATTTACTTTTTTCCTTTTTTTCAACATAATTTATATTCCCATCTATAATATTATTATAATTATGTATTATTTCTAAAAGTATTTTCTCAGATTCTTTAAAACTTTCATTGGGTAATTTTTTCTCGTCGGTTGTTTTTATTTTTTTTTCTTTTATATCCGGAACTTCATATGTGATAGAATTTAATATATTATTTCCAAGTGAACTTCTATAATAAATAGACGTACGTTCATTATCTAATTCCAATGGTTGATATATATATAAACTCTCTATATTTACCAATTTACCCTCCCTATCATATTTATCAGTTATTGTTTGTAAATTATTATTAACCAATTCATCCAATGCATTATTTATTGCTAACAATGAATAATTATCTTTTAAATTTATTAACGCAATCAAGTCTTCTTTATTATAAAAATAATTTTCTTTATATAAATCTTTTATTAATTTTATTATTCTATTATTGCTGGTCTCTAAATACATATCATTAAACGTTTTAAAATTATTTTCTTCATCTTTTTGTAAAATATCTTCTTCTTTTTCTGGGTTACATTTATATTCACACGAAGCCATATAATCACATAGCGGCGAAAATGCTTTGTCGCCTATTTTATATTTTATAACATTATTATTTGATAATCTTATTTTCAACTCATTATTTACTAATTTTGAAAATTTATTTTCATTAAACATATTTAAATCATAATTTAAATGACAGTCAATACTATTTTCTTTCATTATTCTCGTTATATTACCTATTAATTTGGCCTTTTCTTCTGCTTTTCTATAAATTAATAAATCTACAGTTTCTATTGTCGAATTTGATAAAATTGAAGCATACATAAATATTTGAACGTTTCTCTCCGTTAATGGTAAATCTTTATGACTACATGTTCGTATACCTCTTCCTATAATTTGTTCAATTCTATTTACATTATACCAGGGCTCCATTATATGGATTTGTCTAATATATTTAAAGTCTAATCCTTCGCTTCCCGCGCTTGATATTAATATTACTTTTATATTTTCACCGTTTACATTATCAGGATCATTACATGATTTCAATTCTTCCTCTTTGTTTGGGGATAAAACTTTGTCACCGGTTATCATTATGTATTTCGCAGATCTAAATTTCCCATTTTCTTTTAATGCTTCGGTTTTAGATTTATAAGAATATATATCTAATTCTTCAACGGGTGGTTTTTCAAATAAAGATTTTGAATTTCCGTATCTTTTAAACCCATACGATTCGAGCGCAAGTGCAAGCGGTATTAACCCCCCATCTATGAATTGAGAATAAATAATAATTGGGCCCTTGGAATTTTCAATTGAATTAATTATATTTGATATTTTTGAACTATATTTTATTAAATTTTCTCTTAAAAAAACTTTCTCCGCAGAATCATCTATATATTTATAATTAAATCTGTATCCTAATTTTGTATCTTGTTCATATGACATTATGTTCGATAGCCCTGATTTTCCCACTAAATTTTTAACATCTATTTTTAATGAATTCATTTCTTCTAACGAAACATTTTCCAATTCTTTATTCGGGTATACTATATTTAATGATTCTAATGGTTTTAATAACAGTGTATATTTATAAGAATCACTATCATCTTTAAATTCTGTTTTACTTACTATAAAATTATAAGCTCTCTCCTGGTAATCATTTAATTTTGTTAAATATAAATCTAATAAAGTTATTTTTATATCTTCCCCCAATCTATTTCCTATTACATTATTTATTGGATAGGTAAAATTGGGATTTTTTAAACTTTTTTCTATATCGTATAATTCGGGTAAAATTCTATATGGAAAAATAAATGGATTATCTCCTTTTACATAACTAACATAACCATTTAATTTTCTTATTAACAAATCTTTTCCAGATTCATTACCATCTTCATCTAATACAAAACTTCCATCGCTATTAAATACATCTTTTATTTCTATCAAACTGCGTTTATCATTCGCATTTAATAAATTTAATAGAAATACAATTTCTTTATAATCATTAAACATTGGTGTTGCAGACATCAAAACTAATTTCATATTATTTACATTTTTTACTAAATTATCTACTTGCTTTGCTACAAGTTTATTTGAATTATCTTTTGTATCTCTTATATTATGTATTTCATCGATTATTATTAATCTATTGCCAAAAAATTTCTCCAATTTATTTTTTATTAATAGATTCTGTTTTTTCTTTGATATTTTTGAATTTTCTTTAAGAAAATTATTTATATTCGAATGTTTATTGATTAAATTGGCCAGTTCAATGTATCCTATAAACGAATAATAATTATTAATTATATTATCTACCAATTTTATTACTTTTGATTTTGGTATTTTTGATTGCAGTGCATTTATTTCGTCTAATATGTTTTGACCGGCACAATTATTAATTATCCACTTATTATTTTTATATTCTAATTTAGTTTCATCAAATAATTGCAATCTAAAATTTATTTGTACATTTGGAGATGCTACTATTAAAATTTGTTTATCAATATCATTATATTTCATATATCTTCTTGATTCTTCCGCAATACCTATAGCAGAACAAGTCTTTCCTGTTCCAAGGCCGTGATATAATAATACACCATTATAAGGTGTATATTCTGATAAAAAATTCATTATAAATTTTTGATGGGGCGCTAAAGCAAAATCTTTATTACATAATTTTTCTGCCTCTTCTTCTATATTTTCATTTATATTTATATCAAATTTATATTCATTAAATTCTTTTTTACTACTTATTTTATAATTTAAATTTTTATCATCTAGCGTTGGGTATAAATAATCCATCATATATGTTTTCCCATTATTTTCTATTCTTTCATTCGTAATTTCATCGGACAATTTATTATTTAATAATTCAATTGCATTTAAAAAATATTGCGCATCTTTTTTACTCGATAGTTTGTCTTCGTTATTTACCAAAACGCTTTTATCAAAATTAAAATTATTTATATTGTTTTTAAATAAATTATGTAATACTGGGTTTTTTTTTCCAATTACTTCATCTTTTATATCTATTTTTGGTTTATTTTCACTTTCTAATTTTTCTGATATTTCTATCTCGCTGTCCGAGTCAGATGTTTTCATATCACTGTCCGATTCCAATGTTACAGTGTCACTGCCTGACCCCGACATTTCTATGTTGCTGCCTTTTTCAGATGTTTCTTGATCACTGTCTTCGTTTAATATATCTACGTGATTTTTTTGTTTATTATCATCTTCTATTTTTACAATATTACTCATTATATATTAAATATATAGTTTATAAGTTTTTAATAATTTATTTAATTCAATTAATATTTTTTTTTTTTCTATATTATAATTTCGCATATATTTTTCTGCGTCATTTATATTAACCCATTCTATTTTGCTTATTTCAAATAATTGAAATTCCTTTTTTGGTTCGTGTGTATTATTTACGTATCCCAAAAAATATTTATGTTTATACGATTTATAATTTGAACCTGTAAAAATTTCCTCCAGGGGCAAAATATTACTAACAATTATTAATTCGTTTTTATCGTATCCCGTTTCTTCTTCAAACTCTCTTAAACCACATATCATATCTCTTTCTTGATAATTTCGTCTTCCTTTTGGAAATCCCCATTCCGGCTCTAAATATTTTTCGCCACATTGTTTTATTATATCTTCTAAATTATAAAAATCATTATTTAATTTTATTCCACTAATTAATTGTTTATATTTATATTTGGATGTTTTCTCTTCGTTTTTATACTGGTTTGTTATATTTGTCCCCCATAAATAATTCCAAAGAACATCAAATTCATTTTTTAATATAAATTCTCTCTCGCCTACTGTCATTTTATCAAAAATATTTATTAAATATTGTTTGTCTTCTAAATTATATTTTCCACGTAAAAAATCTACAAACGCCAAACTATCTTTTCTTCTAATCAACAAAACCTCTGTAGTATCATTGTTTTTTCTAAAAGCTATAACACCTATTGATGTTATTGGGATTTTACATTGATGAAATAAATGACCTAGTTTACCACAGTTATTACAAAATGTATTTTTCTTACTATTCATTTATCGTTTTAACTATATATTTTGTTAGCATGTTTTTATATGCTTTTATATTAATCTCTCTCTCTCTATTGATGTTTTTATAACTTCACATCACGTATATTATAAAAATAGGTTTTATAGAATCTTTAAAAATATATTTATAAATTAATTATGATTACATATTTAGACGAAAAAGTATGGGGCCCTTTATATTGGAAATTTCTATATACCATCGCTTTAACTTATCCAAATCATCCGAATGAAGTTATTAAAAGAAAATATTACGATTTAATTATGAATTTTCCGCTTTTTTTACCAAACGAAAATATGGGAAACACATTTTCTAAATTTATAGATAATTATCCACCACAAGCTTATTTATCCAATAAAGAAAGTTTTATTAAATGGGTATGGTTTATTCATAATAAAATTAATATTTTTTTAGGTAAACCAGAAATGGGATATTACGAAGCCATGGATACATTTTATGAAGATTATAAACCAAAAGAGTTGAAGAAAAAAGAAGAAAGTAAAAATAAACATAAATATATTTTCACAACTATGATAATATTTCTTATTGCTATTATCATTTTTTTACACTTTAATAATAAATAACAACTATTTATACAACTTTAGTTATCTATTGTTAAATTTATAAATATTACAAACAACATTATACTTATAAAAATAAATAGATAATTTATATAATTATTTTATACTAATTATATAAATTATGAAACTTGAATTATTTATAGGAAGTGTAGTATTAATTTTTATTGCAAATATATATTATGAAGGTAAAATTTTAGCAAAAATAAAATATTAC
>TARA_B110000483_G_scaffold230367_1_pt1 | contig 11529 bp, 10 predicted proteins | sample TARA_B110000483 | Tara Oceans TARA_B110000483 (sample SAMEA4398176) | marine metagenome | biome: Polar Biome; feature: [SRF] surface water layer (ENVO:00010504); material: water (ENVO:00002006), including particulate matter (ENVO:01000060) such as... | depth 5 m
GCAATCATCAGCATATCTTCTGAAATCGCCAGTTGCTGACCATTGAGCAACTCTAATGTCTCACCAACTAGCCCGTGCCTTACTGATATGTTCCCCTTGAGTTTATCCCGATCAAACGCATGCATCGGTTGGCCAAGTTCGAGCATTACATAATTTGTTAAATCGACGATAGCACTAATCCCTCGAACACCAGAGCGCTCTAATTTTTGCAGAATGTGCGGTGGCGTCTTAACGCTAGAATTCACGCCACATATGGTTAACCCTAAATATAAGGGACATGCTTTTTCATCTGCAATAGTGACCGATAGATCTTTTGGCCCAATCGAACTCAGCTCATCTATTTCCGGGTATTGAGCAGTCACACCACTGATCGCTTGTAACTCTCTCGCGATACCCATGATAGACAGACAATCGCCCCGATTAGCGGTCAACTTCAATGTAAATACATTGTCATTTAGGTCAAATACCTCTCGAATATCTGTACCAAGGACCAGATCAGTATCCAATGACATCAAACCATTTGAATCATCGGATATTTCCAGTTCGCTTCCCGAACAAAGCATACCTAGAGATACCTCACCTCTGAGCTTTGCACGTTTAATGACTAACCCGTTGGGCAAATGCGCATCCACCAACGCTGTGGGCACTACCATGCCCTCTGCAGCATTCGGGGCACCACAGACAATTTGCAAAAGTTCAGACTCGCCGACATCGACGTCACATATTTTTAGCTTGTCCGCATTAGGATGCGGTCTAGCATGAGTAATACGCCCAACCACTACACCGTTTAAACTTTTTGCAACGGGATCAACAGCCTCAACTTCAAGGCCTGCCATAGTTAAAGCATTTGATAGTTCATCTGTCGTGAAAGTTGTAGGGCAGACAGATCGCAACCAATTTTCTGAAAATTTCATTACAGATTCTCTTTGCGTTAGTCGGAGAACTGCGATAAAAATCGCAAATCATTTTCGAAGAAAAGACGCAAATCTGACACTCCATAACGCAACATAGCTAAGCGATCCAGACCCATACCAAAAGCAAAGCCTTGAAAACGTTCAGTATCAATGTTCACATTGCGTAGCACCTTTGGATGAACCATCCCACAACCACCTATTTCCAACCAGCCATCCTTGAATGTCATGTCAATTTCTGCCGAAGGCTCGGTGAATGGGAAGTAGGAAGGTCGAAAACGCACCTCTAAATCATCGTTTTCAAAAAATCGTCTTAAGAATTCTCGCACTGTACCTTTCAAGTCGGCAAAAGTCGCTCTGTCATCAACCCACAATCCTTCAATTTGATGAAACATGGGCGAATGTGTTGCATCGGAATCAACACGATATACCCGACCAGGAGCCACGATACGAATGGGTGGCTCATGCTCCTCCATATACCGGATCTGAATTGGAGAGGTATGCGTTCTCAGCAAGTGCTGTTCACCCTCAAGATAAAACGTATCGTGCATCGAGCGAGCTGGATGATCTTCAGGTTGATTCAATGATGTGAAATTGTAATAGTCATCCTCAATCTCAGGACCACTCGCAACACTGAAGCCCATCGTTGAAAACAAGTCTGTCACGCGATTAAGCGTTCGCGTCACTGGATGTAAACCACCTAAAGATTGTTTACGTCCAGGCAGCGTGACGTCAATTTTTTCGTTATCAAGACGTTTTTGCAGCGCTTCAGTGTTGATGTCGTGTTTTCGGCGCTCTAACAGACTTTCTATTTCTGTCTTAAGTGAATTAAACCTAGCGCCTAAGATAGGACGTTCCTCAGCAGAAACTTTTGCTAAACCTTTTCTGAGTTCTGATAACACACCTTGTTTGCCCAAAAACCGCGCCTTTACCTGATCAAGCTCTGGTAAAGTCCGCACCGCTTTAAAAGCATGTTCTGCGTCAGAAACTATGTTTTCTAATTCTTGCATGAGCACTTTCACAAACAAAAAAGGAGGCCAACTTGGCCTCCTTTATTCTCCATTCAATACCTAGGAGGCTAGACCATTACGCGCTTGTTCCGCTATCTTTTCAAACGCAACTGGATCGTGGTAAGCCACATCCGCAAGCACCTTACGATCTACTTCAATGGATGCCTTCTTCAACCCATTAATCAAAGTGCTATAGGTTAGTCCGCACAGACGAGCAGCAGCATTGATACGTATGATCCAAAGCGCTCTAAATTCACGCTTCTTCGCACGTCTATCACGATACGCATACTGACCTGCCTTCATGACAGCCTGTTTTGCGACTCGAAAAACATTCTTTCTTCTTCCGCGAAAACCTTTCGCTTGATCTAAAACTTTTTTGTGTCGCGCTCTGGCGACTACACCTCTTTTAACTCTTGGCATCTCGACTCTCCTTTATGCGTACGGAAGCATTGCGCGAATAGCTGCCTGATCACCAGCAGCCACGGAAACAGTACCGCGCAGATGGCGCTTCCGTTTCGTCGTTTTCTTCGTGAGGATGTGCCTCAGATTTGCCTGAGTTCTCTTTATCCGACCGGTACCACCGACCTTGAAACGCTTAGCTGCGCCTCTTTTGGTTTTCATTTTTGGCATTTAAGCCCCTTTTTTTAAGACAGTCAGGCGTCCCTAATATGAGAACTTTTTAAACCTGCAATCCCTTGTTTTAAAATTTCTTGCCCGACTTAACTAGCTCGAGACCAGAATTATAACGATTTCTCCAGCTTCTCGTTTTCTAAAGCATCGGCCTTCATTTTCTGACGCTTTTGCTTCTCCTCTGGTTTTAGTGGCGCAACCACCATGACCATCTGTCTGCCTTCCATTTTTGGAAACTGCTCAACTTGACCATGATCCTCTAAGTCACCCCTAACTCGCTGCAAGAGTTTCGCCCCAAGATTCTGATGTGCCATCTCGCGCCCCCTAAACCTTAAGGTCACCTTTGTCTTATCACCATCAGTTAAAAACTTGATTAGATTCCGAAGCTTGATTTGATAGTCACCCTCATCGGTCCCAGGCCTAAACTTTATTTCCTTAACCTGAATTTGTTTTTGCTTAGCCTTAGCATCCTGCTTCTTCTTTTGCTCGTTATATTTGAACTTTCCATAGTCCATCAAACGACATACCGGCGGCAATGCAGTAGGCGCAATCTCGACGAGATCAATTTCAGCCTCTTCTGCCTTCGCAAGTGCCTGACTAATTTCCATAACTCCGATAGGCTCTCCTTCGATCCCTACCAGTCTAATTTGAGGCGCCGTAATCTCCTCATTAATTCGGGCTTCTTTTTCTCGAGCTATGGGTTAAACCTCCTAAACTAATTTAACTACAAAATAGAGCTAACGCTTAGCGTCAAGCTCAGAATTCAAACGTTCGTAAAGAGTCTCCAATGACATTGGTCCTAAGTCTTCACCTCCTCGGCAACGAACAGCGACTTGGTTAGCTTCAACTTCTTTATCACCTACGATCAGCTGATAAGGAAGCTTCTGGAGACTGTGCTCGCGAATTTTATAGGTTATCTTTTCGTTTCTCAAGTCGGAAACCACTCTGAAGCCCTTAGAGAGCATTTGTTTCATTACATCTTTCGCATAATCTGAGTGGCGATCGGCAACGTTCATCACAACAATCTGTATTGGCGACAACCAAAGTGGCATAGCGCCTGCATGATGTTCAATGAGTATCCCAATGAATCGTTCCATCGACCCAACGATCGCTCGATGAAGCATCACAGGAGTCTTCCTGGCGTTGTCTTCTGAGACATACTCCGCCCCTAGCCTTTGAGGCATCATAAAATCCACTTGAATAGTACCGCACTGCCAAGAGCGGCCAATTGAATCTTTTAAGTGGTATTCAATCTTTGGTCCGTAAAAAGCCCCCTCTCCAGGAAGTTCTTCCCAGCTCACACCACAAGTTTGTAACGCCGACCGAAGAGCCGCCTCCGCATGATCCCACACCGAGTCATCACCCAATCTTTTCTCAGGCCGAAGTGCTAACTTAATTGCGACATTATTAAACTCGAAGTCTTCGTAAGTATTCAACGCAAGCCTATGAAAATCAATAACTTCTTGCTCAATTTGCTGATCTGTGCAGAAAATATGTCCATCGTCCTGCGTGAACGCTCTGACACGCATGAGGCCATGTAATGCGCCGGACGGTTCATTACGATGACAGCCACCAAATTCGCCGTACCTGAGCGGCAAATCACGATAACTGCGCAAACCACTATTAAAAATTTGTACGTGCCCTGGACAGTTCATTGGCTTAACGGCATATTCACGGTTCTCTGACCCCGTGAAAAACATGTTGTCATGGAAGTTATCCCAATGCCCGGATTTTTTCCAAAGCGACACATCTAGTATTTGAGGGCATTTCACTTCCTGGTAGCCATTATCCTCATAGACATGACGCATGTACTGCTCAACTTGTTGCCACAGCCGCCAGCCCTTAGGACGCCAAAACACCATGCCAGGCGCTTCCTCCTGGCTATGAAACAAGTCCAGTTGTCGACCAAGCTTACGGTGGTCTCTCTTTTCGGCCTCTTCAAGCTTGAATAGATGGGCCTCTAAATCCTCTTGCGTGCCCCAGGCTGTGCCGTAAATTCTTTGAAGCATCGCATTATCAGAATTACCACGCCAATAAGCACCAGCCACCTTCAGCAGTTTAAACGCCTTGAGCTTAGCCGTAGAGGGCACATGCGGGCCGCGGCATAAATCAATGAAGTCACCCTGTGAGTAGAGAGAAATCTCTTCACCTTCGGGAAGGTCTCTAATAATTTCAGATTTATAGGCCTCTCCAATGGACTGGAAATGCTTGCTGGCCTCATCCCGCCCCAGAACAGATCGCTCTATGCGCAAATCCTTTTTAGAGAGTTGCTTCATTTTTTTCTCAATAGCAATCAAATCCTCTGGGGTGAAGGCTCGATCGAAGGAGAAATCGTAATAAAAACCATCATCAATCACTGGGCCAATTGTCACTTGAGCACTCGGATACAATTGTTTTACAGCATGCGCCAGCAAATGCGCGGTTGAATGGCGAATCACATCGACACCATCCGCATCCGCTGTCGTTACAATGGCCAGCTGCGCGTCTGTCGTAACCACATAATTTAAGTCAACCATATCTCCATCGAGACGCCCTGCCACGGCAGATTTCCCCAAGCTAGGGGCGATCGATCTCGCGATCGCACCTACTGACAGAGACTCCTCAAACGACCTAACCGAACCGTCTGGTAGTGTTACATTAATCATTTATACCTCAATCAAATTCAAATCAACATGCCATATCACTTCGATCGGCCAGTCGCAATTTTACCTCATTAGAGCCGTTCCCTAACGACCCTTGAACCTTTGGAGAAATTGCAGTGCGCATAGAAGAAAAAGTTGGACTAAAATTTCCAACCAATCCCCGTTTTATAAGTCCAATCAGTTTTCTCGACACCTGCCGGCGGTCGGGCGTCATGCTCAACATCAAGGGAGACAATAAAGTCTATATGGGCGCTGGCAGGAATCGATACTGACAAACCGCCAACAGCACGCTGATCAGAGAACTCGTCCAGTTTATTTTGAAGATAAACCGTTGTTACCACCAAAATATTGTTCTGGGCTTTATTTCGCAATGAGAGATAAACATTAGAGCGGCCGATTTCTTTCGTAACATCACCTTCATTTGTCTCAGACTCATAAAATCCACCTAAGCCCAAAGTCATAGTCAAATCTTGTTCGTCCATAAGACGCAAACGAATCCCAGAACCAAGCAAAACGCGCTCTTCTAGACGAGTGAACTCATTTTCTTGCTGCTGATAAAAACCTTCCCAATCCGTGGTACTAGTTAAGACGTGCGTATGACGAATATGAACGAGGTGTTCATCTGCGTTCTTGTTTCCCGAGTTTTTGCCGTACTCGCTTCCGATCACGAATAAATTACTAAAACGATCACTACGATACTGCATTAAACCCGATAAACTCATATCGGTACTGTCCGAGTTACCTGAATTTCCAGAAGCCTCAAAACTTCCAGCCGAAGACCACCCCGAATCATACCCAGCACGATCCCTTAGCGATTCTATATTGACGATCGCCTGTGCGCTTTGATTAACCATGGAGAAGAAGAAAAAAACACAGATACTCGCATACCGCTTAGACAATAGTTCAGACCTCCAAAACGTTGATGTTTTAAAAAAGCGCGCACCTAATTCAGGCGCGCGCCGATATCCTCAAGATTACTGTTACGCGGAAGGTATCGTTCGGATCACTAAGTTGCGTATCTCAGACATATCTTCCATAGCAAACCTGACACCCTCTCGGCCCAAACCGGAGTCCTTAACACCGCCATAGGGCATGTTATCAACTCGATATGACGGGACATCTCCAACCACAACACCACCTACATCTAATTTATCCCAAGCTTTTTGAATCTTGTAAAAATCTCGCGTGAAAATGCCCGCCTGCAGCCCAAACTTAGAATCATTCACCATATCGAGCGCTTCATCCCAAGTGCTAAATTTCTGCAACACAGCTACCGGACCAAACGCTTCCTCAGTGCAAATCTTTGAATTGGTCGGCGCATTCTCTATTAAAGTCGCCTCGAGCATGGCTCCCTTTCTTTTACCTCCACAAAGAATGACCCCACCGGACGCCTGCGCTTCATTAACCCATCCCTCAAGACGCTCAGCCTCTTTCTCTGCAATCATGGGTCCGACAAAGGTTTTCTCATCCTTTGGGTCTCCACTAATTAGATTTGAAGCCTTCTCAACGAGTTTTTCTTTGAGTGCGTCGTAAATGTCTTCATGAATCAAAATTCTTTGCACCCCAATACACGATTGTCCCGATTGGTAAAACGCTCCAAACGTAATGCGTGTTACCGCGTCATCAAGGTCCGCATCGGCATCTACGATCACTGCGGCATTCCCACCTAACTCAAGGACAATTTTTTTCTTGCCACAACGTGCCTTTAAATCCCAACCAACGCCCGGGGACCCCGTGAATGACAACAACTTCAGCCGCTCATCCACTGTAAATAAATCCGCCCCGTCTCTCGAACACGGCAGAATAGAAAAAGCTCCCTTCGGCAAATTAGTCTCCGCCAACACTTCACCAATCATAATGGCTCCGAGAGGCGTTCTTGAGGCAGGCTTCATCACAAACGAACACCCAACGGCAATAGCCGGAGCAATTTTATGCGCCGCTAAATTAAGTGGAAAATTGAACGGCGACACAAAGGAGCATGGACCAATAGGGACGCGCTTCCACATACCACTGTACCCTCGTGCTCTAGCACTAATGTCTAGTGTTTGAAGTTCCCCATTAAATCGCGTGGACTCTTCAGCAGCGATTTTGAAAGTATCGATTAATCGAGTGACCTCACCTCTCGCATCATTTATAGGCTTGCCCGCTTCGACACACAAGGCATAAGCCAGCTCATCAAAACGCTCTCTAAACCGACTCACGCAATGTTCCAAGATCGCCTGTCGTTCATAAGTTGCCATGCTGGCTAAAGCCTCTGACGCATCCACAGCAGCTTGAATGGCTTGATCAATAACCACCGAATCGGCCAGCGCTACTCTCGTGGCTACCTCACCCGAATATTTATCAGTGACCACAAGATCAGTGTTGGCATAGACCAGCTCATTTGCCAAAATATACGGGTACTTCTCTCTTAACTGGGGCATAAAATCTCTCCAAATAATGTCAAACCAACGGCCAGAGCAAAAGTGCTAGGAGCCGTTGGCTGAGTATGTCACTGTGCAAAATTAAATCTTAGCGCTATCCGCTTTGATCTTATTATTCAAAATTTCATCGTTTTCAGAATAATCCACCGGACAATCAATCAAGTGAACTCCAGGCGCCGACAAGCATTTCTCTAGAGTCTCAATTAGATTCTCCGAACTGCTGATACGATGGCCATTGGCACCATAACTTTCAGCGTATTTCACAAAATCTGGATTGCCATATTCTAGACCCCAGTCTGCAAATCCCATATTTGCCTGCTTCCAACGAATCATTCCGTAGCTTGAGTCATTAAGAATCAAAACAACAATGTTCATCTTTAAACGAACAGCAGTTTCCATCTCTTGAGAATTCATCATGAAGCCACCATCGCCGCAAATCGCCATGACCTTACGTTCCGGATGGACAAGATGTGCTGCCATTGCAGATGGCAACCCCGCACCCATTGTCGCAAGCGCGTTATCCAACAAAACAGTATTGGATTGATGAGCAGTGTAGTTTCTCGCAAACCAAATTTTGTAGACACCGTTATCCAAGCAAATCATCCCATCGTCAGGCATCGCTTTACGAATATCAGCCACAAGCCGCTGTGGATATATTGGGAAACGCGGATCATCCGAGCCCTCAACAATATTTTTATCATGATGCTGCTTAACCTCCATCATACGAGTGAAATCCCAGTTCATATCACTTCGTTCTGACAGTCCAGCCTTGATTTGCCATATTGCATTTGCAATATCACCCACCACTTCTAATTGCGGGAAATACACAGGATCAACCTCAGCACTTCTAAAGGAGATGTGTATGACCTGAGTGCCCTCTGAAACAAGAACTGGATCACTTTCAGAGGAATGATTGGCTGTTTCGTCTCTCGCCGTACCATGACTCATAAAAAATGGAGGCTTCTCGATCACATCGTGACCCACATTGATGATTAAATCTGCGGCCTCTATCGCCCTGTGGACATAGTCACTAGCAGAAAGGGCAGCACATCCCATGAATAGCGGATGTCGCTCGTCAATCACCCCTTTTCCGAGTTGGGTGCTAACAAACGGTATTCCTGTTTGATTCACAAGCTCCGTGAGCATCTTACTGGTGAGCTTACGGTTACCACCGGCACCAACAACAAGAATGGGTCTCTTTGCTTTAGCAATCTTGTCAACCGCTGCCTTAATGGACTTATCTTCAGGAATAGGCCTTCGAACAGACGAGGCTTTAATTGGAAGTTCCTCTGAATGCTCATCAGCAATATCTTCTGGAAGTTCCAAATGAACGGCTCCGGGCTTCTCCTCTTCAGCTAAACGAATAGCTTCACGAACCCGACTTGGAATATTGTCTGCAGAAACAATTTGATGCGCATATTTCGTAATAGGCTTCATCATTTCAACAACGTCTAGTATTTGGAAGCGCCCTTGCTTTGACTTCTTAACTGGTTTTTGTCCTGTGATCATCATCATAGGCATGCCCCCGAGCTGCGCGTACGCTGCAGCAGTCGTAAAATTGGTGGCCCCTGGACCGAGCGTGGAGATACACACACCCGTCTTCCCAGTTAATTTACCGTAGATTGAAGCCATAAATCCGGCTCCTTGTTCGTGGCGCGTTAGGATTAATTTGATTTGTTTTGATCGCGATAAGCTATCAAGAAAATCTAAATTTTCCTCGCCAGGGATGCCGAAAATGTATTCAACCCCTTCTTCCTCTAACGCTTTTACAAATAAATCTGACCCTTTCATCATAACTCCCCCTTTTCAACCTGCTGAAACCACAACGAATACAACGCCATCGGCAAAACAGATTATTTATTAATATAATAAAAAAATAATACTAAAAGACTACTACTTAAAATACTGCTGAAAATTGTTTATCACTAATAGATAGTCCTGAGTCGCTGACGGGCTTCGCCTGACGAAAAAGGCCTGAAATCTCATCAAAATCTATTAATCAACATCATGCCTGCTCGAGACAATGCATCAAACTCAGCGGCGAGACCTAACACAAGCAACATATCACCATTGAGGTGTCAGCTTCCTACGTCACCTATCAAGGGTTTAGTCTGTGCCTGAATAAATCTTAACCAAAACCCTTCAAAGTCAATTCATAAGACTTAGATCACGCATCGGGGCGACAAAATATAGCTTTCACCATGTGAAACCGTGAAGAATAGTACACCCAAAGCCCAAACCGCAATAAACTGCCCTTTAATCAATGGTAATCTACGATTTTATGCGTGCCTGAGGCTGTGCAAAAAAAATCTATCTTTATTGTCCCTTGACGTTGCGGCACTCCATCACCTTACTGGGGTCCAAAGCTGGACAGAAATAAGCCACAGATCCTTTTTGTAAAATAAAATACATACCTCCCGCGGACACGGTAGCCGCAGCCTTGATCTCGTAGCCATCCACAAGGAGGTCATCAATCGATGTGGCTTGCGCCATCGAGGGGATCAGAAAAACCAGAAAGATAAACATTTTTTTCATTTTAACTCCTATGAAATTTAGTCACGGCCTTAGCGATCAACTTCATCGCTCCGACATGAACAAACAGCACTACTCATCGTAAACTCCGTCAACCTCAAACGCTCTACCAGGCGCTTGATAACTGAGCTGCAATAGAAGATCTTTAATACCTGGGGCGAGCTGATAAGGCACCTGGTATTGGTTTTCATTGCGATCAAAGGCCAGTCGTACCGGCGTGCCTTTAGCGTTCAATGAATTCGTAAGCGACAAGTCTCCAGGTGACCAGAACGCTGAGTCTTTAAAGTTGGTTATTAATTTAGAACTGAATTGCTTACTGCACTCCTCTTGAAACTTAATAGGCTCATCATCCGACACATCCATACAATCCGCATCAATCCAACTGCCCGCTATTGGAATCCGTAATACTTCCAAAATTGATCTGCCTGTGCTGAGATAAATGCTGAGATCCGTAGTCGCAATGTCGCGACCGAACCAATCGATTTTCCTCGTCAAAGCCAAAATGCCGCTTTGGCCAATCTTGACCAAACCAAAACGAATATTTTTCTCATAGGTTTGAATCGTTTGATAACCAGAATCTCCAGCAACGAATGTTTTCTTACCTTCGCGGGACAAATGAATCAAACGAAATGAACGACACACTTGCTGTTTGCATAGCTTAGAGACATTAACTCCGGCTGAGTCGATCGGCTCACCTGTTATGGCAATATAGGCTTCTTCACGGCCATCTATCGGTTGGATCCAAACATTTACCGAATCGATACAATTTTTAACGTCAGTCCCTTCAGATTCGATGTAATAACAAAATGTTTGCATCAAACTGTCGAATCTCCTGACATCTATATTCAAGATATTCCCCAGCTTTTCTTTAATCCAAAATGGATTTGATCGAACGACTTTATAGGCATCCTCGTTTACATCTATCTCTAATACAAAGTTTTGGCGGCTGTTGCCATTTACCACTGGCTCACGCCCACCTTTAGAACTACTAAGCGAGTCTTCGGTCGAGAAAATATGAATCTGATAGACATTCAGTCCTGCAGATACAACAAGTAAAAAACATAGAAGCCAAAAGGCAAAACGACTGATCATATGGAACTTGAATTCAGTATTGGGTGGTTAAATTATACTTAAAAACAAGAGTATAAACCTCCATAAACATCAGAATTTTTACAGCTTCTCATCCAATAATTACACCATTACGATTAGCAGCAAGGCTGACATTAAACGAATAAATACCAGTATCGTGTTAACATACGCGGCGAGTATCCTTTAATTTGCTGAATTAAAGGCGGATTCGCGATTGCACAATGGACACTGTTATGAGGTTATTGAATGCTTATCGTTTCTGTGCCTTCCTCATACTGGCAATACTGAGCAG
>TARA_B110000483_G_scaffold206608_1_pt1 | contig 11512 bp, 12 predicted proteins | sample TARA_B110000483 | Tara Oceans TARA_B110000483 (sample SAMEA4398176) | marine metagenome | biome: Polar Biome; feature: [SRF] surface water layer (ENVO:00010504); material: water (ENVO:00002006), including particulate matter (ENVO:01000060) such as... | depth 5 m
TTTTATGGTCCAAATATTTAGAATGGATAGATACGTTATTTTTACATATATCCAAAAAGCCAATTACTATGCTACATTATACACATCATATGAGCACAGCATTCTTAATGTACATGAATTACTATGATTATTTGAGTCCACATATGTATATATTTATGGGTTCAAATTGCTTCGTTCATATTTGGATGTATTGGTATTTTGCTTTTCCAAATGGATGGTTATATCCATATCGTAGGTACATCACCCAAATACAGATAGTTCAACATATAGTATGTTTAACAACGATTGTACATACTTATGCTTTGGGAAGCGAACGCTGCGAACAAAATAAATACGGTAACTTCTATGGAGGTCTTATGTATTTGATGTATCTGTGTTTTTTTGCTAAATTTTACATTGGAAAATACTTGATAAAATATAAAAATTAAACCCTAAGTAAATAACGCAACCAAGTAAAATAGAAAAAGTAATCACCAAATATACAGATAGTTTAATTGTTTCATTTCTAGAAAACATTATATAATTATCCCGGACAATTCTTATATCATGAAAACGCATGTAGAAATTACACCGACCAAAAATAAAAATATATTCAACATACACAATATATAACTATACGTACAAACTTTGATTGGTAGCCACAAATTTAAGCAACATTTCCTCTATGCCTACCATCTTTTCATAAGCGTCGCTCCGACCAATTGACATACATAATTTGGTTAATTCTCGTACTATGCTGTTTATTTTTATAATGCCTTTACAAAAATCTCCTAAACCCAGTTCCAACTCATGTAAACGCGTCTGAATAAAATACTTACATTGTTGTTCATCTTGTAGCTCACACCATTCCATCATAGGATTAATCATATCATAAATAATATTATAACTAGCACCGCTATTAAAATCGTATTTATGCTCCAAATCAGCAAATGAATGTACAAACTCCCCTATATTTGTCATTTGTTCTTGTAAAAATACATCATTTGTTTTTACTATACTTGTTCTAACGTCTTCATTTACGCGAACATCACTGAATATTGAAAGAAATCCAACTATTTGAACCGGTGTAAACGATTCAAAAAAATTCCATTTTTCTATGAACTCAGTCATAATAATACAATTAACTTCACTTATTTGAGCGGAAATATTCCCCTTTTGTGTTAAACATATATTATCATCCAATGATTCGATTAATCCGCGGTCTGTCAAGAAATCACACACATATTTTACTTTTGATGATACATAGTCCTTATAATAATCCATGGTTTTTATACTATTTATATAATCGTTCTTCAATGATTCGAATTTGTCCATTTCGTTTTTATCTTGTATCAAATATTTATTATTATCTTTGATATTCGCAATTTGACGGTCTTGTTCCTTCTTTTGTTTGCCTGAAATTTTCTTAAATATTCCATCCATACCATTACTTGTTAAACGAATGTATTCATCAATTGTGTTTTTGTCTGTACGTAAATTATCACATATTTGTCTCTGTTTCTCGGTTTTATCGAATAGTTGTCTATTACATGCGCTTTCATTTTCATATTGTTTCTCCAATTCACCTCTCAACATACTGCGTTTTATAAACTCTTGAAATTCGGATTGACTTACTTTACCATTTTTTATTAAATTCAAAATAATCGAAAAAGATATGTAAAACTTCGATATCAATGTCTGAGGTTTACCGCATAAAATTTCCTTGTACTCATTACTAGAGGGAAGTTCAAACATATTATTACAATGTACCACGTGACCAATGGTATCCAAACCTCGTCGACCTGCTCTACCTGCCGCCTGACTATATTCATGTGGTAATAAATATCGCATATTATTTCCGTCAAATTTCGTCAAACTGGTAAATACGGCCGTTCTTATCGGACAATCCAGTCCAATCGCGAATGATTCAGTGGCAAAAAGAAGTTTCACCGCACCCTTCGATATCATCTTTTCCACTATTTCTCTAAAAACTGGTATCATACCACTATGATGAATCCCAATTCCCTTTTCCAATAATTTAGTGAGTTCATCGTATTCTGGAAGGCGCATATACTCTTCGTAATTCGGCAACTTGCGCAGAATCTTATCGCATTCTTCCCGCATTGTGTACGGTACCTTACTATCGAACTCCAAAATATTCGTTTGTATAGCCTTCGCATAAGTTTCCACCATCTTCCGCGAAAAGACAAACGCAATTGCCGGTAACATTTCTTGTTCTTTTAAATGGAACACTAATTGATTTAATACATGAGTCTTATTGACAAAAATGTTATTCTTATCATAATGTTGTATAATACTACGAAGTTGGTCATATCCACATTGGTCATATTTCTCGTCACTCCCTCGTAATGTTATGAATTTATTTGTTTTCTCTCGTATGGCTTTCTGTATTTCTTTGTCCTTTATACGTTTAAATATACCTTCATGTGTTGTCAAAAATCCATAATGGGTCAATGGAACAACGCGATGATTGGTTGAACACAAAGTTACCGGTTTAGAATCGTCGCCACGTTCACACCATTTGGCGAATCTTTCTGGAGCATCAATTGTGGCAGACAACATCACCATTTGTACATGTTTCGGTAACATTAATATGGTCTGTTCCCAATTTTGTCCACGCTCTGCGTCATTAATATAATGGACTTCGTCGAAAACTACACATGCCAATTCTTCATCAATATTTAGTTGAAAATCGTAATTATTTTGTATATTTTCCGTCGAATCTTTGTCATCATCAATCGAATTTTCATTAACAAACAAATAATTCTTCAATATTTCGGTTGTCATAATCAATACTTGCGCATTCGCATTGATTTTTATATCCCCCGTGAAAATACCGAAACTGATATGTGGGTATTTTTGCGAGAACTCGTAGTATTTTTGATTCGATAGTGCCTTTATCGGGCTTGTATACACAACCTTCTTTCCTTGACCAGTGAAGTGTTCAATCGCAAACTCAGCCGGAAGTGTTTTTCCTGACCCGGTATGTGCTGTTACAAGTGTATGCCCACCGTCAACAATTGATTGTATTGCGTATTTTTGAAAATCAGATAATTCAAATCCATATTTAGTGAAATGCTCCTCATAGTTTGCATTTAAATAAGGTTCGTTACTGATAATCACCATAGTTTTATATATTACAATTATGTAGTTTTCACTTTATATAACTTCATAAAAGGTTATGCATAAATTATATTATATATTGTTATAATATAATGGATTACGATTCCATGGAACTAACTCATCAACCTACTGGTCTAGGCGAACAGAGAATGGCTTCGATTCAAGAACATACAGCTGAGCACGAAAGTGTCAAAGAGGAACCAAAGAATGAAGAGCACAAGGTCGAGGAACCAAAAAAGAATTTGGATAATATGAAAAAGTGGAAATATACACTTATTACCACAATTATATTTCTGGTCATTGCCAACCCTTATACATATATTCTCGTGAACTACTTATTCAAATGTTGCCTAGGTAAACGCGTTGTTATTGCTAGCGCCACTGGATGTCCAACTATGATTGGTCTTATCCTCCATGCCGTCGTATTTACATTGTTATTACGATGGGTAATGGACTGGAAGCTATAAACATTCGCATATTTTTTTCATTTCTGTTATAAAATAGTCCAATAATACAATATTCCCTATATTATTGTGACATATGTCTTTAGCTAACTCGATTGCGCTTTCTTTTAAAAGAAGTTTATACTTAAATAAGTAATTAAAATATTCTATAATGAAGTTTTTTTTATCAATATTATATTGAATACCTTTTTCATGTATGTATTTTTTGATTTCTTTGTATTCAACATCTGATAAAAATAATTTGTGTACATGTTCATATACCGCGTCATTTATAACATGTGTTTCCCACTGAGAAAAGTCAATATTCTGATTTAACTGAATAAAATTTATAATACTGCGGATGTCAGACCCATATAACTTCTGGATACATTGAATTGTATTTCTATTTAAATTCAGGCTTTCACTTTTTGCGATATTATTTATAAATTCGTAAATGTTTGCTTCTGGAAGCTGATTAAATCTAATAGTAAGAAACTCATTTTGTAAAGATTCGTCGACTTTGCAAATATAATTACAGATTAGACAAAAACGCACATTTTTATCACAAGTCTGTAGTAAATATTTTAATGCCTGTTGAGCACTCTTTGTCATATAGTCTACTTCATCTAATATAACAAATTTTAATCCCTTTTGGAAAAAATTTGCGCTTTTGACAAAGGGTTGTATTTGATTACGGATTATATCAATCCCGCGGTCGTCTGATGCGTTCAAATGTATAACGAGCGAATTGTCTATTTCGTAATGTTTTTCTTGAAAGCTATTAATTAGATTGATAATACTTGTGGTTTTTCCAGTTCCAGGGGGACCATAAAAAAGTAGATTCGGAAAATATTGTTTTTCTAATATATTTTCGAATATTTTTTTGTTCATCTCTTCCAAAATTATGTTTTCGAATTTTGTTGGCCGGTACTTTTCAACCCATGGCGTATTTTCCATATACTTAATATTATACAGGTGTTTTCATATATTTTACACTTATATGAAAAAAATTGAATCATATAAAACCCCTTGTAATTCTATGTATAAACCCTATAGTATCATGGAACTTCGTAATAGAACATTGCCTAATGTCACCTCGAAAATCACAGAATTAGTACTCGAGCCTTATATTGCGGTTCCCAAAGTAGACTTTGTCCGATTAGATATAATTGAACCCGGACGCATCAAAGAAATAGTATACAGCGATTGTGAAAATAAAAAAATCCGAGCATATTTGTGTTATAAATATCCTTTAACCGAACATGGCTACAAACGTACCCGTGCGTTGATTGAAAAAACAAAAAATAAGTGTATTAAATTTGAGATTAGTTCATTTAGTGCGGCATGTGATATGGCGTCTTATGGGTACAGTGTACAGTACGGACAATACATTCAACGGTATATTAAGGGAGACCGTGAAGATTTGGAAGACCTTCATGCTGTGTATAAAATGGATTCACACTTTTACAAAGATACTGACCATTTCGGGGTAGAATGCGACTATTTATTAAATTGTTATTATTGATAAAACAAAAAATTGAATTAGTTAAAGATATTGTATTTTTTTATATATAAAATACAATGGTAGGATATTTAGATATAACAGTTGGACCAATGTTCTCAGGAAAGACCAAGAAGCTTATTCAAACGTACCTGAGGTATGAAGATAGAAATATAGTGGCGATTAATCATAGTCTTGATACGCGTTACATGGACGATGCTATATGTTCACATGACTTGGATTTTATTCCCTCGTTAATGATAGATAACATTCATGACTTATGGTTCGATAAAAATCATGTGTATCATGATATGATGGAGCGCTGTACGCACGTTTTGATTAATGAGGCACAGTTTTTCGATAATCTTTGTGAAGTGGTGCTTAGTATGGTGAAATGTGGAAAAAAAGTGTTTGTGTTTGGATTAGATGGTGATTTTAAGCAGCAAAAATTCGGGGAAATACTTGATTTAATCCCATATTGTGATTCTGTTGAAAAATTACAAGGATTCTGTAATTATTGTGATAATCGTTCTATGTTTACAAAACGACTTGAAAATAGCGATAAACAAGTGCTGGTCGGAAATGATAATTATGTACCGGTGTGTAGGAAATGTTTTGAAAGCGAAACCGATATGATGGAAATCGCGTCGGTTGATTAAATCAACCTTTAAGAAAGACAACCTTTAAGAAAGGTTGTGCCAAAGGGGGGTGACGGGGGTTTGTACCCCCGTAGAAAAGGACTTTTTAAAATAATATAAAATTTAACACACTATTTTTTCATATGTCTACGACTGATAAACCAAAACGCGGAAGAAGAACAAAGTCTGAAATAGAGCTTGAAAGAGCTAACATCAAAATCGAGTTAAAAGAGCCCAAAATACCGCAAAAACGTGGACGTAAACCAAAAGGTGGTAAAATTATTACTAAAACCGAAATGGAAAATATCGAAACTGTTACGGATAAAAATGTTATTTTACATTTAAAATGTTTTTTGTCGGATATGAAAGAACAAAGCAATGATTTAAATGTTGATTCTATGACATATAATCCGGATGTTCCGCCCGAAATAGAAAGTTACATTCAAACTCAAAATTTCAGTTATTATGAAAATCCGAGTATGGCAAATAAAGATGACGCTGCTTATAAAGGGGATTCTATTGCCAACAACTACATTTGTAGTAAATGTAATGACACTGTAACGGAAGAGGACGACGTAAATATTAAAGATATTCAAACTAAAATAAAGTCATTGAAAATCAGTTTATATAAGGATGAACTTCATGACAAGAAATCGGCATGTTTTTGGTGTACATATACATTTGATAATTCATCTTTTTACATACCCAAAAATAGTGACGAAGATAAAATATATGGATACGGTTCATTTTGTCGTCCCGAATGTGCGGTCGCATATTTAATGAATGAAAATATAGATGACTCTGTCAAATTTGAACGTTATAATTTACTCAATAGTATATACAGTAAAATTTATGAGTACAAGAAAAACATTAAACCTGCTCCTAATCCGTATTATACTTTAGATAAATTTTATGGAAATCTTAGTATTCAAGAATATAGACGTTTGTTAAATTCAGAACATTTACTATTAGTTATCGATAAACCAATGACCCGTATTTTACCTGAACTGTTTGAAGATAATGATAAGTTTACAACAAATATCTACGGCAATAATACAGGTAGTATTTACAAAGTGAAAAAACAAAGTGAGAAAAAACCAGATATCAAGAAGAGTATTATAATACAAGATACATTTAATATTTCATAATATATTTAGTATTTTTATGTCATATAAATATATATGACTAACACGCGAAAAAATAGATATGGAGGTGGTCCCGATGATGAAAATGAAACCAATACAGTTTTACCAGATGATGAACGTGAATCTAATGATGAAAGTGAATCTAAGGATGAAAGTGAATCTAAGGTTGAAAGTGAAGATTCCAGTATATTTGGAGATGACAGTAAACCTAAGAAGGTAAGAGGCAATTCACTTATGAATGGATTTGGATTGTTTGATGATTCAAGTAAAATGACTGACGATGAATCTATTAATTCGGAACTTGAAAAATTAAAATCAGTTAAACCAAACGTTTTAGCCAAAAAGATTCAGAAACTAATCGATGAAAATAAAAAATTAGACAATGAGAGTGCAGATTTAAAGGCTGATAAAATAATCATTGATAAAGATGTGGTTGAAAAGAATACTGAATTAGAGGCTCTAAGAAAAGAAAACGCGGAATTAAAAGAACAATTAGCTGGTGCTCAGAAATTAAACGACGAAAATGAAGAGCTAAACACACAATCTGGTGTAACAGAAGAAGGAGAAGCGGAAGAAGAAGAAGATTCAGCAGAAGGAGACTCAGCAAAAGCAAAAGAAGGAGACTCCGCAAAAGAAGAAGCAGAAGAAGGAGACTCCGCAAAAGAAGAAGAAGGAGAAGCAGAAGACTCCGCAAAAGCAGAAGAAGCAGAAGATATAACTGATGAATCGGCAAAAGAAAGTGTAAATAGCTTGGATTTATTCAAATCGCCATCTAAAGGAGGTAAATCGAGGAAATTTAAAAAGAATAAAGGCGGTAGAACGTTACGTAAAAGACGTAGAAACCAATCACGCAAATAAATAACATAATTATAATAATATTATGTTATTATGCTTTCATTTCAAGTTTAATCGCGTCGTGGTGAATATATTTCTTTGTCCATGTAATATCTTGATAACTATAATCATTGATATTTTCGTGTTTATTTACGATACAAATTTCCGGAAATTCATATGGTTGACGCAATGATTGTAATTTTAACATATCTATGTGCTCCTCATAAATATGCGCATTACCGATAAAATGAACAAACTCATCGGGCTCTAAACCGCAATGTTTTGCCAAAATGTGTGTAAACATCGCATATGACGCTATATTGAATGGTACTCCCAATCCCACATCTCCACTTCTTTGATACAAAGAACAACTTAAATATTTATTTTCTCTTACATGAAACTGAGCCAATACATGACAAGGAGGCAAAGCCATCTCGTCTATTTGTTGAGGATTCCATGCGGTAAGTATATGACGTCGCGAATGACGTGTTTCAGGATTTTTCAGAGCATTTATTATATCTTGTAGTTGGTCAATGCCCTTTTTATTATAATCTCCGTCTACGCCACAGTATGGTGCGTTGAAATGTCGCCATTGATATCCATAAATTGGTCCAAGCTCATTCACTTTATAATTATGTAACCCTCTCCCATCTAAGAATTCACGAGTACCGTTTGCCGACCAGATTTTCACATTTTTCTGTAGTAGTTCTTCATTATTAGTAGAACCACGAATAAACCAAAACAATTCTTCAAAACATGCTCGATATGCCATTTTTTTCGTAGTTATAATTGGAATCTTACCATTTCTCAAAGAAAAACGCATATTTACGCCAAATTTCACCAAAGTATCGCCATTTCGTCCAGTTTCTTTGTAACCCTTCGTTATTATGTCGTCCACTAAATTTAAATACTGATACTCCTCATGTGTGATATTCTCCATATAATTATTATGCGTCTATTATTTATATCTTTTGTAGAAAAATATTCAAGGGTTTAAAGATAATAAATATATGTATACATGAACTCTAACTTTATCTATAAATATAAACCATACTCGGTAAAAGATACACATATACATGAAAATACAAAGAGTACAATAAACAACTTTATACAAAGAAATAACATAAATATAATCATTTACGGTCCTTCGAATTCAGGGAAAACGACATTGATTAATTCGATATTGTATGATTATTTCGGCGTTACTCAAGATAAACACTTACCAAAAAAAGACATATTATATATTAATAGTCTCAAAGAACAAGGAATTAGTTATTATAGAAATGAGTTGAAAACGTTTTGTAAATCGTACTCATCTACCAAACATAAAAAAATTGTATATATTGACGATTTGGATACAGTAAATGAACAATATCAACAAATATTTAGATCATATATTGATAAGTATTACAATAATGTTCAGTTTATTTGTAGTTGTAGTGTTATACAAAAAATAATTGTATCCCTACAATCTCGTCTCACTACCATCAAAATACCTCCATTTTCATATAATATAAACCGAGGTATAATCAAAAACATAATCGACAAAGAATGTATAAAAATAGACGAAGAATGTATTGAATATCTATTGAAAACGTCAAATAATTGTATACGAACCGTTATTAATAATATTGAAAAGATTTACTTATATGAAAACACAGTTAATCTAGAAGTATGTAAAAAATTATGTTTCCACATTTGCGTACAGCATTTTGACAGTTATATTAATAATATTAATAGGGATAATATCGAACCGAGTATTGAAATGCTTCATTATTTGTACGATTTAGGATATTCAGTTATAGACATATTAGAAATGTTCCTCAAATATATTAAAATCAGTACAATTATTAACGAGACACATATATATAAAACGATTATTTTGATATCAAAATATATTGTCACACTGAATAAAATACATGAAAATAAAATCGAGCTGACTCTTTTCACGCATGATTTGAAAAATATTTTGTATAAATAAATATTTTGTATAAATAAATATATTTTTTAAATATATGGACTCCCAAATTTTTAAGGCAATATATCCGAAAGAAGAATTGTTTGATTTACTAGACAAAATATGCGAAAAAACGGATAACTATTACCTTATTGACAATGCTTGTTATAAAAAAATGTTATTTCACAAATATGAAATGGATTTTTTAGTAACAATAATAGAGTATTATCACGACTCTAAACGATTTTACATTGAACGTGAATTTTCGTATAATTCCTTTGTCAATATTATTCGACAAGTATGTAAACATAATGAAATCGCATATTCTAATAAAATTAATTATAATGATTCACAATATTCTATAAAATACTATATTTATCATAATAGCTAAATAAATATTATACATTCATATAATATATATATGTTCAATAATAAGGTACTTTTATCAATTAGTCTCATATTATTAGCCACGTTTGTTGGAACGAAATATAATGATTATATGAACAACAATAATGATTATGATATGATTAAGATGTATTTATTGAATGATTCGCCACTTTATGGTTCGAATAAACCTAAAATATGGATTCATACTAAATATGAAATAAATGCCCGTACATGGCAAGACTTCCATTCGCGCAATAACAACCATTTGAATCAACCATATATAGAATTGACGATTGGGTCCATTATCAATTTTTGTTCCAATGATTTCCATATTTGTTTAATTGATGACAAATCATTTAGTAAATTAATCCCTGGTTGGGATGTCGATGTTTATGGCTTAGCAGAACCAATGAAGACATATACTCGTAATATTGCCTTATTGAAATTAATCAAAGTTTATGGTGGCATGATTGTCCCAGATACATTTTTGTGTACAAAGAATTTGAAACCGCTTTTCGAAGAAGGTGTGACAAATAAAATGCCTTTCGTATGTGAAAAGGTAAATAGAACAACCAATATGCAAGATAAACCTCGGCTAACCCTGACTCCTGATATATATTTTATGGGGTCAACAAAACGCAATCCTATATTAGACATGATGATTGAACAATATTCGAAATTAATTGACCAAAATAGATATACCGATATGATCAAATTCAATGGAGACATGAATGATTTTTTGGTGAAAAATGTGGAAAATGGACGAATGAATCTAATTGAAGGGAAAAAAATAGGTATTCGTTCCAAGGATAAAGTTGTACATATCGAAGACCTTATTAGCGAAACCCCTCTCACATTTTCCAAAGATTGTTACGGTATTTATATACCAGGAGACGAATTTTTGAAACGCACTAAATACCAATGGTTCTCGGTAATGCCTTTAGATGAACTCGTGAATTCTAAAATGGCTATTGCGAGCTATTTCAATATTTCTATGATTGATGCTTCCATACAAAAACAATATAATATGGCGACCTTGTTATAAATAATATGACATTGATTCTCTATTGATATACACATATTTACATATAATTATGTGTATAATGATTTTTCATTTACCAGAAAAAATATTTTTTGGAAGTACGACGTGTCTTCTTTGCCTTCTTTGCCTTCTTTGCCTTTGAGGAAGACTTGCGAGCGCGGCGCTTTCTGGTTTGTTTGATTCTACGCTTCCCTTTACCCCCGCATGTTGGAATGGAAATATCACTATTTAATTGGGGTGGAAATAATCCATTGGAATTCGGAACATTCATTATATATTTAACCAATATTTTTTATATCCCTAATATCTACATTTTTGTCAACTATACGCACAATGTTGATTACCAAAAGAAATATTTTTTTGAAATATTACGTCTAGACTTTATTTTACGTACTTTCCTAGATTTGTTTCTTTTACGTTTACCGCCTCTTGAACTACTACT
>TARA_B110000483_G_scaffold129169_1_pt1 | contig 11493 bp, 9 predicted proteins | sample TARA_B110000483 | Tara Oceans TARA_B110000483 (sample SAMEA4398176) | marine metagenome | biome: Polar Biome; feature: [SRF] surface water layer (ENVO:00010504); material: water (ENVO:00002006), including particulate matter (ENVO:01000060) such as... | depth 5 m
TCCAGCCAAGCCCGAGACGTCGGTTCCGATGAGGCATAACTTACCTCTTCAATCGGTTCAACGCTCTCTCCATATGCCCGGATCACAAAGGTGTCCGATCGCACGTTCACCATGGGGGCAAGTGCTGTCATCAAATCAGCCGAAGTGATATATGCCGGTGCCGCCGTATCTATCTTCATCGACGAGTCTGGAAAGTATTGATCCCAGTTCACCCGTTCACTCGCAGCCAACGAGTCATCAACCAACGATCGTTGCCACCACCGCCATGATGCCCATCACGACCAGTATCTCGATCAAGGTGAAGGCCCGAGTGGCGCGTGAAGTGAAGGAACGAGATGGGCTCATCAGATAAACTACTGCCAGCTCAGCACCATATCGATTTCATCACGCCCTCGGCCCGCCGAATAAAACACCACTCCAGCCCGCACGCCGGTGGTTGGAATAGCTTCCGGTAAAGTCGTCGGCGAAAGCCCCGCGGATTCCGCGCCATCGACGGACACCCAGCTTCCGGTGTCAGATGCATTGATACGCTCGTCGCGGTTGGTATCACGACGCATCGCAATTTCGGTATTTCCAAAAGCATCCACCAGTTCGTTCCCGGTTTCATCGAGATCACCGGTCGCGAGCGCATAAAAACTCAATCCCTTGGTATTGACCCAGGTGGAATTTCCCTGGACCGAAACACCGGCCAGATTTTGCCCCGACAATTCGGCGGAAAATCGGTCCGCATCAACGAGACCGGTCGACGCGATATCGGGATAAAAAACCGTATTCCTGCCGATACAACTCTATCGCTGCAGCCCATTGATTAAATTGGGCTTTTGCCGCCGCTCGATTAGCCGATTTACGCGCACCGCCGACGGTAGGAATGATGATCGCGCTGAGGATTGCCACGATCGCGATCACCGTTAGCAGCTTTATCAAAGTGAAGGCTCGAGTACGTCGCGGGGTGATCATGAAGGTAAACCTTAGTGATGCGCGTAGACGTTGTCCAAATTTTCGTCCGCTGCTTCGTCACATTCTCCCGACGTGCTTGGCGGTAAATCGAGGCCGTCCAAACCAATCGAGTAGAGCCGAAACCCGCGACGGACCCCGGAGCTGAATGGCACGTAAGCATAAGGTTGGCCCCACGGATCGACGATGGCGGTTTCGGAGCCATCCAGAATCAGCCCCGCTAAAGTAATAAAAGGCGCCCGATTGGCGACCCCACCGGCGGGCGTGAGTTCACCGGTAAGTGATTGGAGTAACGCCGCCGGATTCTGAGTATCCTGCGGATAGGCCCCATAAACCACCCGATAGCGTTCGAGAGCCGTGCTGAGCACAGCCAACTCCGACGTAGCGCGGTCGTTGGCCGCACGTTCGCGAGCGCCGCCGGAAATGCCCAGAGTGAGTGCCGCCAACACCGCGATCACCGCAATGACGACGAGCAGTTCGATCAGAGTGAAACCCCGCGCTGCATTTACTCTCGCGGCACACCCTGATTAACGAAGCGAAGATCTCATGAGGAGGGATCCTAGCTTCGCCAATATCAGGTGCGATCCGCGAAGAATGCGGTGGGCTAGTCGTTCGCCTGTAAGGCGGCGATCACCGAGACATCTTCGAGGGTTGTGGTGTCGCCTTTGATTACTTGACCAGCGGCGATCTGTTTAAGGATGCGGCGCATGATTTTGCCCGAACGGGTTTTTGGCAACGCGGGCGCAAAACGCACCTCGTCGGGTTTGGCGATGGCGCCGATCTCTTTGCCGACGTGATTGCGTAGTTCCGCCTTGAGGGCGTCGTTGGTTTTGACGCCGGCCTTCAGGGTGACGAATACAACGAGCGCTTGCCCTTTGAGGTCGTGCGGGCGTCCGACAGCAGCAGCTTCCGCCACTTTCGGGTGGGCCACGAGTGCACTCTCCACCTCGGCCGTGCCAAGGCGGTGACCGGAGATATTCAACACATCGTCGAGTCGTCCCACGATCCAGAAGTAGCCATCCTCGTCACGACGCGCTCCATCACCGGTGAAGTAAATGCCGGGAAAGTCGCTGAAGTAGGTTTCTTGGTAACGCTTATCGTCGCCCCAAAGGGTGCGCAGCATCGAAGGCCAAGGTTGGGCGATGATCAGCTTGCCGGCCTGACCCAGTGGGACTTCTTTGCCGAGATCGTCCACCACCTGTGGTTTAACGCCGAAGAATGGCAGCGTCGCGGAACCTGGCTTACACGGGGTAACTCCGGGTAGTGGCGTGATCATGATCGAGCCGGTCTCGGTCTGCCACCAGGTGTCGACGATGGGACACTTCTTTTTGCCGATATTCTTGTGATACCACATCCACGCCTCCGGGTTGATCGGCTCACCGACCGAACCCAGCAAACGGAGTGATTTGAGACTGTGTTTCTTAACGTTTTCGTCGCCCCACTTCATAAAGGCGCGAATCGCGGTCGGAGCGGTGTAGAAGATGGTGACACCGTGGCGGTCGATCATGTCCCAGAAACGATCCGGTCCTGGTTGATTCGGCGCGCCTTCATACATGAAGACGGTCGAACCGTTGGAGAGCAGACCATAGACGACATAACTGTGGCCCGTGATCCAGCCGATGTCGGCGCTACAAAAATAGGTGTCGTTCTCCTTGAGATCGAAAACGTATTTCGAGGAGAGCTTACAACCGAGCAGGTATCCCGCACTGGTGTGCAGCACGCCCTTGGGCTTACCGGTGCTGCCTGACGTGTAGAGAATGAAGAGGGGATGCTCCGAGCCGAACGCCTTGGCCTTATGCTGATTTGATACCTCGGCGACTGCGTCGTGCCACCAGATGTCGCGATTGCGACGCATCTTCACTTCGTTGCCGCAGCGTTGATGCACCAACACGTGTTCGACGCACTTGGCCTTCGCTACGGCCTCATCGACGGTGGGTTTGAGGGGGAAGATCTTCCCGCGCCGCCAGCCACCATCGGCAGTGATAACCAGCTTGGCGCCACAATCAATGATGCGATCCTTGAGTGATTCGGAACTGAAACCGCCAAAGACGACGGTGTGAATCGCGCCAACTCGCGCACAGGCCAACATGGCGAAGACCGCCTCAGGCACCATCGGCATGTATATGGCGACTCGGTCACCCTTACCGACGCCCAGACCAGCGAAAACGTTGGCGAGCTTTGAAACCTCAAAATAGAGCTGCTTGTAAGTGATGGTGCGAATATCTCCCGGTTCGCCCTCGAAAATCAGTGCCGCCTTATTCTCACGAGCGGTGCCCAAATGGCAGTCGATACAGTTTTCTGCCACGTTGAGCGTGCCGCCACCGAACCATTTCGCATGAGGCGCCTTCCACTTGAGCACGGAGGTGTAAGGCTTACGCCACTCCAGTAAGTTCTTGGCCTGTCGATGCCAGAATTTTTCTGGGGAGTTGACAGACTCCCGGTAGAGCTTCTTATAAGCAGCCATGCTGCTGAGCTCAGCTTGGCACTGAAATTCGGCCGTTGGCCGGAATACCCGTTTCTCACGGGACACTGAGGTAATTGTTTGGTCCGTCACGTTTTGGATCGTTGTGGTTAAGATTTATCTTTTCCGCGGCACATCCGGCCGGGGCCGCTTTTTATCCCGCTGCCTACGAGATGCGTCAAGCGCCTGCCGCTTGATTGGGCCTTTTTACTGCACTTTTTTAAAACACTTCCCATGCCAAAATCCGAATCTCCAGCCGAATCAGCCCCCGAAGCTCCTCAACAGGAGAAACCCACCCCTAAGCCAGCTTCTGAAAGAGAGCTTAACCTCGTGGAGGTGGATGGAATTCTCGACATCGATAAACAAAAAGGCGGCAACGGCGTGCTCCTCGATCTCAAACGCTACGGCAAACGTCGCCCCGACGATACATTCGTGCCAAAAGAGTTGATCCGTCGCTTTAAATTACGCCAAGGCAGCCAAATTAAGGGCAAAGCGTTCCCGGCCGAGGGACGATTCCCGAATTCGAAGATGCGTTTTATCGATTCAGTGGATGGTCTCTCCATCGAAGACCGAAAGGAGAAGTGGGATTTCCTGAATTTTACGAGTCTTTCCCCCGAGGAAAAACTGAACCTCGAAACCAAAGACGGTCGCATCACCACCCGGGCGATCGACCTATTTTGCCCCATCGGCAAGGGCACCCGTGGCCTCGTGGTCGCGCCTCCCCGCACCGGCAAAACGACCCTGCTGCGCGATATTGCCCTCGGTGTGATCGAGAATCATCCTGAATGTCACGTTATGGTGCTACTCGTCGATGAGCGTCCTGAAGAAGTCACTGATTTCAAACGCAGCGTTACCGGTGCCGAAGTTTGGGCCTCCTCAAATGATGAGCAGGTCCAAAGCCATATCCGTATCGCCGATATGGCCATCGACCGGGCACGCCGTCTCGTCGAGTGCGGCCGCGACGTCGTGATCCTGCTCGATTCCCTCACCCGCCTCGCTCGCGCTCACAACACCCTACGCAACTCCGGCCGGACGGGCTCCGGTGGTCTCGATGTGCGTGCGCTCGAGAAACCGCGTCAAATCTTCGCCTCGGCTCGAAATACCGAAGAGGCTGGTTCGCTCACCATCGTCGCCTCGATTCTGGTGGAAACAGGCAGTCGGATGGACGACGTGATTTTCCAAGAGTTCAAGGGCACGGGTAACAGCGATCTCGTATTGGACCGTAAATGCGCCGAGATGCGCCTATGGCCCGCGATCAACATTCAAGGCTCCGGCACCCGTAAGGAAGAGAAACTGATCGAACCCAAGGATCTAGATAGTATCCATTTTTTCCGCCGCGCCCTCGTTCAACAGAAGATCGAAGAAGCCACCGAAACGATGATTTCACGTCTCTCGAAGACCAAAACAAACGCCGAATTCCTCGAGCTCATCTCCAGCTAAGAGCGCGTTAATTAAGCCTGCACGCTCCCCATTTTTACTAACTCGTCACCTGCACCATCGTTTCCCCCTTGCGCAGGCGTCAAAAACTCTGAACTAATTCTCGTTCCGCTGTCCAATCACGTGTCAGCGCAGTCCACGCCGCAACTCCCTCCGTATGCATAGTTTCTCCGAGCAGTGTCTCGATATGGCCCGTTCCATTTTGGGCCACAATCTTGCCTCCATCCAGCCTGACGGCACCATCACTCCCTTTGAGGGCGAAGCATCCCGCGGCGACGAGCCTGGCCATGCGGCCTACGCTATGGGCGAATTTTATCGGGCCACCGGGGAAACGACCCTTGAGGGTCACGATCTCATCGACCTCACCGCCCGCACGGTTACGGCTCAGGTATTTACTGAACCCGCTGAGGAGAACGGTCTCGCTTACGGCGCATTGGGCCTCCTGAGCTTTGGACCTTCCAAGGAACGCAACCAAGTCTGGGAACGCCTCGTAACCGAAACGCAGGAGCGTATCGACAAGTCCCTCCTCCATCGCTCGGACTACGACAATCACTGGCAGGCTTTCAACGTAGCCAAGGCCGTCGCCCGTTTCTCGTTTGGTCTGTCCAAGAAGGATGAGACCTCCCGTTTGATCGAACGTTACGTCGACCGAATCAACCAAACCAGCTCCAACGGATTCATCGACGACTCCACCGAAGGTTTTGGCGGTAACTTCAATCTCTACGGTGTGATGTCGCTCGTCTTCATCCGCTCCGCTCTCCAACTCCACGCCAACAGCGGCGTGCGGGATCGAAAGCTTCCCACTCTCCGCACCTACGCCGAAAAATACATCAAGATGATGCCGGATCTCGTCCGTGCCGATGGTCTTGGCTGGGCATTCGGACGTGCGGCTGGCGCATACGGACAGATGCACTGCATCAGTCTGATTTTACAAGGGCTTCGCGATGGTTGGATCCCTGACGATCAGAAATCTAAATATTTCGATATTCTGCGCCGACTCTTCCTCTTCTTTTACCAGACATACTTGGACCAAGATCGTGGTGATTTAGATGTCCGTGACGCGGAGCGCACCGCCTACGAAGGACACACCACGCGGATGGCCAATTTCGACGCCGCCCGTTACCTTTGCCAATGGTCGCGTCTCGCGAAAACCGTCCACATGCCAGCTGGGCAGGTCTTGCCTGAACCTCCTCGCACCACCGGACGTTTCGTTATTTTCGATAAGTCCAACCGCAAGGAACAGGGCGTCTTCCTTTACCGCGATCCGGACAGTGGATTACATGCCCAGATTCCGCTCAGCGCAGCCGCCGGTTCCGCAACTTCGGATACCCTACCATTTCCGCACAGTCCGGGTATCTTCGATTGGCCTAATAATGTCTACGCGCCAATCATGGTGCCTGAACTTACCTTCGGTGACAAAGTCACCATTCCGGCGTTCTACGGCAAAAACTGTGTCACCGGCCTTGGCCTCCGCCGCAGCTTCTTTTTCCGCTACGATCAACCCGATCTGATTACCACCGAACAGGAGGTTCTCAAAGGATTGGGCACGGTCAAGGTTCAGTGGAATTTCGCTGGCCCTCGGATCAGCGCCGAATTCGCCTACACGGTCCGTCAACAAGTCACGTTGGATCGGTTCCGCTTCATGCTCGCGATCGCGGCACCACACTCAATCTACCATGTCGGTGGTTCGCTGGCCCTCGGGCCCGAAGGCCATCGTTGCACGGTCACCAAGGACGATTTCCAAGGCGTTTGGCAAGAGACCGAAGTGGTGACCAATGATCCGACATACCGCACGAATTACGGCAAGGTTCACTACTTGCAGACTCTCGAACGCGACCATCCGCTGATCATGCGTCCCGGCAACGTCTACCGCCTCGCGGTAAGTTACGAGCCGGATGTGACCACGATGGACTAGTTGAGAAAGTAAGAAGAACGAAGTTTGAAGTAAAAGGTGGAATTAACCTCGGATTAGATTTGGTAAATCAGCATCGGCTTCTTACTTCCTACCTCTAACTTCATACTTGGAAAATGTTAGCGCGCAGAATCATTCCTTGCCTGGACGTGACCAAAGGTCGCGTGGTCAAGGGCGTGAAGTTCAAAGAGCTTCGCGATGCAGGTGATCCCGTGGAATGTGCGAAAGCTTACGATGCTCAAGGGGCGGATGAGTTGGTTTTTCTAGATATTACCGCATCCAGTGACGGTCGTTCGATCATGCACGACGTGGTCGCCGCCACCGCTGAACAGTGTTTTATGCCCCTCACCGTAGGCGGTGGATTACGCACCGTAGCTGATATCGAAGCCATGTTGAAATCCGGGGCCGACAAAGTGTCCCTCAATACTGCGGCGATCAAGAATCCTGAACTTATCCGCGAAGCATCCGCTCGATTCGGCGCTCAATGTATCGTTGTGGCCATCGACGCGAAGCGAGAGCCCGACGGTAAGTCATGGCGCGTTTACACGCATGGCGGACGTAATCCCACCGAACTCGATGCCGCTACATGGGCCAAACAAGCGGTAGATCTAGGCGCCGGTGAAATTCTACTTACCAGCATGGATTGCGACGGGATGAAAACGGGTTACGACGTGCCGCTCACTCGCGCGATTAGCGATGCGGTGACCGTGCCAGTCATTGCCAGCGGAGGTGCTGGCACCCTGCCCCACTTCGCCGAGGCCCTCGAAGCCGGCAAGGCCAGCGCCGTCTTGGCCGCGAGCCTCTTTCACTTTGGCGAGCTCACCGTTCCTCAGGTTAAAGACTACCTAGCGGGGGTGAACCTGCCCGTGCGCCGCTGAGCGAATTCAGTACATTGCCCAAAACATTCCTCCCTGAGACCAGCCGTTATTCCTGCAACAGGTCCGGAGAGAATTCGGCAACACGTAAACGGGAAGCTATCTCAACCATATGAGCGAGCGTAAATCCCGGCTAGAGCAAAAGGTAAACCTATCCATCCCAACGCACTAGTCCAAGCACCTAGAGCTGTAGGCCTGAACCAATGCTGTGGAATGTCGCATCGGCTGGTAGCACGACTCGGTCACAGAAATCACCGAACCCTTCACCTTCGTTTCGCTCCGTCGCGTATTTCTTAATGACCGGTCGCAGCATTTCTACCGCTTCATCAACCGTGCATTTAGGCGATACAAGACGATTCAAACGGGACCCGTTGTAGCTCGCTCCAATATAGAGGGCATACTTTCCAGGCGCTTTGCCTACGAAACCGATTTCCGCGAGATATGGCCGGGCGCATCCGTTCGGGCAACCGGTCATCCGGAGGCTGATCGCGTCATCCGCCAGTCCCGCTTTCTCTAGGACTGAATCGAATTTCTCGAGCACCTCGGGCAATATCCGTTCGCTCTCGGCCAGAGCGAGTCCGCACGTCGGCAGCGCCACGCAAGACATCGAGTTCAGACGCAAACGGCTCTGTTTGTTTTCACCACCCAGTCCGTGCTTTTCCAGAATCGCTTCGATCTGGGCTTTCGCATCGGTCGTGACGCCAGAGATGGTAACATTCTGAGTCGGGGTAAGACGGAAGTCGCCGGTGTGAACTTCCGCGACTTCGCGCAATGCTGTTTTCATCAGCCAACCTTCGCGGTCCTTGATGCGGCCACTCAAGATATGGAGACCGTAAAACCAAGTGCGATCCGCACATTCCTGCCACCCATGCGGATCCTCGATGGTGGTGAAATTCACCTCACGCGATTCGCCCAAAGTGATACCCGAACGGCTTTCTACTTCGTTCTTAAACCAAGCGAGCCCACGATCTTCGATCGTGTATTTGAGTCGCGCATGTTTGCGATTGGTGCGGTCACCATAATCACGTTGCGTCTCGATGATGGCCACTCCGATCGCATTGATTTGGTCAGGGGTGACATAGCCGAGTGGTTCTGCCAAACGAGGGAAAGTCGCTTCATTGCCGTGGCTCATGCCGAGTCCGCCGCCAACCGTCACATTGTAACCGACGAGTTCACCATTCTCCATCACCCCAATAAATCCGAGGTCTTGAGAGTAAACATCTACATCATTGGACGGAGGAATGGCGAAACCCACCTTGAACTTACGCGGTAAGTAGGTCGCACCGTAAAGGGGTTCAGCTTCGGGTTCGCCACCCGCAACTTGCTCTCCATCGAGCCAAATTTCGTGGTAAGCACGGGTCTTCGGAAGCGTGTGTTCCGAGAGTCCTTTGGCGTGCTCATACATCGCCGCATGCGCTGGAGTGCGCTCCGGGTTCGGGGCGGCCATGATGTTGCGATTCACGTCACCACAAGCGGCGATCGAATCTATCAACGCATCATCCATTCCCTTGATGAGAGGTTTCAGGTTTCCTTTCAGAATACCATGAAACTGGAAAGTTTGGCGGGTCGTAATGCGCAGTGAGCCATTCGCTTGCTCGTCGGCGAGCTTATCGAGCATCAACCATTGGGCGGGCGTGCAACGTCCACCCGGGAGCCGAACCCGTAGCATGAACGAGAATGCTTTTTCCAACTTCGCCTGACGTCGCTCCTTTCGGAGGTCACGGTCATCTTGCATATACAGGCCGTGAAACTTGGTTAGTTGCTGGTTATCTGCGGTGATTGAGCCCGTAGATTCATCCCGTAGTTCCTCTGCAATTGTTCCGCGGAGAAAATTCGACGCGGATTTAATGTTTTCGTTAGCAGCCAGTGGCTTCGTTGCTTCTTGGTCAGAGCTCATGAGCGAAGGCAGAACGTGCATCGTTCAGTGGGGTGCAGCAAGCGAGTTTTACTAATTAAGGTAGGTTAGTAAGGATACCGAAGATTAGACCTCGAATTGGAGAATGAATAATCAGCCGTTCTCTTGAACTTACCCTCCGTGCTCTCCGCAGATAAGAAACTCATGAGCAGATTTTTATCCGTTTCATTCCTTCGCTGAAGCCCATCCGTAGGCGCGTTTCACCGCTCGTTTCCAGTCATGCTTGAGTGTAGCAAGATCCACGGAAGAATCAGGAGAGAAGATTTGGTCCACCTCACTCTGTTCTCTTAGCTCGGTCTGGCTGGTCCAAAACCCAATCCCCAGCCCAGCCAGGTGGGCCGCCCCTAAGGCGGTCGATTCCAGATCAGCCGGTCGCACCACCTCGGTTTGCAATAGATTGGACTGAATCTGCATCAACGGATCACTGGCAGCAGCCCCGCCATCCACTCGAAGTTGAGCCAACTCCAATCCACTGTCCTGTCTCATCGCATCGATTAAATCGGCGCTCTGCAGGGCGATACTTTCGAGAATCGCTCGGCAAATATGAGCACGATTAGTCCCCCGCGTAAGTCCCGTGATTGTGCCTCGGGCATAGGGATCCCAGTGCGGCGCGCCCAATCCCGTGAAAGCGGGCACACAAATCACGCCACCGGCATCGGGCACCGAAGCGGCGAGCTCACTGAGCTCGGATGCCGAATCCACGAGTTTTAACTCATCCCGGGCCCACTGCACCGCAGCTCCGGCGACAAAAACCGCACCTTCGAGCGCGTAGTGTAATTTGCCACCGATCCGCCAAGCGACGGTCGTCAACAAGTTGTGCGCTGAGATGATGCGTTTCTCTCCAGTTTGCATCAGTAGAAAACACCCCGTGCCATAAGTATTCTTTACCATTCCGTTGATAAAACAACCCTGGCCAAAAAGTGCGGCTTGTTGATCGCCCGCCATTCCTGCAATCGGCACCCCGGCGGCCACCAAACCTTCGGCTACGCATCCAAACACTCCGACCGAATCCTTCACTTCCGGGAGCATTGCGCGGGGAATATCCAACATCTCAATCATGCGTTCGTCCCATTCTCCCGTCTCAATATTCAGTAACAGTGTGCGGGACGCGTTACTGGCATCCGTGGCGTGGACGCCACCTTTCGTCAGCTTCCACAACAGCCAAGTATCTATCGTTCCAGCCAAAATCTCCCCGCGTTCCGCCCGGTCCCGCAGGCCCTCGATTTCACGCAACATCCACGCCAACTTCGTGCCGGTAAAATAGGGATCCAATCGCAATCCCGTGCGTTCGGAAACTTCCGCTTCAAAACCCGCCTCGACTAACCGCCGGCAATCATCCGCCGTTCGCCGATCCTGCCATACAAGCGCCGGTCCCGTCGGTTCACCACTTTCGCTGTCCCACACCACTAGGGTCTCCCGCTGATTAGTGATACCGATGGCAGCGATGTCAGTTGTCGCCAAATTAAGTGACGCCATCACTTCGACCAAAGTCTCATATTGGGTGGACCATATTTCGTTGGCATCATGCTCCACCCAACCCGACTTCGGGTAGTGTTGCGTCAGCTCACGTTGTGCCGTCGCCATCTTCCTGCCGGCGCGATCAAACACGATGGTTCGTGAACTCGTGGTGCCTTGATCCAAGGCAATGATGAATCGGGGATCACTCATAACGGGATATTGATGACGACTAGCAATGCGCTGAAGTCAGCAAATCGCACTTCTAATTCACTCAAGATCACGGACAGTCCCAAAAATGGGATTTTCTTTTCCCGGCGGCGTTTCATTCTTCGATTCATTGGAAATCTTAAAACAAGCCGTAAATTTTAAAAAATCATACATCATATATTTATAATATATCAATATGAGTTGGCACGCCAGACGCATTACATCGAACAACTTCAATAAATTAAAACTTTAAAACTTATATATCAAAATGAAA
>TARA_B110000483_G_scaffold136771_1_pt1 | contig 11486 bp, 10 predicted proteins | sample TARA_B110000483 | Tara Oceans TARA_B110000483 (sample SAMEA4398176) | marine metagenome | biome: Polar Biome; feature: [SRF] surface water layer (ENVO:00010504); material: water (ENVO:00002006), including particulate matter (ENVO:01000060) such as... | depth 5 m
GGCCAATAGTATTATACTTCAATCATCAGATTTATTGCTTTGTGATGGTGAGGATGCTTTGTTTTTTGGGGAAAGTGATCTACTCAATGTAAGCTATCAGTGGTCTGCGAATGGGGCAGCACTTTTAGGAGAGAATAATGACACCTTACTTATTCCTAATGTAAGCTTTTTGAATGACGGCACCTTATACCAGTTGGAAGTTATTAGCCTCTGTGATACCGTAAATAGTAATGCAACTCTACTGAATGTAAGAAGTTTTGCAAATATTGTTTTAAATCCGTTAGACACCAGCTTATGCGAGGGTGAAATAGCAACATTTGAAGTTGCAGTTGATAGACCAATCCTACAGTATCAATGGTATGAAAATGGAGTAGCAATTGCTGGAGCTAATACCTCAGTTTATAACACAGGTCCAATTGCAGCTGTGCAAAATGGCAGTCAATTTTTTGCTGCTGTAACGGATTCATGTGGCAATATAGATAGTTCATTAATTGCAAATTTAAGCGTCGTCCCAAGTACTATCATAAATAATCAATCTTCCAATTTAATAGTTTGTTTGGGTGATCTTGCCACTTTTTATGTCAGTGCAACGGGAGCAAATTTGAGCTATCAATGGCTCGAAAATGGCATAATCATGCCAGGTGAAACTAATGATACATTAAATTTCATCATCTTCACTCAAGCTATGAGTGGAACTATTTATTCTTGTCAGATAACAGCCGATTGCGGAAATTTGAATACTTCAGATATGGAGCTTATCATAGAAGATGCAGGAGTTTTATTAAGCCAATCCGGTGATGTTTTGCAATGTGGCGGTTTTAGTTTTGAGTTATTTGTGGATGCATTAAACGTATCTAACTACCAATGGCAAGTCAATCAAGGCGCTGGTTTTGTCGACCTTACGGATGGTATATTAGGTATTGGTTCTACCCAGGTTTTAGGTTCAAATACAGATGTTTTAACAGTCAGCAACTTCGATCTAAACATTACTGGGAGTCAATTTCAGGTGATTACTTCAACCAATTGTGGTACATCTCCAATTTTTACTCCAGTTAATGTTACCATTACGGCGCCTCAGGCTGGAATTGATTTATTAGCTGACACAACTATTTGTCTTGATGATACAGATCCAATTTTCGTATCTTATGTGGATGGTTCTGCAGTATGGAGTAATGGTGATTTTGGCCAGTTTTTTATACCTAATAGTTCTGGAGATTATACGGTTAATTATACTGATGCCAATGCATGTCCTCGAAGCGATACTATAAATATTCAGCTGGAAGATTGTTTAGCAAATTGCGTTGTTACTGCTCCTACCGGGTTTACTCCTGATGCCAGTGGTGTAAATGACATCTTCAGGGCAATATATACTTGTGATTTGAGTTACTATGAGCTTCAAATTTACAATAGGTTTGGAGGGCTAGTCTATATGACAAAAGACCCTTTGGAAGGTTGGGATGGTATCTATGAAAATGGAAATACTGAAATTGGGGCATATGCTTGGTACATTAAGTATCAGATAGAGGGTACAGATATTACCGAAGAAATAAAAGGTACGATTACCCTAATCAGGTAGATCAAAAATAAGGTTCTAAAGCTCCATTCATTTGTTGATATGGAGCTTTTTTGTTTTCAGCCTAATTGAAGTAAAATAAACCCTTACTTTTGTACGATGAATAAACCATTAATTTTAGTAACAAACGACGATGGAATAACAGCTCCAGGGATTAAGAGCTTAGTTTCGGTAGCCAGAAAATTTGGAGAGGTTGTAGTTGTCGCACCCGATAGCCCGCAGAGTGGCATGGGACATGCGATTACGCTTACAAAACCGCTGCGTTTGAATCCTTCGGATATGTTTGAAGGGGTCACATCTTTTGAGTGCAGCGGGACTCCCGCAGATTGCGTTAAGATTGCCGTTGATAAAGTCTTGGATAGAAAACCAGATTTATGCATTTCTGGTATTAATCATGGGAGCAACTCTTCCATCAATGTGATTTATTCAGGGACCATGTCGGCAGCAGTTGAAGCAGCTCTAGAGGGTATACCTTCTATTGGGTTTTCACTTTGCGACTTTGCCTATGATGCCGATTTTAGTGTAGCTCGATATGCGGCGGAAAAAGTAATCACTCAAGTACTTAAAAATGGATTGGCAGACAAAACCTTACTTAATGTAAACGTTCCAAAAGTTAAGCTTGAAGAGCTAGAAGGAATAAAAATTTGTAGACAAGCTATGGCAAAATGGGAGGAAGAATTTGATGCAAGAAAGGACCCTCATGGCCGAGAGTATTTTTGGCTGACAGGTAAGTTCGTAAATAACGATAAAGGAGAAGATACAGATGAATGGGCATTGGCGCATAAATATGTTTCGGTTGTTCCTGTTCAATATGACCTGACTGCCCATCAAGGCATTAATTTCATTAATCAAAACTGGGATTTATGAAAAACAAGATGTATGTGCAAATACTATTAGGAGCTATTGTAGGATTATTATCTCCTGCTATTACAGCTTATCTCATCTATAAGTTTAAGTATAATTATATCAGTGTAGATATGCTAAAAATTAGTAAAGCCTTGTTGGTTCCTTTACTACAGTACGGAGCCCTTACCAATTTAGCTTGGTTTTTCTTGCTTAATTATTTTAAAAAGACCTACCTACAAAGGGGTATAATATTCGGGACTATCTTTATTGCTATGTATATTATCTATCTGAAATTTTTCGGACACTAATGAAATATTACCTTATAGCAGGTGAGGCAAGTGGAGACTTGCACGGCGCTAATCTTATGCGCGCGATTGCCAAAAGAGATACTGGTGCTGTTTTCAGGTTTTGGGGAGGTGATAAAATGAAGGCTATTCCCAATAGTGAGCAAGTCGAGCACTATAAAAATACGGCTTTTATGGGATTTGTCGAAGTCCTTCGGCACCTGCCACAAATCTTTGGGTTTATTAAGAAATGTAAAAAAGATATTGTAAGTCATAAACCGGATGTGGTAATTTTTATTGACTATCCCGGCTTCAATATGCGAATTGCAAAATTTGCAAAATTGGCAGGTTATAAAACCATTTACTACATTTCACCGCAAGTATGGGCTTGGAAAGAGAATAGAGTCAAGAAGATTAAAAAATATATAGATAAAATGCTGGTCATACTTCCATTTGAAAAGAAGTTTTATGCTAAATGGAAGTATCCTGTTGAATATGTTGGTCATCCTTTATTGGATGAGTTAAGTAAGCAAGAATATGAAGTAGAAAAATCAGATAACCAACCGATTATAGCCTTATTACCGGGCAGTAGAGTACAAGAGATTAAAATGATTCTACCAATTTTTCTTGAAGTGGTACATCAGTTTCCAGCGTATCAATTTGTTCTTGCTGGCTTGCCTCATATTGATAGCGAAATTTATCATCAAATTATTGGGGATGCGAATGTTCGATTAGTAAAAAATGAAACGTATAGTTTATTAAGTAAAAGCCAGGCAGCGCTTGTAGCAAGTGGAACAGCAACATTGGAATGTGCCTTATTTAAAGTCCCCATGCTAGTCGGGTACAAGGCTAATTTTTTATCTTATCATATTGGCAAACACTTGATTAAAGTCCCCTACATCGCTTTGGTTAATTTGATTGCTGGGCGGAAGATTGTTCCTGAACTTATCCAAGACGATTTAAACGCAGAAACACTTGAAAAGGAGTTGAAAATTATTCTAAGTGAAGAGGCGAGTAATGAAATGAAATCAAATTTTGAGACTTTGATTACAAATTTAGGCACGACTGGAGCATCAGATCGAGCTGCTGAAATTATTATAAAATCTTAATTATGAAGATATTTTGTATTGGAAGAAATTACGCAGCGCATGCGAAAGAACTAAAAAATGAAGTACCAACGAAGCCATTAGTTTTCATGAAACCCCCTACGGCAATTCTCAATGGAAACAAGCCTTTTTATCTTCCTGATTTTTCAGATAATGTACATTACGAAGGCGAAATTGTGGTAAAAATTTGCAAAAATGGAAAGCATATTCAATCCAAGTTTGCCCGAAATTATTACGATTTAATAACGGTAGGAATGGACTTAACTGCAAGGGACCTGCAAGCAGAATTGAAAGCTAAAGGGCATCCTTGGGAGATTGCGAAAGGATTTGATGGAAGTGCTGTAGTAGGTAAATTCTTTCCAATTAAAGATACTTTGGATATGCATTCTTTTACCATTCTTAAGAATGGAGAGCTTGTGCAGCTGGGTAAATGTAAAGACATGATTTTTTCAATAGATGTTTTGATTGAGTACATATCTCAATTCTTTAAATTACAAATAGGTGATTTGATTTTTACAGGCACGCCCGCTGGAGTCGGAAAAATGAATATTGGAGATATATTCGAAGGATTTATTGAAGAAAAAAAATGCTTTAAAACTGAAATTAAATAAACAATGTAATACATTTGTAGTATCCTATTTTAATAATAAAAAAAATAAAGTTTATGTCATATTTGTTTACATCAGAATCTGTTTCAGAGGGACATCCAGATAAGGTTGCTGATCAAATTTCTGATGCTCTAATTGACAATTTCTTAGCATTTGATAAAAATTCTAAAGTCGCATGTGAAACATTGGTAACAACGGGGCAAGTTATTTTAGCAGGAGAGGTTAAGTCTACTGCCTACCTTGATGTTCAAAATATCGCTAGAAAGGTGATTGAGAAAATTGGCTATACCAAAAGTGAATACATGTTCGAGTCTAAAAGCTGTGGCGTTTTAAGTGCTATTCATGAACAAAGTCCTGATATTAACCAAGGAGTAGATCGAGCTAATCCTGAAGAGCAAGGTGCAGGTGATCAAGGAATGATGTTTGGTTATGCTACAAATGAAACAGATAACTTCATGCCTTTAGCATTGGATCTATCGCATAAGATATTAATAGAGTTGGCAGCGATAAGAAGAGAGAATAGTGAAGTGACTTATTTGCGTCCAGATGCAAAGAGTCAGGTAACACTAGAATATAATGATGATAACACACCCATTCGAATTGATGCTATCGTTATCTCAACGCAACACGATGATTTTGTAAAGCCAAAATCTTCTAACGCTAAAGATAATCAATCGGCTAATGTGGAAATGCTAGCTAAAATTAAAAGTGATTTGGTCGGGATTTTGATTCCTAGAGTAAAAGCTAAGTTCCCTAAGCACGCGCATTTGTTTAATGATGATATTACTTATCATATTAATCCAACTGGAGTATTTGTAATCGGCGGGCCTCATGGGGATACTGGACTTACAGGAAGAAAGATTATTGTAGATACCTACGGCGGTAAGGGCGCTCATGGTGGAGGAGCTTTTAGTGGAAAAGATCCGAGTAAAGTAGATAGAAGTGCTGCCTATGCTACACGTCATATTGCAAAGAACTTGGTAGCTGCAGGATTATGCGATGAGGTTCTAGTTCAAGTTAGTTATGCAATTGGAGTGGCCAAGCCAACATCAATTAATGTAGTAACATACGGAACGGCTAAAGTAGATATGACTGATGGACAGATAGGTAAACTGGTTGAAACAATATTCGACATGACACCTTATGCCATCGAAACTAGGCTTAAATTAAGAAATCCAATGTATAGCGAGACTGCGGCATATGGACATATGGGGAGAGATTATGAAGTGGTAAATAAAACCTTTGAATCTCCGGATGGCAAAAAAGTAAATATGGATGTTGAATTGTTTACTTGGGAAAAACTGGATTTTATCGACAATGTAAAACAAGCTTTCAAGCTGTAAAGCAAGCTAAATTTTATAAAAAAGGGTTCTCTATAGAGAACCCTTTTTTATGTAATCGAATCACTCTGAAATTTTATTCTTCAACTTTATAAAATCAATACTAAAAGTAATTCGTTTAGTCCATTCGCTTCGTTCTATGCCATACGCCGTTTGCTGATTAAGCTGAATATTGGATGTAGTGGCAAATGGCGCATGAAATCCAATGCATTCATCCAGGAATAACAAGGAGATTCCTCCTTCAGCAAATAAGGAAGCTTTTAGCCCTTTATTTAACGATATTGCAGCGTTTACAAAGGCTTGAAGATTGATCCATCGCTTGATGCGAAGAGGTATTAGCAAATCACTTCTTACATTTAGGCTAGCCATTACAAGCTTCGAATTCCCTATACTCATAACTGATTTAAAGCCTCCAGCTGAATTTGCTACTTGACGCTGAAGAAAATTGTCCTGGGCATTCCTATCCAAGTAAAAATCATTAAAAGTATAGTCTTTTTGCAACCAATAAATTCCTGAATTGCTCATTCCTCCCAATTGAAAAATGGGTAATGGTGGATCAATCAATGAATTTGCTCTGGTATTATACAAAAAACCGCCAACAAATGATCGGATGTACAAGGCATTTTCTGCTTGTTGTAAGTAATGAAATTTTAAATTATTCGTCCAATTGATTTGGCCATAGGTATTGTTGAATTCAGCAGTTAAGTTAGTTTTAAAGCTATAGGTTTCTTTCTCGTTTGCATAAGAAGCTCCAAGCTCATGGATGTTGAAAGCTTGTGTTTGACGGCCGTTAAGGATGTATTCTTGCCAAATATAATGACTGGTAATAGAAAAATCAAGTTTGCCCTGAATAGATAGCTCTGGGACAAAACGAATTTTCCCTTGAATACGATTATAAGTTAAATCTTCCGGAAACAATAAATATGAAAACCTTTTTGCATTTAAGTTGAGCTCCCAAAGCTTTATTTTTGGTGAAGTAAATTGATATTTACCATGGATTAAACCTGTAAGGTTTCTACTTCCAAGTCCATACATAGGAATAGCAAGAAAGGAGTATTTATTTTTTTTTTCTAGACCAATGATTACGCCAAGCTGAGTTTTATCATAGTTATTCCAAGCAAGAGCAGGAAGAAGCCAGAGTCTTTTCTCATTTTCCCGCTTTAATAAAGGAATCTTCATCTTTTCAAAGCTTGTATTGACGGTTTGAAAGGAATTTGGACTTACCTTCGTGCTATCTGAAACTAATTTAGCGTCAACGCTGTTTGACTGACTGAATACAAGCTGTAAAGTTATACACAACAGAAATGCTGTAAGAAGCGTTTTTAACGTATATGTAGCATAGTTTTTCAACAGCAGTAAAGATAAAAAGTAAAATTGAGTGTAGTGATTTTTGTTAAAAAAATCTTTACCTTAAATGATATAAAGAATAGATTGAATGTACGATAAAGAATTTGATGATAACCTTCAAAATAATAATGAATTAGTCCGAAGGTTTGAAAACGCTGAACTTAGCGATGAAAGCAGTTATTTCGATGAATCCGAATTGGAGTTAATAATTGACTATTATTTGGAACGTGATAAGCTGACGCAGGCCCTAAAGGCAGTGGATCTTGGTTTAGATTTATTTCAATTTTCAGCCACTTTTTATCAGAAAAAGGCAGAAATATTTTTAGAGATGAATCGGCTGGATGATGCTTTAAGTAATCTTGATTTGGCCAGTACTTTTTCCCCAAAAGAAACCAGTATTTTTCTACTTAAGGCTGATGCTTATACCTTGAAGGGAGAATATGCCAAGGCAGTTAAATTGGTAAATCAGGCATTGGAGCAAGCTGATGAGAAGGATAAAATTGACCTATACCTTGAATTAGCGGATGTGTATGAGGAGTGGGAGAGATATTACGAAGTGATAGATCAATTACAACAATGCTTAGCTTTAGATCCTTTTAATGAAGAAGCCCTTAATCGTTTGTGGTTCAGCACGGAGTTGACTGAAAAGTATGCAGAAAGCGTAGTATTTCATTCAAATTTAGTGGATAAGCACCCTTATAACGCAACTGCGTGGTATAATCTAGCTCACGCTTACAATGGATTGAATCAGCCAAGTAAAGCCTTGGAAGCCTTCGAGTTTGTATTAGCAATAGATGACAATTATGACTTAGCATATATAGATGCTGGAGATGTTTTATACAAACAACAGAAATACGATAAAGCAATAGAGTTTTATTTAGAAGCTATAGAAAAAGGAAGTGCTAAAAAAGAGATTTTTTATCAAATTGCTAAAGCTTATCAGAAAAACAACAAATATGTCAAGGCAAGAGAATATCTTAAAAAAAGTATCAATATTGATCCTTATTATGCCAAGGCATTTCATAAACTTGGTTTAAACTATCTGGAAAGTAATTTGCCGAAGAATGCCACTTCTCCATTGGAAAGAGCCGTAAAGGTGGATAATCGAAACTTTGAGTATCTCAATAGTTTAGCTGCAGCATACTTTTTAAATGACAAGCAGGATCTAGCATTGGAGTGTTATCATAAGATGCTTGATATCAACGAAGGAGATAAACGTATTTATCTAAATATTGTTAGTATATTATACGAACAAGGTAGGGTAGGCGACGCTATTGAAACGATTGATGCATGCATCGCTATTTTTGATGATCATGTTGATTTAATTTATATTAAAACTGCTTTTCTATATGAACTAGGAAAGAAGAACGAAATGTTTGAATGCCTTCTCTTGGGCTTGGAGAAAGATGCTCACGCCCACACCCAAATTTTTGAGTTATTGCCAGAAATGGAAGATGATCATGCGGTTATGGCATTGATCGAAAGTTATCTTTAAACTGCATTTTAAATTATCTTTGAAGCATGAAAAAATATATGTTTTTAGCTTTTAAGGGAATGGCTATGGGGATGGCTGAAGTGGTTCCTGGAGTTTCAGGCGGGACAATTGCGTTTATTACTGGAATATATGAAGAACTACTCCACACCATAAAAGAACTTACTCCTACAAAACTTTTAATAATAAAAGATAAAGGCTTTGCAGATTTTTGGGCTTCAATTAATGGCAATTTCATTCTTTTTCTTTTGGGGGGTATGGCGCTAGGATTGATTGTAGGGGTTTTTACTATTGCAAAGCTGTTAAGTGCTTATCCTATTCTAGTTTGGTCTTTTTTCTTTGGTTTAATTATAGCTTCAGTTTTATATGTAGGTAAACAAATAAATAAATGGCGAGTGATTGAGGTCGCACTATTGATTATTAGTGCTGGAGTATCCTACTATATTACCATTGCTGCGCCTAGTGAGGGCCCGCAAGAATTATGGTTTGTCTTTCTTTCCGGGTTTATTGCGATTTGTGCTTTAATGCTGCCAGGAGTTTCAGGTAGTTTTTTACTTCTTTTATTGGGTATGTACCAATACATTGTAACCGATAATGTCAAAACATTATTAAGCGATTTTAATACCGATTCATTATTGGTCGTAGCTGTTTTTGCCTTAGGATGCTTGACTGGTTTATTAAGCTTTTCTCGGCTACTATCTTGGACATTCAAAAAGTATAAATTTCCAACTTTAGCTCTACTTACTGGCTTTCTATTAGGGTCTCTTAATAAAGTTTGGCCATGGAAACATATCGAGAGTATATATGTGAAAAATTTAGGTGAAATTGATGAAAAAGTAGTTGTCCTGACTGAGAGGAGTGTACTACCCGCCAATCACGATGCATTTATACTTGAAGGGGCAAATATTGTTGGTTATCAAGCTGCAGATAATTATCTCATAGGTGCTATTACTATGATGTGTTTTGGCTTCCTACTGTTATGGGCAATGGAAAGATTTAGTCAGCCTAAAGCATAAATGGAATTTGATATAAAGACATATGGCTTAATCGGAAAAGAACTTAATCATTCGTTTTCTCCAAGTTATTTTGAGGAGAAGTTCGCAATAGAAGGAAGCGATGATTGTCAGTATTTGCCATTTCCATTAAAGCGCGTTGAAGATTTTGTCGATTTAATAAGTGACTATAGCTTGAATGGTTTAAATGTAACCATTCCTTATAAGCAATCTATTATACCTTTTTTAGACGAGTTGACTAATGCGGCGAAGAGTATACAAGCGGTAAACTGTGTTTCTTTTAAGCAAGGTAAACTCATCGGACACAATACAGATGTTATTGGCTTTGAACGTTCTCTAGCGCCATTGTTAAATACGTCGCATAGCAATGCACTTGTATTAGGCTCGGGAGGTGCAGCTAAAGCCGTTGCTTTCGTACTCAAAAAACTCCAAATCCCATATAATTTTGTTTCCCGACAAGAAAGGGAAGGCTTTATGACGTATGAAGGGATTAAATCCTGCTTGGAAGAGTTTCCTCTCATCATAAATGCAACACCGGTTGGCACGTACCCTGCTATTGAAGATTGCCCATTAAGTTCGCTGGATGGGATAGGGAAGGATCACCTCATTTATGACCTTATCTATAATCCTGACAACACCAAATTATTAGTACAGGCGGCACACCGAGGCGCCACGGTCAAAAGTGGTTTAGAAATGCTAAAAATACAAGCAGAAGAAAGTTGGAAGATCTGGACGGTCTCTCAATGACTATTATGAGTATAAAGACTTTCTTTTTACGCCCATTTGCCCACACCCTTACAATGCTTAAAAACATTTAAGATATTGTTGTGCTCAGCGGTTAATTTACTTACTCATTCGGAATTTTATTAATCCATTCTCTCAGTGTTTCAGGATATATGGTTGGAAAGCCATATCCTCTGGGCTTAATCCCTTTTATACTCTTATTGATATATTTTTGTCGCATGGGATCCTCGGCTACTGTACCATTGAAACCAAATCCCATATACATTTCACCATACTTATCAGGGCGTTCTTTTGAATACCATTCATCAACCTTAAATACTTCACGAATAAGACCACGGTATTCACTTAACACATAATCATATCTTGCTGGTCTCCATTCGGCCATTTTCCAAGTTTCTTTCGTGGCTGTATATATCGCTTCTGCTCCTGATCCTTTTTTGTAGGTTGTATTAATATTAATTATCATGCAGTCGTCATCAATTGTTTTTAATAATTCAGCATTGTAAATGGAAATAATTTCATTTGAAGACATTAATCCCTTTTCAATTGAGTTATATCCTCCCTGAATATTACCTCTTGCGAACTTGTTAAATGAGGGAATATACCTAAACGTATCAATCAAGCTAGCTTCGACTGCGAAAGCCGCGGAATTACTTAACCCATGTCTTACTATTACATGTTTCACATTTTTAGTACCAATGCGTCGTATTTCCTGATACTTAAGATTTTCATTCCCTTCCACAATATCTTGATTTATATGAGCAAATACTCTATCATCTTGCCCTTTACCAACATAAAAAGGCTCGTTGTTTTCAGGGTCTATTAATAGATAGACATAGTGCTTTAAATTTTCCTTTGTGTTTTCATCAAACATATACAATCTATTTAGTTTATTTCTATTGCCATCGTTTGGATAAAGATAAAACTTATTTCGGAGGAAGGCCTTAAGAGATAGAATGATTAATGATTCAAGGGGATATTTAAGCAATTGAGTATAGCTGCAGTTAAATATTCTTCTTGTTCTTCTTGCGCATAAAGTTGGTTTTTTTGTATTATTGTAATCTATAAAACCTCTTACTTATGAAAAGACACACACTTATACTAATATCACTACTAGCCACGATAAGTATTTC
>TARA_B110000483_G_scaffold87682_1_pt1 | contig 11485 bp, 7 predicted proteins | sample TARA_B110000483 | Tara Oceans TARA_B110000483 (sample SAMEA4398176) | marine metagenome | biome: Polar Biome; feature: [SRF] surface water layer (ENVO:00010504); material: water (ENVO:00002006), including particulate matter (ENVO:01000060) such as... | depth 5 m
GTGCTCGATGTTCTCTTCGGTCAAATCAATCATCTCCGTGAAAAGTTGGCGACCATTCTTGGCCGTTTCGTCCGCAATCAACGCGTAGAGTAATCTATATGCCGCAAACTCACCTCGAGAGTCTTTAAACTTCTCTTCATTGATGTACCGTTCGTGCAACGTTTTAAGAACCGTTTGACACTGGTTATACTCGGCTAAATCGTCGTGCTCTAGAGCAACTCTCGCGTGCGTCTCGTACGCGGAAACCGCCAAAGGGCCCTTCGCGTGCTGCACGGTTAAATCCTGTCTGATCGACTTTAATTGCTCTTTTAACTGATCGTACGTCCATTCTCGACTCTTCCACTTTTCTTCTACTAACGCCAAGGCTTTTTTTAAAACCGCCGGAGGGCGAATATCCGAAGCTTTTGGATCTGAGGTCAGGCGCATGTACGCTTTTGTCAGGGACTGATTCGTTCCCACCGCGCGTTTGTTCCCGGTTTTCAATTCAGCCATGGTCACTTCTCCTCGAGGTGAATCTGTCCGCGTGACCGACTTCGGTCGCTCAATCTCTTCCCCGTAATGCTCGTTATTACTAAATCTCTGCTCGCGTTTCTTCTTGTTTTGTTTCGAGTACAAATCGTCATCCATCGCTATACCTCCGCGGTCTCTCTTTCTATTACTATCACCGGGCGTCAATCTACTTTCTAACGCAGAGGGCACGCCAAACCGCAACGGCTGTTGTTCCTGAAACTGCTGCAACGGCGGTGGTGGTGACGGGTACTGCGCTTGTCCGCTTATGACGCTCATCGGTGGCATTCCGAGCGGTTGCCTCGTGAGAACCGGCGGCGGCATTTGATACCCGCTCATTCCAATCGGATACGCCTGATGCTGATATTGTTGTTGTTGCTGCAGATGTTGACCATAAAGAAGTTGCTGCTGCTGCTGCATCTGATACGGTGGCATCATCATCATCATTTGATGCTGTTGTTGTTGTTGCTGTTGTTGTTGTTGCATGTGAAAAGAAGGTAGTCCATGCGGAACTCCAACCAAGGCCGGCGGCGGCGGCGGCGCGACCTTCGTCGTCCCGCCCCGAGCCGCTTCAACCAAAGCGCCCATTTCGCTTTGATCAAACCGGCTCGGTTTCTTCACTCTCGCTCTTTTCAACTCCATCGACACTTTCTTCTCTCTGTCTTCAAACGTTTCCTCATTCCTATTTTTCTCCTCCTCCTTTTCCTTTTCCTCTTCTTCGCCTCCACCCCTTCCTTCCTCTTCCAACCCGCCGTAGAAATATTGCAAACACTTCTTCCTCAACAAATTCTTCGGTTTCTCCGCCTCTCTGACTCGTTTCGCGTTCAATAAATTTTCCACGTCCGCGTAAATGTTCAGCAATTTCTCTCGTCTCGATTTCTTCAACAGGGAGGTGGAAAACGTCTCTCGGTTCCTCTCGAAATCTATTCTCGCGAGTTGACAAATCTCCCGAAATGTGTCCAAATCCTTTTTCGAAGCAACGTGTGTGCGACTCGATGCGCGACTTTTGTCATTCTTCTTGTTGCTCCCACCGCCCATTTTAGAGAGAGAGAGCGAAAGAGCGTTACGAGCAGTTGTTCATCGTTTCCTTCTTGCTTGTCTTAAGTTCTGTTCTTTTTATGGAGAAAACTCTTGAGATTTCTTCACACTAAAAAGACACCCAAAACGCACTCAGAGATACGATGAATACACTACTTTAAACGACCTTTTGTCTCTGCTCCTTTTCCTTTAAATCCTCCTCCCGAGAAGAAGACGAAGACCACAAAGAGCGAGAGAGCGAGAGAGGGAGAGAGTTTCAGCAGAAAAAGCGCTTTTGCGACGACGACGCTTGTTGATGAGACGATGATGATGATGATGAGTGCAACAATGTTGAGTTTTACGACGAAGAGGAGGACGAGTTTCTTTGTCTTTGTATTCCTCTTCTCGATGATGGTGATGACGTCTTCTTGGACGACGAGCGGCAGGAGTAGTTGCGCAATGTTGTTGTTCGCGAATGCGGAACGAGGAGGAAAAGAAACAGCGGCGAGTACGACGAGAGGAGCGAGAAAACAACATTTCGGATCTTCGTCTGTTTCCTCCAAAAGGCCTCAAACTCCTCCTTCGTCTCCTCCGCCGCCGGACAGGTATAAGTATTTGAACAGGCGGGAGGAACGGTTCGATTTGGATTTCGAGTCGGACGCGTCGTTAAAATCGTCCGCGACGGCGCAAAACGCGCTGATACACGGTGGGATAACGTGTAACGGGAAAGTGAAACCGTACGCTTGGAATCGAGCGGCGAAGATAGAGGACGAGGTGCCGGGAGACGTGACGACGATCGGTGGGTCGTGTCACGCGGGATACGCGGACGGTTACGGCGCAGTGTCGAGATTTTCAGGTCCGTTGTACGTTACGGCGACGGAGGATAAGGTTTTCGTGATTGATGGGAAGAATAGGAAAGTGAGAGCGATTGATATCGCGAAAATGACGAAACACGCGGTGAGGACGATAGAATTCAAGTTTGTCGGGGAGAGAGACGAAGAAGAAGGAGAAGAAACGCAAAAGAAGAAGAATGGGAAGAAAAACAGTAGATATAATAACGAAATCATTCGAATTCCGGGACCGATTACCGCGACTTCGGATGGGCAGACGATATTTATCGTGGATAAACTCGACGAGAGCATCTACCGCGTAGCGGGACACCGAGGCACGTTGTACGAAGCAAACACGAGAGATTTATCCGAGGAGCAAATCGCTCGGAACAATCGAGAGAGGAATTATTTCGGGACTAGAAAGAATAGCGACGGTAGTGGTAGTGATAGCGGTGGTAGTAGTAGTAACAATGAATACGTGGCGGCAACGTTAGAGACAACTAAAGTGCTCCAGAACGGGTTAGGTGTGAGAGACGTGAGCGGCATCGCGGTCCACGCTGACGTGTCGACGCATAAATTAAAGGGCGTATACTTTGCGTGTAAAAAGCGAAACGCAGTTTTCGCGTTGGTGAGCAACCACAACAAAGGATCCTCCGAGTACGAGTTGACCGAGGAATGGATCACCGGGGAAGGCGGGGACGACACCAACGACGAGAACTTTCCACACAAAGGGAACGTGAACAGTTACTCCAAAGGTGGATTTCAAGACAGCGAAGACAAATCGAAAGTTTTATTTAACGAACCGAGCGGGATCGCGCCTTCGCCGGACGGGAAGATTTTGTACGTCGCGGATACGAGGAACAATCGCATTCGTGCCGTAGTCATAGCTACCGGGGAAACGTACACGATTGCCGGTAACGGGAAATCGAAAACGATCGATTGTCATCGATCCGGAAGTAGCGCGAACATCGGGTACGGGAACAGTAATCGACGATACAGCGGCAACGGAAAGAACCAATGGGGTACGAAGAGCTTAGAATTAGACGAGTGCGCGTTTGACCACCCGGTAGGGATTTCTGTCCACCCGGACGGGTTGTATCTATTCGTTTCAGAGTTACACGGACAAACTATTCGGGTCGTGAGTTTATCTAAAGTGCAAGAGGAAAGCGCTTCATCCGCCGCCTCTACCACCACCACGAAATGGACGGATCATTCCGCGCATTACCGCATCGAAGCAACACGAGTCTCCACGCTTGTCACCAACGATGGATGTAAGATAGCCAGTCAGTTAGCGTCCACATCCATGGGTTTTGGCATCAAAAATACTTTCCCGGACGGGTACGGATTCCGAGCGTGTCTCGGTGCGCCGAACGACATTGCCTTAGCGCCTTTAGGCGGCTCGTTATTCGTCGTGGATTCCTTCGCATCGCGCGTGAGACGAGTATCGGCGTTGACGCCTCGAGAGAAACACCTCGCGGATCGCATTAAACGGAGAGAAAAGGAAGATGCGGATCCTTTGAGATATCCCAAGGGCCAAGCCGTCGGGTGGTTGCGATTGAAGAAACCGGCAAAAGGATCGTCGTCGGCGTATCCGATCTATCCGTCTAGATATTTCACCGTCTTGTGCGAATTCGATCAAGAAATAACCGAGGAGTCTGGGTTTGATATCCGAACAGCCATTCGAACCAGTAACGCGTTCGTCATGCGAGTCAACCAAGAACCAACGTCGGAGGATTGTTTCGTCGACGACGACGATTTAGACCGCGACGTTAGTTTTCACAACGATAACATCAAGTGCGGGCCAACTTATAGCATCACGTTGAAAGCGCACGAGCCTCACAAGAAAGTCGAGATTGGTTTGACTTCCAAAATCATGAAGCTTTCGCCCGGGAACGGCGCGAACGTCCACGGCGGATGGCGTTCGGAACCGAAAATGATGGTGACTGTTCCCATCGGTGGCGAGCGCGAAGATTTAGACTTTTGGAGGTATCTTTTATATTTCCCTTTACACGCGGTATCAGGCGTGATTAACTTTGCGTTCTTTTGCTTGCTAGGCGCGCTTTCCTTGGTCGCTTTGAGCGTCATGGCGCGACGACAAGACCAGTTTCCGAGAGTCAAACGTCTCGTGAATAAAAAATGGTTTCCAAAGCCGCCGAAAATTTCCGTGGACGCGTTCGAGAAGGGTATTGAAAAAGTATTTGGCGTGAAATCACTTTTAGATTTGCGAGGGAAAGCGAATTAGACTCAGTAGTAGATTGTATATTATTATGCTGCCATTCTATGTACCGAACTTTGAATTCATATCAACGCATGCAAACAACTTCCCCGACAAGTTTCGTAAACTCGTCTTCTTCTACTTCGCTCGACTTCTCCTCCTTCCTCTTCGTCGTCGTCGCAATCATCCAATTTCTAACATCTTCTAAAGTATCTATATCGTACAAAGGATCGCACGAATCTTCCACGTGTGGGACCATCCCAACTTTCCTTGCCGCATTTTTGGCGTCTACTAACGTGTGATTCGTGCTCCACCGAACCAATTTCTCCTCCTCGCTCCCGAACAAACTCTCGCTAAGTCTACACGTCGTCGACAGGTGCCAAAACCCGCCATCCTCGGCTTTCCCGAAACCAATTTTCGGAGCGTCATTCTTCAGAGGTTTCGATGCTCGCATCCTCTTCGTGCTCTCTTCTAACCGTTCCCACGAGGCGTCCGGATAATCCGTCCCGACCACGTGAAAGACGCGGCGACTCCTTTCACCTAAATCTTCTGGACTCCTACTCGCATAAGAAGAGATCTCGTCGTTTATGGCGCGTATCATTCTCAATCCTAAATCGTTCGTTCTCTCATCCTGCGCTTTGACTTCGATTTCTGTCCTCCTCCTCCTGATGGAGACTCCTACTTCTTCTTCTTTGTCGTCTTTGTCGTCGTCTCCAAAGAAAAGAAGATTTTTCTTCTCCAACCACTCTCGCACTTTTTCAACCTCCTCCTTTTCGGCGACGTAAAACACCAATCGGAGAACCTTCTTCATCTCCCCGTCACGATAACGACGAGGAGTAGGAGCACACACATTTTTACCACGAATCTCTTCTCTCCCCAAGAAAAATCCTCTCAAAACTCTCTCCGTGCAAAACTCGTACAATCTCGCCGCCACCGTTTCACCCTTTCTCCTTCTTTCTTCCTCCTCCTCCTCGTTCACCATCAAAATCATCACTAAATCTTTCGCCAGTCTCGTCTTGCACTTGCCCGGAGTCGCTAGTCGTCCAAAGAACAGTATCACATCTTGGTCTCCTTCTTCATGATGAGTAGTATCCATACTATCTTTTATAACGAACTTTTCTGTCTTTTGCTCTGATTTTTTTTTTCTTTTCTGCTCTTTTTCACGTGCACCGAATTCCTCGAAGAGCTCCTCGACTAAAAATCACTCAATATTGCACACGAATTTGTTGGTGTTGTTGTTGTTCCTACTCTTTATTATTATTCTTACTGCGAATAAAACAAGAATAATGTTTGGAATGGGCCAATACGAAAAGGTCGGGGACTCCGCAAAGGTAAGCGAGAAGAGACTTTTGTGTCTCGCGCGTGTTTTTTATATTCTGTCGTCTTTCTTCGTCGTTGTTTTGTAAAAACCGGGGCATCCAATTCTCTCTCTCTCTTTCATGGATTCGTTCCTTTTTGTTTCATTCGTGTACGATTCGCGCGCGGCAGAGTAGTCCTTCTGTTTTGTTTAAAACTTCCGACCACAACGCATCGCGTTCTAATACTCACGGCTTTTATAATAACACATTAAAAACAGATCCCAGGCCGCAACGACGAGGACAACAAATCGAAATTTTCAGACATCAAAGACACGGTCAATTCCGCGGCAGCCTCGGCGTACCAGAAAATCACCGGCACCGAGTACGTGAAAACGCTGACGGAGAAAGAGTTGGCGATACAAAACGCGAAAAAAATGCAAGAACACCATCGACCACCGGCACCGGATTGGAACCAGGCGAAGAAAGACGGGAGTCACACGCATCCAAACACGATGGATAAAGACGGGAAATTCCTCACCGCTATCGGCGCCATGAAGTCTGGGGGCGGGTACGACGTCGATCCGGTGCATGGCGACGCCTCGCTCGAGACGAAGATGAAAGGTTTAGGGGTGGAAAATCCAGGCGAGAAGAAGAGTTTCGCGTGGAACGATCCTCCTCCGCCGAAGAAGAAAGAGATGAAGAAGAAGAAGAAGAAAAAGAACAACTCGGATTCGGATTCGAGCGGGAGCGAAGAAGACACCAGCGACGAAGACGAGGGATCCTCCGAAGACGAAAAGGAGAAGGAACCGGTGGAGGACTTTGGGATGGATTGCGAACCAAAGGATAAGTTTCGCAAGAAAAGACTCCAAAAGTTGAAGAAAGATGTGCACCCGATTTTAGACGTGGTGCGCGTGGACGATCCGTCGGAGTTGAGAGCGCTGTTAGAACTCGGGGGCGACGCGAACGAAGTCATCACCGAAGACAAAGTGAAGGACGAATACGACCAACTCGGATGGACGCCTTTGTTAGAGGCTTCGAGTAAAGGCAGAGTGGATTGCATGCGCACTTTGTTGAAGTTCAACGCCGGCCCGAACGTTGGGTGCAAGGAAAACGACGAGAAACCGTTACATTACGCCGCTCGAGGCGGTCACGCGCAAGCGTTGACGAAACTGTTCAAAGAGAGCAAAATCGACGCGTTCGCGCGCAACCGCAAAGGCGCCACGTGTTTACACTCCGCCGCAAAGAAAGGTCGAATCGAGAGTTTACAAATCATCTTGAAACAGTTTAGAAGAATACAGGAGGAAATGAGTAGCACGGCGGATACGCAGAGCTCGAGATTTGACGACGCGATTGATTTCGTCGACAGTTCCGGGCAAACCGCGTTGCACGTCGCCGCCGGCGCCGGGTACGAAGACGCCGTCTCCATTTTAGTCAAAGCAGGTGCGGATGCCTCCTTGGTCGATAACAAAGGCCGCACGCCAAAAAAAGTTGCCGCGAAGAAAGGCTACGACGACTTATCCAAAGTCTTGCGAAAAGCGGAAAAAGAGAGCGAAAGCCGAAGAGAGAAGATGGGCAACTTGCAAATCCCGGCCAACGCGTTTGCGGATATCGAAGGCAAACACACCGAAGTCGCGTTCAGTCCAACGCACGAAGCAGGGGAGGAGAACGAGAAGTTATTCAAAGACGCGGCGCGGATAGAAACGGCTGGTGGATTATAATAACACAACCCTTTCGAGAACACTATTACTATGATGGGTTTTTAAAACTGACTGTACTAAAATATATTCCACCAAATTACGAAACGTATTCGTTTGTCGAATACGCGACGACGACGATACCGATGACGATGATGATGATAATGCGCTAACTTTCGCTTCTTCTCTATTCTTTTTATTCACATCTATTAGTTTCTATTATTAGTCTACTATATAACCTATTTCTTCTCTTCGTTTTCTTCTTCTTCTTCTTCCTCGTCTAGAAAAGCGCTTCTCTGATTGTTCGCGTTTGGGTCTAAATTCTCCGTCGCGAAGTGCATCATGCTGTTGCTCAGACCTCTCAGCGCGGCTTCTCGTGCTTTTTGAATCTCCTCTGCATCGAGTAAGAATTGATTCTTCCTCCAAACTTGTCTCACTTGTTCTCTCAGGGCAAATCTCGGGACGGATTGTTTGTGCGCTAAATAATCCGCGAGTCGTAAACAATCTCGGTACAGTTTCAGAGGCTGGTTGAGAAGGAACTCCGCCGGGTGTGGTGGTATCGATTCTGAAGAAGTACTCACGCAACATCGGCGCATAAACAGCATCTCGCGTCTCACAATTTTTGGTCGTAATAAAGACATCATGCTTTTCTCGTTCTTCTTATTCTCTGAGTCGTCGTAGTAAAGTATTACAGGAGTACTATTAAAGACACATGTGCAACTCAAAACATTTCTCACACAACACAAATATGAAGAAAATTTGTCTCATTTGACAGCCCATTTTCTCCCACAAAATTTTCGCACTCTGCTGCTGAAATTCTTTTTTTTACATCATGTATCTCATGTACTACCTGAACGAGGACGGGAAGCGCGTGTACACGCTCAAGGTACGAAAACTTTATAGTATCGTTATCTTTGTTAGTATGTCGCTCGTTTGTAGCTCGGTTTTGTCTCGTCTTTTTTTCTCTCTGTTGGAACACACGATAACATTAATTTCGATCGAGAATTCATCACGAAATTCACCCCGCCGCCCTCTCATTTTTTTCCCTAATGCTTGACAGAAAACGGGTCCGGATGGGAAACCGACGTTGTCGGCGCACCCGGCGAGATTCTCCCCGGACGATAAGTTCTCTAAACAGAGAGTCGCGTGCAAAAAACGGTTCGGGTTACTTCTCACGCAGCAACCGGAGAAACAGTTTTAAGAGTAGTAAAATATGAATTCGCGATTGAGCGAGTTTCGAGGGAGGAGAGAGAGAAGGAAACCTAGAAGAATGTAACAACACACACCACAACGATAATTTTATTTATGATTTAAACTAGTAGTATATAACGAGATTCACCAACTCGATCTCGGTCATTCCTCCACACACTCGCTTCTTAAGGCAACTCATTAACTCGCTTCTTAGTAAAGCAACTAAAACAGCTAAAACATTTCTCCTTGATTTCCTTCTCGCTTTTCGTCCACCAGTGCTCGTCGCTCGCGTCGAAAAACTCCTCCTCGTCGAATTGTTCCAGCTCTTCTTTTCGCTTCTCGAGAACGGAGTGAGATGGATAGAACGGTTGGTTTTTCTCGCGTAACTTTTTTCGGATGTAATCTTGGGACTTCTTGTGCGCGGATTCAAATCCGAGCTTCCGCTCAACGACGCCGATGTCTTTGAATTTCGATTGGACCATCTCCGCGGTGAGTAAGGAGTTCGGGCCGAGTTTTTTCTGCAGTTGGTCAAAGACGTGTTTGCCGTGACCCATGATGTGGACTTTATTCCTCGTTTTCACATCTAGGAAGAGTTTAATAATGGACCAGATGACGGTGAATATGGTGGGAGCGTTGATGATGTAAGATTGGTAGAGACTTTCCGGGTAGTTGTCCTGGGATAACTGCATGGCTTTTTTCGTCACCGCTTTGATTTCGCTCGTGAATAAGCCCAAAGTCATGCCTCTCAAGTTCCAAATGTTAATCACTTGCGTGATGGGATATCCGACTCTCTCTGACGCTGGCTTAAACACGAACTCTTGCTGCCACTCCATGGTTTGGATTTGAGTTCGAAGAAACGTGTCCACGTCGTCGAATTCGCTCAGTATTTGCTTCCAAGGCATATTCGTCACGTTGTCGAAATAAATCGGGTGTCCAAACTTCCCGTAACCGACGTAAAAAGAGTTTTGCGAGCACACTATATCGTACAGCTTCTCGTTCTCTAAGAACGACCGCTCTAAGCACTCGTCCACGTGCCATTTTTTCCTCCATTTCAGTGTGTTCCGTAACATTTCCCACGCCAACTCCTTCCCTTTCGTCCTCGCTCGAACGAATCTCAGAAGCGTCCTCTCCTCGCCGCCCAACTCCGGTATCGTCATCGTTTTTGGCAACTGCATCTCGTGTTTCACCAACTGCTCTTTTAAATATTCCATTCGTTTTCGTTCTTCCTCGTTCGATTCCGCGTATTTCCCGTTCTCTTTCTTATGCTTTCTGTTTTCTCTTCCGAATTCGCTATATTCGCTTTCACCATCCTCGCTCGTTCGACTCAACGAAGTGAAGCGATCGCGAAAGGATGATTTCATATTTTCACCGCCATCTTCGCTCGAGCGTCGATGGAAAAATCTTTTTCCTCGCGTGGGCGTTGTTACGAGTTCCTCCTCCTCTTCTTTTTCATCGGAGACGACAGTACCGGCGGCTCTCGTCGTCGGTTGCTTTATCGATAAAGAAGAAGATTTCATCGTAAATCGAACTTTCACCAATGTGATTTTAATTTATTAATGCCGTCTCAAAGTGACTGAGTTATATCTCTCTCGCGCGCATGCACTCGTTTCGTGCAGTTATAATTATTATTAAAGTAGTAATAGTATTAGTATCACGCGCAGCACCACCAGCGCGCAGCGTGTTGTTCAAGTTGTTGTTCAAGTTGTTGCGTTTAATGAGAGACAAGAACAGTTGAGAAAATATTCCAATATTGGCACAGACAGAGAAGCACTTTTTCTTGTGAGTTTTCGTCTTCTTGGTCTTGTTGGGGGGGTCCATGAATTAATTCTCCAACACAGAGAACACACAAGGAAAGAAAGAAGCAGAACAGAGAGAGAACGAAAGAGAAAGAAAGAACAGAGAGAGTTTAATGAAAGGGAAAAAGCCAACCACAAACACTACACAAAAGAGAGAAAAAAACACAGAAAAGACTCTCTTCTCTCTCATCATGGCGAGCCCAGAAGCGGCGGCAATCTTGAGAGAGTTACAAGGGAAGAACGGGAACGGGGTGCGTTTTTAATTGTTTGTAGTGTTTTCTCTCTTTTCTTTCTCTCTGTTTGTTTGTGTGCGACTTATTAAAAGAAGCGCGCGCAAAGATTCTATTCCTTTCCAAAGTGACTCCTTATCTGAGGAGAGGAGGGTGTTTGTGGATCCAATCCGAAACATTATTAAAGCGCGACGAATCTTTCTCTCTCTTTAGTATTATTACATTTTCCACGACGAGAGGACGACGACGACGATTCTTGCTTCTTCTGTACTGCTTTCTTCTCTCGTCGTCACCGAATCTCTCGTCGTTGTTTACCACTCGTTCACGTAAAAGTCGTTTTTGCGATCACACCTGTTCTGACCTTTTGAGACCTCTTTTGACACACACCTTACGAACAAAACGACAGACGTGCGTGGACTGCTCGACGAAAAATCCACAGTGGGCCTCAGTCTCGTTCGGGTCGTTTATTTGTTTAGAATGTTCCGGCGTTCATCGCTCGTTGGGGGTGCACTTATCGTTCGTTCGCTCGGTCGGGATGGACTCGTGGAACGCGACGCAATTGAAGAAGATGCAACTCGGAGGGAACGCGAAAGTGAATCAGTTCTTGGCGAAACACGGCGTTCCGAAAGACGCGCCGATACACTTGAAATACGACTCGGCTGCCGCGGAGGCGTTTAGAGAGAAAATCAGAGTGGAAGCGGAAGGAG
>TARA_B110000483_G_scaffold101169_1_pt1 | contig 11448 bp, 7 predicted proteins | sample TARA_B110000483 | Tara Oceans TARA_B110000483 (sample SAMEA4398176) | marine metagenome | biome: Polar Biome; feature: [SRF] surface water layer (ENVO:00010504); material: water (ENVO:00002006), including particulate matter (ENVO:01000060) such as... | depth 5 m
TGTTTCATGTTGACACCACGCTCTTCTATACGATGAAGCATAGCAATATGATCAGGATCTGAGAAGTATGCGATTACGTTATGGGCAACTACTGGTCCTATATCTTTTATCGAAGTAAATTTTTCTTTATCCCAATATTGCAAATCGAAAATATGATTGATTTCTGCAGCGATTAACTTTGATGCTTTCTTACCTAAGTGATGTATACTTAGGGAATGTAATAATCTATGTATCGGATTATCTTTTGCTTTATTGACAGCAGACATTAGTTTTTCAGCAGATTTTGATCCGAATCCTTCGAGTGTTTTGATAGCATCATAATCTAGATTATATACATCGCTGATATCTTTTAGCCAACCGTGTGAATGAAAAGTTTCTACATAAGATTTACCAAACCCATCTATATCCATTGCGTTTTTTGAGACATGAAAAATCATTCGTTGTAGGTCTTGTTGACCGCAAGTACACTTAAGACATCTCCATGCAGATTCGCCTTCTTCTTTGACAAGAGTAACAGGATTATCTGTATCAGGATTGATGGGACATACTGTTGGATATTCTACAGGCACTTGACTGCCATCCCGCAGCTCTTCCATAGATTTCACTATATATGGAATGACATCACCAGCACGCTCTACGAGTACAGTATCGCCTAGGCGTAAATCTTTGATCTTTATGAAATCTTCGTTATGTAATGAAACAGACGACACTGTTACACCTGCCAGTTGTACGGGTTCTATTTTTGCTACAGGTGTGATTGATCCGATTTTTCCCACTTGATATTCTATATCAGTCAAAATGCTTGTAGCCTGTTTCGCTTTGAACTTATATGCTATCGCCCATCTAGGATGATGCTGAGTCGAACCACTACGCTCTTGTAATTTGAGGTCGTTTACTTTCACTACTAAGCCATCTACTTCGTACTCATACTTTTCACGTTTGTCTTCCCAAGTGGCACAATAGTCAGCAACTTCTACAATGTTGTCGCAGGTTTTCATTTCGTTTTGCGGTATTTTAAACCCAAGTTGACCCATGAGTTCAATGCTCTCATAATGAGTATTAAGTTCTTGGAGTTTGTCATTACCATCTTTGTCAACCGCATACGCCAATTGAAATATAAATGCCTCTAGTCCACGATTACGTGTCTCGTTAGGATCTTTAGTTCTTAGTCCGCCAGTTGCAGCATTGCGAGGATTGGCAAACAGAGCATGTCCGTCCGTTTCTCTCTGAGCATTTATTTTAGCAAAATTGTCTTTCCGTATCAATGCTTCGCCGCGCATCTCGGCTTTGTATATTCCCAATTCTGACAGTGGTGCCCTAAGTGGTATAGATGGCATAGTACGTGCGTTGGCAGTCATTTCTTCTCCCATGGTGCCATTACCTCTAGTCGCCGCTCTTATGAGAAAATCATCTTCATATAGTACTGCAATACTTCCTCCATCGAACTTCGGTTCTACACTATATTCTATATCCTGTTCTTCTGGGATATTGAGATATCTTTTCACAGATTTATCAAAACTAGCAAGGTCTTCTGCATTATAAGAGTTTGCTAATGATAGCATCGGCACTACATGTGCTACAGGGTCTAGGTCACCACTTAAATCATTTGCAACTCTTTGAGTTGGGCTGTCTTGAGTGATAAGGTTTGGATTAGCGGCCTCTATTGCTTCTAGCTGTTTGTAAAGTTGATCAAATTCATAATCGGCCAATGTAGGACTGTTTCGTACATAATATTTCCATTCGTGATATATCAGTAAATCTCTGAGCTCAGCTATCTCTAGTACTTTAGCTGGAGATGAAAGCCATTTTTTGGATATATTATATAATTTTTTTTCTTGCTTTGGAGTATACATATGAATGGATTGTATTGTAGTCCAAAGATGAAAAAATGCACTTGATAACTAATGGAAAGTACATAAAACTTATCGGTTAATTTGAGCTCTTTGCGTTCGTAAGTATTAATGCATATTGTAAGCCTCATTTTATCTAGTTGAATCTAGATTAGTAAAGTACCATTTGGATAGTATATAGTTACGGGTTTATGTGTAAATAATAGATCGGCTAAATCTTACATGTTTAGTCTTTTATAGACATTCTTACTCAATGTGCTTTGAGTGTGTTTTGTTCTGTGTAAAAGCCGCTCTGAAACAAAAAAAACTACTTTACAGTAAAGTAAGATACCTATTTTTAAAGGTGCACCTGGGCGACTAGCTATATACGACATAATCTATCCAGGGTAGTTGATCAAAATAAAACTGAGTAATGACCCTAGCAGGCCTATGGCTAGCCATAGTCTCCTATCTGCAAGCAGACTATCTTTGTCTCGGTGCAACATAAAGGTGAGTTTTGATTTTGGTTCAGGAATGCTTCCAATCCTTGTAAAAAAATTCGTCGTCATTTGTAGTGCAGTAGGATGCTAGACAAATCGTGAACAGTCACTCTATTGACTACACCATACCATACGCTAATAGCATACCATGAGGAATAATCATTATATGTCTTGTATACCTACATACTCACTTAGTTTTGGGGTATTTGATCTATAGGGTTTATAGTTCTAGTATTGACTCCTGTGATTCAGCTAGTTGTATATGGTGAATATTTACATGTAAATCAAAGTAAGAATTTTACTCATTTGTTAATTACCAATATTTCTTTCCTTGGGTAGGGTAAGACAATGCGAGAATGTGTCTATATTTTCTAAAACAAGATAAAACTAAGTGTTGATACAGATACTTATGATGTATTTAAGGCATATTTTAGTCAATGATATTCTGTGGACGCAGAAATAAAGATGGATTGATCAATGAGATCAAAACAAGAGCATTAACAAAATGTAGATGAAAGAAATTTACAAGAAAGCGCCGCATGTATAGCCAATAGTTTACAACGGGGTTAATTACCAATCGATAGGTCGATAGTCTTTTAAAAATTTTCCACACCAATGTTTTCCGATATTGATGCCATCGAAGAGTGGATCTAGTACTCTCGCTGCTCCATCGACAATATCTAATGGTGGCTGGAAATCATGGTCTTCTACTTTACGATTAGCCAATTCTACAGGGTCTTCGTCAGTAACCCAACCAGTGTCAACAGCATTCATATAGATACCATATTTTACGAAGTCTGTAGCTGCAGTATGAGTCATCATATTGAGCGCGGCTTTCGCCATATTAGTATGTGGGTGTCTATCTTCCTTATAGAATCTATGAAACTTTCCTTCCATGGCAGATACATTGATGATGTGTTTCATTCCTGTATTCTCTTTTTTCATAAGCGCAGCCAATCGGTTACACAGTACAAAGGGAGCAACACTATTTACGAGTTGTACTTCTAGCATTTCATCGGTACTGATCTCACCCAATTTGAGTCTCCAGCTATTGGTATTGCGCAAGTCTACTTGTTGTAAGTCAGCATCTAATTTTCCATCAGGAAACACCTCTTCTGTAGCAATTGAATTATCAATTGTATATGGTATTTGAGAAAGCTGTGCACTTGAGGTTAGTCCGACACCTACTTGTTTACCTTGCCATGCGACTGGAGCATTTTTATTTTTACTGTCCACCGTTTCTATATTGAGAGATGATAGTTCTTGGACGACATCATGATGGTCTCTAAGGAGATCTTTTGCGAGTCTAGGCAAATCGTTATAATCCGAACCTTCGTTAGGCATTAGATGCTTATAAAATCCAGTAGGCCGACGCACAGTTTGTGCAGCATTATTAATCAAGACATCTAGTCTTTCATATTGCTGTTCTAAATAATTACAAAATATCTCAACACTAGGAATATGCCTTAGATCTAAGCCATGAATTTTGAGTCTATGTCCCCATTCAGTAAAGTCCGATTCTTTGGAATATCGCAATGCAGAGTCTACAGGAAAACGAGTCGTTGCAATTACCATTGCTCCTGCTCTCAACATCATAAGCGTGATATGATATCCGATCTTTAGCCTTGAACCAGTAACGAGTGCTACTTGGCCTTTCATATTGGCCGTCTGAAATCTTTTAGCATAGTTGAAATCTCCACACTCTTTACACATAGTGTCATAGAAGTGATGAAGCGTATCATACATTGTTTTACAAACGTAACAGTTTCTCGGAGAAGTGAGTTTGAGTTCTTTATCGGCTTCCGCACCCGTCAAGTCTATCATGGTAGGTGCAACGAATATTGAAGCTTCTCTAGCAGACCTGATACCTGTCTCCTTACGAGCGTGTTTGTCTTTTTCTACTTGTTTACGTTTGGCAGCCTTTTTAGCGTCTTTTCTTCGTCTCTGATATTCATCTCGGCTTGGTCTTGTAAGTTGTCCTGCCGCTTTCATTAGTGCACGCTTTTTGTCCTCTGGCATTTCCCATATTGTATTGGTATCTGCATTGAGAGATTGGAGTACAGCTATGCATTGATCTAATTGCTCTTGTGTAAGAGAGGATTGATTTTCTTCGTTGCTATTTGGCTGCTCTGACATGACACTTATTAAGCCGCAAAGCTAATCAAAAACTATATGTAGGGATATTAAGTATGTACTTGACGCTTATGGATGTCTAATAGTCCCTACTAGGCATTCAAAGAGAGGAACAAAGAATGGACCGACTTCTCGAAAATAAATGAGTCCTGTAACTACAACTTTCAATAAGGTCTCTGCATCAACATGCTGACGAACTTTGAGAAGGCTATCTTTTATATTTATATCCATTACAGATTAGAGAATATTAACAGCATGCAGAGGTATCTTTTGAGTGTTGCATGTAGCGAACATTGGCTTTTTGGTTCCACTTAGTTTTTATAATATATATATGCCTAAAAAAACAAAATGGGCCTCTTCAGGGAATTTGATCTTTGTAAGACCGTCAAAATATGTGCGTATTATTAAAAGCCTAGTATAAACTAGGCTTTTGTCATGTACTTATGCCTAGGTAAAACAATTTTACTACGACACTATAAATAGTATTTATCAGTACATAGGATATAAAGACACAGTTTGGATGTTTACATGAAGAAAAAATTAAAAGAGGAGTGTATTATCAATTAGATTATGCGTTCGTAGGTCATGTAATAATGAGTTACCTTTGTGCCCATGCGAGTAAATCGATCAATTACAGATTGGCTACCTATCACAATGAAGGAAGTCGAAGCCCACGGATGGGAAGAACTAGATATTATAATAATATCTGGGGATGCTTATGTGGATCACCCAGCATTTGGGGCGGCTGTCATCGGGCGTATTATTCAGAGTGAGGGTCTCAGAGTAGGTATTATACCACAACCACAATGGCAAGACGACCTCCGTGATTTTAAGAAATTTGGGAGACCAAAATTATTCTTTGGAGTGACGAGTGGATGTATGGACACCATGGTTAATCATTATACTGCCTCGCGTAGACGTAGATCTACAGATGCATATACACCAGGAAATGAGGCTGGATTTCGTCCTGACTATGCAGTGGTTACTTATACTAAGATATTGAAAGAGCTCTATCCAGATGTACCTGTGCTTATTGGTGGTATCGAAGCATCATTGAGAAGAGTGACGCATTATGATTACTGGAAGGATGAATTGTTTCCTAACATACTAGAGCAAAGTGGGGCAGACATGTTAGTGTATGGTATGGGTGAAATGCCGCTTAGAGCGATCATGCAGATGGCGAAAGAAGGTGTACCGCTCAACCAGATGACACATATACCTCAGACCGCATTCCAGATCGGAAGGCGCGAAGAGTTACCTAATCCAGATCTATGGCCTGTTAAAGTGCTATCTAATCATGAGAAATGCCTGAGAGATAAAAGGGCCTTTGCAGCTAACTTTAAAAGTGTAGAGCAAGAAAGTAATAAGACTAAAGCAGATCGCTTGGTACAAGATGTAGCTGATCATAAGCTGGTAGTCAACCCTCCGTATCCTCCGATGTCGGAGAAGGAGATCGATGGATCTTTTGACTTACCATATACCAGGCTGCCTCACCCTAAGTATGCTAAGCGAGGACCGATTCCAGCGTATGAGATGATCAAGTTTTCTATCAATATGCATAGAGGGTGTTTCGGTGGATGTAGCTTCTGTACGATATCGGCTCATCAGGGCAAGTTTGTATCTAGTAGGTCGCAAGAAAGTATCATGAAAGAAGTTGATACAGTGACGAGTATGCCAGATTTCAAAGGCTATATAAGTGATCTTGGTGGACCATCTGCCAATATGTATGGTCTCAAAGGAAAAGTACAAGAAATCTGTGATAGATGCGTAAGTCCATCCTGTATTCATCCAGTGGTATGTAGCAATCTAGATGCTGACCATAGTCAGATGACAGAGCTATACAGAAAAGTAGATGCACACCCTAAAGTAAAAAAAGCATTCGTGGGTAGTGGAATTAGGTACGATTTATTAGTGCCAGAATACAATAAACAGGATAACGATAGCATAGACGAATACGTAGATCAGCTAGTAAGTAGACATGTATCTGGTAGACTCAAAGTAGCTCCAGAGCATACGAGTGACGATACACTTAAGGTGATGCGAAAACCATCGTTTAAGCATTTTCATACGTTCAAAAAGAAGTACGAAGAGGCGAACGAAAAGCATGGCCTCAATCAGCCGCTGATACCTTATTTTATTTCTAGCCATCCAGGCTGTAAGCCACAAGATATGGCTAATCTTGCAGCAGAGACAAAGTCAATGGGATTTAAGCTGGAGCAGGTACAGGATTTTACTCCGACACCGATGACGGTAGCTACGATTATCTATTATACTGGTGTGCACCCATATACACTTAAACCAGTCTATACCGCTAAGACGGATAAGGAGAAGAAGAATCAACACATGTTTTTCTTTTGGTATAAAAAGGAAAACCGTCAAAAGATCAGAGATAAACTCAATGGTATTGGCCGTAAAGATCTTGTAGAAAAATTACTAGATGATAATAAGGTAAGAAAGCATGAATCGATCAGAGCTCGTAGTGGATCAGTACCTAGTAAACGTAGACCATCTAAAATCAAACCGGATAATAAGAGGGTAGGGAAGAGTAGGAGAAAGTAGGGAAATACCATAGCCATCAGGCCGGGTTAATAATGATAATTCGTTTATGAGATGGAGAGCTCTTACGATTATTAAATCATCGGAGTCTGCTATAATGGTGTTAATCAATGCTAAAATTCAACGACCATTTCTTTTTCACTGCGAAAAACCTGATAGCAAACACAGTAATCATAGATATTATTACATTGATCATTTCATGAGGAAAAAAGTTTTCTAATAACAGAAAAACTCCCCCTCCTGCTAAGCATGCTGTAGCATATATTTCTGCTCTAAAAATGAGTGGCACTACACCAGTAAGTACATCTCTAATCACTCCACCGAATACTGCAGAGACTGTTCCCATCATAACCGCGATGCTAGGAGAAAGGCCGACGCCTAATGTCTTTTGTAATCCGAGGATAGTAAATAGTCCAATTCCAATAGTATCGAAGAGAAACATACCTTTGCGAAATCTTGTAATATGCGGTCTAAATGAATAGGCGAGAATCAAGGCCACCAATATCACCCATAGATAGTTAGCATCTTTCATCCATCCGACTGGAGTCTCACCGATGAGTATATCCCTCAGCGTACCACCGCCAACTGCTGTGACGATGCCTATAATGAAAGAGCCTACGACATCAAATTTATTATGGATAGCAGTAAGAACACCACTGATGGCAAACACCATAGTACCGATGAGATCGAGTGCATATATCCAGTCCATGTGATTAGTTGTTTTTGTCTTTTGGGTAATAGCGAATACGAAGTTACTACATAGACATTAAATATTTTTAACTTCAACATTATAGAGTATAAAGTTAGTATCATGAGAAATGAATTTTTGATTGGTTCCTTAATAGCAGTGATAGGCACAGCTATGTTAGGTTATTTTGTCGGCAACAATTGGATTTTATTTCAGTAGATGGTGGAGAAGGCGGTACCGGAGCAGCACCGTTGGAGCTTAGTAATAGTGTAGGCACACCATTCAAAGAAGGTGTTGCATTTGTTTATGATGCCTTGATAGGATATGATCTTAAAAAAGACATTAAACTTAAATCATCAGGTAAGATAGTATCAGGCTTTCATATGTTTAAAGCGATGGCGCTAGGTGCAGATATTTGTTATTCAGCTAGAGCGATGATGATGGCTGTAGGATGCATACAAGTGCTAGAGTGTAATCATAATATATGTCCAACTGGTGTAGCAACACAAAACCTAGAATTAGTAGCAGGGCTGAATGTAGAAGACAAAAAGGAACGTGTAGCGAGATACCAGAAAGAGACCATAAAATCTTTTGTAGAATTGATGGCTGCGGCAGGTATTAAAGATCCGAACGAGATTAACAGATATCATATTCACCGACGAGTAGCGATGAGTTTCAGTCAGTGCTATTTAGAGATATTCCCATATATGAAGGAGGGCGCCTTGTTACATATGAAGTCGACTCCTGAAGAATGGAAAATGCATGTAGCGATGGCGAATCCGAAAAATTTTGCACCTAGAATTCAGGCGGTTTATATTGAAGAGGATTAGGAAATTTCTAATTGGGAAGACGTTACTAACACAACTATTTTTTCGCTTGCTAAGCAAGTAGAAAGGGACATTTGACTCGTTGCTGAAAGTGGAAATTTGGTATTTCTTAGTCTTATTGCCCACCATTATAAAGGATCACAGTAATCCCCAAAGAAGTGGGTTTTATAACTAGATCTGCCGCATTGACATCTACATTAGGAAGAAGTTCATTTTTGAACGGCACCAAATCATATTCACCTAATGAAAAGTGGTAATAAGGTTTAATTGAGAAAGCAATTTTGTCAGAAGCTAGTTCGAAATTGAGATATAATCTACCAGCTAATTCTTTTTGATTTAAAAACTCTCGAGTTTTGTTGCTTCCAGTTACTTTAGTTTTGAATTTTAAAGTTTCATACCCTATAGAAGCACCTAATCCTATTATTCCAAATTGGTTTTCAAGTGCTAGTCCGTAGTATAGATTAGTAGTTGATATTTTTTCATTAAAGTTGGTTCCATTATCGTTACCAATTGCTTCATTTTCACCTGTAGATCTGTGAGCAAACATTTCTACAGCTGCAGTGTAATAACTATATCTAAGACCCAAGGCAACTCCAGACTTATTCTTGGCTTGATCAAGAGGCACTTCTAAGAATGGTCGTTCTGCGTTGTATTGACTAATTAGATTTGCCAATGTTGCCTTATTACTTCGGTTGTATTCATAGCCTACTTTAATATTAAGTTGGGCGGATAGACTTAACCCTATAAGTAGGATTACTGCAATAATATATATTTTCGTGTGGGTTGATTTTAGCATGATTAATTCTCTATTGGTCATAGAACATATCACATATAGTCATAAATTGAGCCAAACGATTTTCAGTAAACTATTTTATTCTTGCCACAGGGTACCTTTTGTAGCCTTCTTCGTAATAAGGAGAGCGCTCATATATCCAGTTTAACTGAGCTTTGGCGTTTTCTGCGAATTCTGTGTCCGATCTCTTTTTAGACTCAAAAGCGGTCTTTAATCCTACGTCTTTTTTCAACATGGTTGCTGCAAGGTCTTCGAATACATAGGGAGAAAAATGCTCTTTTTGCATCAAAATACCATCCGTAAAATTCCAAGCGAAGAATGAATCTGGATGTTGCGGCTCTAGTGTAGCCATGATATAATTATTGCTTGTCTGATCGGTGTATACGATATAGTCTCCTTCATAGACCTTAAGGTTGACAGGTTTTTGACTTATTTCTATATCATAGTGTAAATAATGGCCTTCATAGGCTTTTTGATCTTTATAATTTTCTATAAAGTAGCTCTGCACATTCATAGTTTTCTCAGTATCTATACGTTCTACTTTCACACCATTCCACATGAGTCTCTCAGCGATCTTATGGTATGCTTGAGGGAATACATATGCTTTTGGCTTCTCTATTTGCAATGTACTTTTATAGGTATTATAGAATGGTATTTCTTTCTCATAAGGGCTATTGCGATCGTAGTATAATCTAGATTGTCCAGTTACTGCGCTTGGTTTATATTTGGCTTTATACCCTTTGAATGTTACAGCTTCCGCTTGATCATAATCCAAGGCAAAGCGTATGTCGAAAATCGTTTTGGTACGAGTGTCTTCATCTGCTTTTTTTCTAGCTAACATGAGTTCTGATCTATGTCGATTTATGTGCTCAAGCACTGTAAGACTAAAATCATAAGTACTCAGAACACGATCCTTGTATGATTTAAGCATATGTGTCTCAGGCATAAATGAGATCGTATTGTGTATCGCCGCATATCCAGAGGAATATCTAGGTAAGTCAAAAAATCCAGCAATACCTTCATCAGGTGTTTTACGTGCATATACATATGGTGTCATCTCATATCTCTTGGTGGCCATTCCACTGTATAATTCAGGTAACATCTTATCCGTCATATAGGCAGATACGTATTGATTAAGTTGATCTTTTTGAGTAGCTATCAATGTCATCACATATTGATAATCAGCGCCATTACTAGTGTGATTATCTATCATCACTTCAGGCTTCCATTTATTGAATAGTTGATTAAACGATTGCGCATTTTTACTATCACACTTGATAAAATCTCTATTGAGATCTAGGTGGCGTACATTGCCACGAAAGCCGTATTTTTCTGGCCCATCTTGGTTAGCTCGGCTATATGATCCTCGATTGAGTGCACCACTAATATTGTAGTATGGTATAATGACCACCACTATCTCGTCTAATAGTTTGTGTTTGATTGGATCTATCATCAGATCTCTAGCAAACATCATACTTGCATCTACACCACAGGGTTCACCAGGATGTATGGCATTGTTGATATATAGTATCGTCTTGCCCTGAAATTTTAGACTTACAGGATCAAAGTTTTTGTCAGCGGAGATGATTACTTCGTGTAGTGGCTTACCAGAGTCAGTCATACCAAAAGTATTCATTTGGATCTCATCGAAATCATTTGCAAGTATTTTGTAGTAATCTATTCCTTCTTGGTATGATGCGCTGTAATTGTCATTCGCTTCAAAAGCTGTTTGATATTTGTTTTTCAAATTTTCTATTTTTTTCTTTGTTCTACACGAGTAGAAACTTAACAATATGAAGGCACTAAATAATAATTTTATTTGTACACTATAATTTCTTAGATGCATGTATTTATATTCTATGTAGTCCAATATATTTTTGTGAGACTGTTCATTATCGAAAAGTTTATTAATCTTTTGCAACATTGAATTTATTGGCAAGGTAATGAAGTGTTATTAAGAACTGATAATTAACAATACAATTATGAAAAAACCAATAGAATCAAAAGCATGGATATACTCAATACAAGAGAATGCGGACGATGAGAGCTACTTTTAAAGCAAAGAAGTAGGTTGGAATCATGAAGGTGTAGGCAAGGGTATTTTTATTGAGTGGGTTTTTTT
>TARA_B110000483_G_scaffold33126_1_pt1 | contig 11435 bp, 9 predicted proteins | sample TARA_B110000483 | Tara Oceans TARA_B110000483 (sample SAMEA4398176) | marine metagenome | biome: Polar Biome; feature: [SRF] surface water layer (ENVO:00010504); material: water (ENVO:00002006), including particulate matter (ENVO:01000060) such as... | depth 5 m
TTTTTCTTGAGCAATGAAATTTATCCATTCTTTTATAACTGTCTTTCCATAACTGCCTGTTATTGAAAGCACTGGTATTTTAAAAGTTTTTCTGTGGTAGTTTGCCCATTTCTGTAGTGCAACTAACGTATTTTCTACCACCAAGTATCCCGCATCTTTTTCTGTTTTTAAAGGGTGTTTATGAGTTATAAATTGTTTTATTCCATTTTCATAAACCTGGTTAATATACTCATGCCCATCGTTAAATTTTGTTTTAAATGCCAAAAATACGTGCTCATTGTTGTGAACAAATCTTCTGCTATCGTAATGAACATTACTAATTGGTAAATCTATATTTCCTATACATTTTCCACCAGTTATTTTAGAAATATCTCTAAGAGTATATGAACTGTTTATTTGCAATTTTTTGAACTAATAGTTTGTGAACGAACAAATTAAACAAAATGTTATGTTGATAACATTCAAAAGGTAACATTCACATATTATGTAAAAATATTGAATTTTGCATTGAAATCTTAATATTATGGACGAGTTTAATTTTAAATCCTTAGAAAGTTTAGCTAGTGAGCTTAAAGAAGAAGTCTTTAAATTGCATAGTGGAGGTCTTAGAACAGAAGATATTCATTCTCTTTTGGATTCATCAAGACAATTGCATGAAAGACTTGCAGTATTGCAGTATCTTTTAGAAAAAGCTCCCCAAAATGAAATAGTTCCAGAAGAAAAAAAGGAAGAAGAGTCAAATAATGTTGAGGAAAATCAAATAAACTTGATTGATGTAATTGTTGAGGAAGAAGCTAAAACAGAAAAAGTAGATTTAAATATTTTAAATGATTATAAGTCTGTAAATGAAATTCATTCTGATAGTCCACAAACTTCCTTAGCTGATCAATTTGGTCAACAACCAATTTCTGATTTGACCAAAGAAATTGGCATTAATGAAAAGTATTTAATAACAGAAAATTTATTTTCTGGTGATAACCAGGCTTGTTTAGATGCAATTAAGGAACTAAATGAATTTCAAAATATAGACCAAGCAAGTGATTTTTTTAAAAATTCGCTGTCTAAAAAACACAACTGGAACCCAAAGTCTAATCAAGTAAAAAGATTAATTAATTTGGTAGAAAGAAGATACCAAATTAAATGATTAGATTTTTTTTATTTCTTTCATTTCTTATTTCTATTGAAATTCAATCTCAAGTCAATAATTTTTCCAAATATGTTGATACACTTTGTAGCGACTACTTTATGGGCCGAGGCTATGTGAAAGATGGACATTTAAAGACTGCAAATTTTTTAGAAGAGAAGTTTAAAGAAATAAACTTAGAGCCTTTAAATGAAGATAAGTACATACAGAATTTCAATATAAACGTAAATACTTTTCCTAATCCAGTTGAGCTAAAATTAGATGGAGAAATATTAATTCCAGGGAGAGATTTCATAATAGCTCCTCAATCTAGAGGGTCCAAAGGAACTTTTAATGTTGTAAAAGTTGACTTAAATAATTGGAGTTCTGTCTTAAATGGTAGTAAAGTCAATAAACAATCCATTGTTTCTTTGAACGTATCGGAAATTCGAGACAGAGATACAATTGCAATGTATAAAGAGTTGCGAAATATTGTAAATAAAAACTTTCCAGTTTTGTGGATTTCATCTGAAAAATTACAATGGTCTGTAGCTGACTATGTTTCAAACTTCTCACTTATAAAAATAGCAAGTAAAGCGGTAAATTTTGACTTTTCAACAGTACAACTAAATATTGAACAGGAATTTCAAAAATCGCTAAAGACTCAGAATGTTATAGGGAAAGTGAGTGGTAGAAAAAAAAAATCTATAATTATTTCTGCTCATTATGATCACTTGGGAATGATGGGGCAAGTTAAATTTCCTGGCGCAAATGACAATGCAAGTGGAGTAAGTTTACTCCTAAATTTGGCTTCCTATTATTCTGAAACTCCCAATAAATACAATATTATTTTTATTTGTTTTGGTGGTGAAGAAGCTGGGTTAAAAGGGTCTAAGTATTTTACAGATCATCCACTATTAGATTTGAAAAAAGTGAGTTTTCTAATTAATTTAGATATTGTAGGAACAGGAGAACAAGGCATTGCAATTGTAAATGCACTTGAAGAAAATAAAGCCACTAAAAAAATTGGAAAAATAAACACTAGATTAAATTATTTTAGTAAAATTAAAATTCGTGGTCAATCTCCAAATTCTGACCATTACTGGTTTTCTCATCACCAAGTGCCATCAATTTTTATTTATACTATGGGTGGAATTCAAGCCTATCACGATCCGTTGGATAAGTCGGAGACATTGCCTTTGAATAAAATAGAAGATTTATATCATCTAATTATTGATTTTGTAAATGGGTTTTGACGAGTTCCTTTATTTAAGATTTTTGAGGTTTAGATTTTATTAAATAAATTCCACAAAAGATTACTAAACACAAATAAAATTGAACTATACCAAAACCTTCTCCATCAATAACACCCCAAAATATTGCGACTATCGGTATTAAGTAAGTTACTGAAGATGCAAATACAGATGAGGTTTCTTTAATCAATAAATTAAATACCCAAAAAGCCAATCCACTTCCTAAGATCCCTAGAATATTTATACACATAAAATTCAAGTAATTAGGATCGTTATTTATTAAATTATTTGCAAAATCTGTCTGAGAAAAAAGTAAAAATCCAGCTATTGGCCCAATGAATATAAAGGACCAACTGGTAATTTTTAATGCAGGAATATCTTGAAGATAAGTCTTGATAATGTTTATGTTTAAGGCGTAGCAAGCCGACCCCACAACAGGCAATAAGGCATATAAAATAGAACTAGATAAAACATTACCACCTGTACTTAAAAATATTAAACTAGTTGCTCCAATCAATCCAACTAATACACCAATTATTGATCTAAAATTTGTTTTTTGTTTGAATAGTATTACTCCAAATAAAAGAGTGAAAAGAGGAGTAATAGAATTTAATATTCCATTCAAAGAACTATCTATTTTGGTTTGTGCTTTAATAAATAAAAAATAGGGTATTACACTTCCGATTATGGCTGAGAGCAAAAGGATGAACCCTGTTTTCTTTTTTATTTTAAAAAAACTTTTAATTCCTAAAGGAAAGAAAACAAGAAAGACAATAAATATTCTATAAAGTGTTATTTCTATGGGTGAATAAGTAGCTAAGGCTTTTTTCATTAAAATAAATGAACTTCCCCAAATTATTCCTAAAACACAAAGTGTTAGAATCTGATTAATTTTTTTTGAAAAATCCATTTAGTCAACTTCAAATATATCTTTTATAGACTTTCTGACTTTTTTTTCATGCTGAGAATTATCCGATTCAGATCTGTACCCAATAGCAGCAACAACTCCTGCGCTCAAGCTTTTTTTGTTAATATCCAGAAATGCATTGTATTTTAAAGTATCGAACCCTTCAATTGGACAAGAATCTATTTTAAGAGAAGCACACGCGGTCATTAAATGAGTTAAAGCGATATAAAGCTGATTTTTAGTCCATGTAGAGATTTCTTCTGAATCTTTTTTAAGAAGAGTTTTTTTTAAAAAGTCACCATATCCTTTGTTTTCTTCAACAGGGATCTTCTGAATTATCGACTTATTCTTTATATACAAGTCAATATCTTTTTCAAATACTTTAGTGGAATTACAAAATATAAAAATATGCGAAGCGTCTGAAACTTGAGATTGGTTATAGGAAAGTTTTCTTAATTCCTCTTTTTTAGTTTGGTTTTCTATAACAATTACTTTAAATAGTTGCAATCCATAAGAAGTAGGAGCAAGACGAATAGACTCTTTAATTAATTCTATATCTAAATTTGGTATTTTCTTATCGGGATTAAATTTTTTAGTGGCATACCTCCAATTGTAACAATCTATTATATCCATATTTGTTTCAATATTACCACAAATAAAGTTCTCAATGTCTTTTGTTAGGTAATTTCATTATAATTTAATACAACGTAGTTACTGTACGTTGTTAAGATATATATTTATATGGAAAATTAACTATTGTAAATGGAGACTAGAAAGTATCAATGGAAAAATAAAGAAGTTGACCAAAACATTAGCTTCAAGCTAGCTAAAGAACTTAAAGTTTCTAAAGTTATTTCTAAAATTTTAGTTTCTAGAGGAATTTACGACTATGATTCTGCACAAAATTATTTTAGACCCAATGAAAAACAATTTCAGGATGGTTTCTTAATGAAAGGGATGAATCTATCTGTAGAAAGATTGAACAAAGCTATCAATGACAAGCAAACTATTCTTATTTACGGAGATTACGATGTGGATGGAACATGTTCAGTTGCTATGATGGTTCGTTTTTTAAAATATCTAAAAGCCAATGTTTTGTATTACCAACCACACAGAGAAACTGAAGGTTATGGGATATCATTAAAAAGTGTAGAATGGTCTGTAGAGAATAAAATTGATTTAGTAATTGCTTTAGATTGTGGAATAAAAGATTTTCTTGCTGCAGATGCATATACCAATGAAAATATTGATTTAATTATTTGTGACCATCATAATCCTGCCAAAACACTTCCAAATGCATTTTCAATATTAAATCCTAAGCAAAGCGATTGTACTTATCCATTTAAAGAGCTCTGCGGATGTACAGTAGGACTAAAATTAATACAGAGCTATGTAAATAAATTCGATTTGAAACTTGATTATAGTCCTTATTATCAGTTAGCAGCGGTTGCATCTGCTGCAGATGTAGTTCCACTAATTAAAGAAAACAGACTAATTACTTATTTGGGACTTTTAGAGATTAATAAAAATCCAATTGAACCATTTTCGTTACTGTTCTCTAAGCTAAATAAAGTTGATAATATTAATCTTGGAGATTTGATTTTTAAAATTGCCCCCAGAATAAATGCCGCAGGGAGATTAGATACTGCATTATTAGCAGCAAAATATTTGATAGCTGACTCTAAAGAAGCTGTTCAAGGATTAGATAAAATAGAATCTATTAATGAAGAACGCAGAAAATTAGATGAGTTAATGACTCAACAAGCACTACAAGATTTAGAAAATGAACCAGAAAATAGATGTACCAATTTAGTTTTTTCTAGCAGTTGGCATAAAGGGGTGGTTGGGATTGTAGCATCAAGAATTACTGAAACCTATTATAAGCCAACTATCGTTTTGTGCGGTCAAGGAGATATTATCACAGGATCTGCTAGATCAGTAAAAGGTTTTGACATATACAGAGTATTAGAAAATTTGAAACATTATTTTGTAAGATTTGGAGGGCACAAATATGCAGCTGGTCTTAGTCTTAAAAAAGAAAACTTAGAGCCATTTAAAGCGGATTTTGAAAATGAAGTTGGAAAATATATAAAAGAACAAGACCTTATTCCAGAAATCACTATTGACTCTGAACTTTTTTTACACAATCTTTTTGAAGGAGTCATTAATCAATCAACTCCAAAAATTTATAGAATTTTAAAGCAAATGGAACCATTCGGGATTGGGAATCCAAAACCGGTTTTTCTTTTTAAGGACTTACATTTTATAAATACTCCTAGAGTAGTAGGTGAAAAGCATTTAAAGTTTAATTTTTGTGATTCCAAAAAACAAAATAAAATAGATGGTATCTGGTTTAATAGTATTTCATTTTTAAAAATCCTTAAAGAACAAGAAGCTATAGATGTTGCAGGGACAATTGATGAGAATTTTTTTCGAGGTAGCAAAACTATGCAAATAATTATTAAAGATATAAGAGTTAACTAATCTTTATTTTTTCTTGCATCTGAAATAATGTGAAGATCTCTTTGTGGATAGGGTATTTTAATTTTATTATTTCTAAACTCTTGATCTATTGCTAACCTTATATCACTTTTAATATTTATTATTTCCCAAGTTTGTTGTGCCCAGAAATAAACATTAAATCTTAGAGCGTGTTCTCCAAAGTCTTCTAGTTCAATTGTTATATTCCTTCTTTTTTCTACTAATGGATGTTTTAATGCGCTTTGATAAAGAATTTCTTTTACCAACTGTGTGTCAGAACCATATCCAACACCTACTGAGATATGAAATCTTGTTACCTTATCACTAATACTCCAGTTGATTACGCTTTCTCTAGTAAGGTAACTATTTGGAACTATAATAGTTTTACCGTCTAAAGTTTTTAATTGTGATGTTCTAATAAAAATATGATTGACTTTACAAATTTCATGATTGGGCATTTCCACTACGTCTCCTACTTTGATACTACCGTCAAAAAGTAAAATTATGCCTGAAAAAACATCTGCTAAAATTGACTGAAGACCAAATCCAATACCAACAAATAGAGCTGCAGATCCAGCAACTAAAAAAGTAATATTTATCCCTACTCCTTGGATAGCTATTATAGCAGCAACAGAATAAATGACATATTTACTTAATTGAATTATAGTGTAAGTCCCCCCTTCATCAATCCATTTTTTTTCTTTTGTTGATCTGTGGATTAAAACTCTGAAAACACTTATTGATATTTTAGATATTACAATTACAAAAAGCAAGTAAAAAACACTTCCAACGGTGAAACTAAATCTCTCGTAAGTTCCGTCAGCTTTTGCTTCAAAGTCAAATCCAAATAATTCTAGGTGAGAAATATTGCTAATTGAAAACTCTTGATGACCAATTGTTAAAGCTTCTAGAGCAAGAATACTACATACAAGTAAAAGAACTTGCTTTATTAGTTTTTTGATATTTTTTTCTCTTCCCTCTACAAGCCACCCTTTTTGTTTTAAAAATCTCTCTAATTTTTTATTTATCCAGTTGTTTAGAATTAGCCAAATAAGTATAACTATTCCAAAGAGACTTAAATTAAGAAAATGTTCTAAACTAAAATAATCTGTAAAAGCCATAATTTATTGTGTTACTATAATACCCAATTCATTTGCAAATATATTGCGAACTTTAATTAATTCCTTAATTTCTTTCATTATTGACTCATTAGAGTCATTAGAGTCCATCTCTTTAAGTGCTTGTTGCTTTTCTAAAATAAGATTTTCTGTAACCCTTAATTTAAAAATAAAAACAGACTCTTCTGCAGCTTGTTTTAAACGTTCAGATTCGATTTTTGTATGAATCTGATGTTTATTCTTCCAATTCTCACTCAAAATATTCTCTGATGTTGTTAAGTCTGCAACTAGACTAGTTAGGTTTGGATTTTGGACAAAATGTTGTTCATTTAAGACTAGTCCTTTTTCCAACCCTTCTAAAAACTCATTAAAAACCAACTGATATTTTTCATTTTTATAGGAAAGTTTGTCAGATAAAATTTCCTCAACAATAAATTGTGCTAGAGGATATTCCACGATTGATTTTTCATTCTCATTTAACACCTCCACTTTTATAGAGTGTGCTCCATAGCTCAACATTAATCTAATAAGGTCTTGCTCTTGATTACTCAAATCGTGTTTTAATCCTTTTTGAAAAGTTTTACTTGGCAAGTTTTTTGGACTTACTGATGGGAGAGAATTTGGAGAATGTGGTTCTCTTTTAGTGCGTAATTTTTTTTGAACTTCAGTAATGAGAAGTAGCTCATCCATTTCAAATATTTGAGCTGTTTTTTTTATATATACCGATCGAGATACTGCATCTGGAATAATAGAAATTGATGTAATTATATCATTAATAGTTTTAGAAATATTTATTGGATCATTTTTTGTTTTTTCTAGTAAGTGATTTGCTTTAAAAGAAATAAAGTCAATTTGTTGATCATCTAAATAAGATTTAAAATCTTCAGTAGATAATTGATGGGAATAACTATCAGGATCTTCTCCTTCAGGAAATAAAACTACTTTAACACTTAAACCAGCTTTTAATAGCATATCAACTCCTCTAAAAGAAGCATTAATTCCAGCTGGATCGCTGTCGTATAGAATTACAACATTATTAGTAAATCTTTTTATCAATCTAATTTGTCCATCCGTTAGCGATGTTCCACTAGAAGAAACAGCATTTTTAACTCCGTTATGGTGAAGAGAAACAACATCGGTATATCCTTCGACAAGCAAACATGAATCACTTTTAATAATTTCACTCTTTGATTGGAACAGTCCATATAGAACATTACTCTTATTGTATATTTCGCTTTCTGGAGAATTGAAGTATTTTGCAACTTTCTTATCAGTTCTTAAAGTTCTTCCTCCAAATCCTATTATTCTTCCTGTTATATTGTGAATTGGAAAAATTATTCTACCACGAAAAAAATCATAATTACCTTTTTCACCTTCCTTTATTAATCCAGATTTTTTTAATGGTTCAAGGCTGTAATTAGAATTTTTTGCTTCATTTTCAAGGGCATTATAATCCTCTGGAGAGTAACCAATTTCAAATTCCTCTATAGTCTTTAGGTTATAGTTTCTTTTTTTTAAATAGGATAATCCAACAGATTTCCCTTCATTGGTTTCTGTTAAAGATTTTTTAAAAAAATTGCTAGCAAATTGGTGTGCTAAATACAATCCTTCCTTTTGGTGCTTTGCTGCTATTTGTTCTTCAGATTCTTGACTTTCTTCAACTTCAATATTGTATTTATTTGCTAGCCATTTAAGTGCTTCAGGGTAAGATAAATGTTCATGTTCCATTAAAAAAGACACTACATTTCCTCCTTTTCCAGAACTAAAGTCTTTAAATATTCTTTTGCCAGGAGAAACCATGAAAGACGGTGTTTTTTCATTTGCAAACGGACTTAGACCTTTAAAGTTTGAGCCTGATTTTTTTAAATGAATAAAATCGCCAATAACTTCTACAATATCTGCAGAATCAAAAATTTTCGCTATTGTTTCTTGGGGAATCAAATTAATTTTTATTATAAAATTCTGGGTTTACAGCATAAAAATACGAATAGTTCACATTACACAATGCAATTTTAAAAAAATGCATCAACATTTAGCCATAGAATTTTAATTACCTATACATTTGTATAAAATTAATAAAATGAGTAAAGATCAATACCAAGCACACGACTATTACTTTATGGATGAACTACTTTCTGATGAACATAAATTAATTAGAGATTCTGCAAGAGCATGGGTCAAAAAAGAAGTTTCTCCAATTATTGATGATTATTACGAAAGAGCAGAATTTCCTAACCAAGTTCTCAGCGGTCTTGCTAGTATTGGAGGTTTTGGGCCATATATACCAGAGCAATACGGTGGAGCAGGATTAGATCAAATATCATATGGATTAATTATGCAAGAACTAGAAAGATGTGATTCAGGATTAAGATCAACATCTTCAGTTCAGAGTTCTTTAGTAATGTATCCAATTTATAAATTTGGAAGTGAAACACAAAGAAAAAAATATTTACCTAAGCTAGCAAGTGGAGAAATGATTGGTTGTTTTGGATTAACAGAACCTGATTTTGGATCTAATCCAGGAGGAATGACTACTAATTTCACTGAAGATGGAGATCATTTGATTTTAAATGGTGCTAAAATGTGGATATCTAATGCTCCATTTGCAGATATAGCTGTTGTTTGGGCCAAAGACCCTAATAACAGGATAAAAGGAGTGATTGTTGAAAGAGGAATGGAAGGTTTTCAAACACCGGAAATGCATGGGAAACATTCACTCAGAGCTTCAGCTACTGGAGAGCTTATTTTCAATAACGTAAGAGTCCCAAAAGAAAATATTTTGCCTAACAAAGATGGTCTTGGAGCGCCATTAATGTGTTTAGATTCCGCTAGATATGGTATTGCATGGGGAGCAATAGGTGCTGCAATGGATTGTTACGATTCTGCGTTGAGATATTCTAAGGAAAGAATTCAATTTGATAAACCAATCGCTAGTTTCCAACTAATTCAAAAAAAGCTTGCAGAAATGATTACAGAAATTACAAAAGCACAACTTCTAACTTTTCGTTTAGGGCAACTTAAAAATGAGCAAAGAGCTACTACCCCCCAAATTTCAATGGCCAAAAGAAACAATGTGGACATGGCTTTGAAAGTAGCTAGAGAAGCAAGACAAATTCATGGTGCAATGGGAATCATGAATGAGTATTCTGTTATGAGACACATGGCCAATTTAGAATCTGTAATTACTTATGAAGGTACTCATGACATTCATTTGTTAATTACTGGATTAGATATAACTGGGATACAGGCTTTTAGTTAACCCACCTAAATGAACTTATCATATCCTCCAAGTCTTCAATGATAAAACTAATGCAAGGTTTTAATGAGTCGTAGTTAGGTTTCGTTTGAAAGAGTAATTGACCTGAGAAAAAATGTTGGGAACTATCAGTTATTGTAAAAGCATAATTACAAGCAGTATTGCCTTTTATTTCATAGGCTAGTGCAAAAACTTGTTCATCTTCATTTTCCCAAACTCTCTCTATAATAGCTGATGATTTAAAGCTGTGTTCGTAGACCATTTTTCTAAATCCTTCAGACATTTCCAAAAGATTATCATTCAACTCAAAATATTCACAAAGGACTTCTGCTTTAAATTTTGGGAAGATGACGGTTTTGCTACATTTAGGATAGTCTTTAAATTTTTGTACCCATGAAGCATAATTGGGTAGCTTAAATCTAAACATACAAGAATCTTTTATGTTGTAAGAATCTTTGATAGGTAAGTCTATTCTCAAGTAACTTTTTGGCTTTGGGAAAGTTTTTTCTCTAGTGCAACCTAGGGTTATAATTAAAATATAAATTAATAAATATTTCAGGAAATTAATCAATTCTAACTTTTAGTTTTTTGATTCTTCTTTTATCAGATGCTTCAACAGTGAAATGGTAATTTTCGTAAGAGATTCTTTCATTTTTTAATAATATTTTACCTGCTTGTTCAATACAAAACCCCGCTAAAGTGTCTGATTCTCCCTTTACTTTTTCAAAAACTCCCCCGTCAATATTTAAAATTTTATAAAAATCAATTAAGGGAGTTTTTCCATCAAAAATATAATTTTGCTCGTCAATTTTTAAAAAAGTAACATCTCTTTCGTCAAATTCATCAGTTATGTCTCCAACAATTTCTTCAAGTACGTCTTCTAAAGAAACTATTCCTGATGAACCTCCATATTCATCAACAACAATTGCTAAATGGGTTTTTTCTTCTTGAAACTCTTTAAGCAAGTCATCAAGTTTTTTGTTTTCAGGTACAAATTTTGCATCTCTTAATAGTTGTTTCCAATCATATTTAGAATTTTCGTTCATATTGGCTAACAAGTCTTTAACGTATAAGACACCTTGAATTTGATCAAAAGTTTCTTCATATACAGGGATTCTAGAAAACTTAACAGTTCTTAGTTGGTTAATTAGAGATTTATAATCTAAGTCTGTTCCAAATGCTAAAACATCAGTCCTAGGAGTCATAATTTGTTTCACATCAGTATTACCGAATTTCGAAATCCCTTCCAGAATTTTTTTCTCCTCATTATTTTCTACACTATCTTTTGTTAAATCAA
>TARA_B110000483_G_scaffold64821_1_pt1 | contig 11411 bp, 7 predicted proteins | sample TARA_B110000483 | Tara Oceans TARA_B110000483 (sample SAMEA4398176) | marine metagenome | biome: Polar Biome; feature: [SRF] surface water layer (ENVO:00010504); material: water (ENVO:00002006), including particulate matter (ENVO:01000060) such as... | depth 5 m
GTGTTCGAGAGAGAAAAGATATGCGCGCAAAAGAGAGAAATGTCGAGTCAACTTAGAGAGAAAAAATGAGGAATTTTCAACTACTTTTACTTCTATTATTACTACTGCTGCTGCTAAAACTCACTCTCGTTATTCTCCTGGTTCAAAGGACGAGGAGGACGACGTTGCCATAACAGATGATGATGATGACTTTTCGATTTCCTGATCTTTCTTGGCGCGTTCCTTGACGCATCGAGAATGTTGACACCGTCGCCTCGAGAAGTTCAAATCCAGACGCGCGACGCGTATTCCAGCTTCTGAGTTCTCCTTTTTCTCCCACTCTTTGAAGGCGACGGAGTAAGCGACGTATAAATGGCATCCTCGCTGCAACATGGTCGGGTAATGGATTAATGGCCTGTTTATTGGAGCCGAGGCGTAATAGGCGCGCGAGCCGGGGACTTCTTCGATTTGCGCCAAAACGGCCCAGTTTTTACCTCTGTCGGGAGAAACTGCCAAGGTTAAGTTGACGCGCATTTGTTTTAATCCGTATTGTCGGTCGTGGGAGTTGTAGGCGATGGCGGTTTGGCCGTCGGAGAGAACGATGGCGTTGATTTTCGAGTTTGGATTCGGGAGTTCAATAGGTGCCGCGGAGGTCCAGCTAATGCCGCCGTCGTCTGATTCCGAGCGGTAGATTTTACCCGTAGCCGTTCGGAAAAATTGAACGAGTTCGCGTTCTTTGTACCGCACGATGGTACCTTCAATGAGCCACGTGTTGTTGCTCGATAACGTCAGCTGTTCCGTCCACGAACGATCTTCGCACTTGCGATTTTGTTTCGCCACGTTTGGGCATTTTAAGGATAAACACGTATCGAAGCCTTTTTGCGACAATTCGTGTTTACACGCTTTGCACAGACGCCTGGCTCTGTTTTTATCCTCCGTGCACGACACGTCGCCTCGTAAAACGCCCGCGGATAAAGCGTCGTTAACTAACGGGTTCAGCTCTTTCATCGCTCGCATTTGCGCTTGCGGATCGCACGTGGATTTTCGCGGGCTTTCTCTCCAAACCGGGATGGCCCAATTCGTACCTCCCGATCCGGATCGCATGACGACCGGTGGGTTCGCGGTGACTAACGGCCAACCTTCGCCTTGGCTCGAGAGCACAGCTGGGTAGGACCAATCCTCGCCGTCTTCCGATTGGGTCATCAGAATATCTCCTCCAGGGTTCCATCCATCCTCTCTTAACTCTGGATTTACGCGACATTTGCTCGATTGCGAATAGAATAAGGAAATGACGCCATCTTCGTCCTTCATCATGGATGGACCCCACATGGGACCGTCGCCGCCGGCGCGCGCCGAGTCAGATCGAAGATCAAACAATCGAGTCGGTGCTGACCACGTGTTCCCGGCGTCCTTGGATAACGACAACGCGATGTGTTGATCCCCGTCGCCTTCTCTCTCTTTCGCTTGTTGCCAAGAGGCGAGCAAGTCGCCGTTTTTTAAACTCACTATGGACGCCATGTGCATGTACTTCATTTCTTCGGAGGATTTTTGCACCCACGCGTGCGATATACACGTCGCGGACACGGACAGATCCGAGTTTAAATCGCAATCGAAACAGTGCGGCGTGGCGTGTAAATCGCGCGGTTTACAAACGGCGTTTCCCGATGTCATAGTTTTCGGTAAAGCGCTTTCGTCGAATTTATCCGGAGGAGAGTCGCAGAGAGGCAACATGGCTTTCCTCGCCACGTCCGGGAAGTCAATTTCCATCGCTTTGGTAAACTCCTCTTGAAAGTTCAAGTTGGACGGGTTCTCTTTCGCTCGTTTTTGCGCGCGGAGAATGAAAGCGTCTCCCGGCATCGCTCTCCAAGCGATTTGGCCTAACGCCGGATCCAATTCTCGATCGAGCCAGTAACTATACGCTCTCTTTTTCACCGAGGTTGCGTTGACAGCTTCACTCGTCGTCGTCATCGAAGAAGTCGTCGTCGCCGCCGTGTTCTTCAGCTCTTGCGTACTCTTCAACTCCTTCTCGTCTCTCTCCTTCTCCTTCTGCAAATGACTCGCGTCGTCCGTTTCTCCGTCGTGGTTCATCGCCGTCGCTTCGATCGACGCCTGATGATCGATGTATCGCTCTTCGCTCGACACGACATCGACGGAGTTACTCGTCGTCGTCGTCGTCGTAGTACTGGCGGCGCTATCGCCGCTCCCTCCTAACATCATCGCGTCTAAATCATCAAAAGCTTGTTCTCCCACATCTCCTCCGTTTTCCTTTTTGTTGTTCAAACGTGAAGTAGAAAACATGAGTCTTTTCACCTCTGCGTTCGTCGAAAGCTCTCCTTCGTCTTCGATGTCGTTTCCGTCCTCGTGCCTGCTTTGATACCGTTCCAGTAACACGTTCAACACTGCTTTCATTTTACTACTATTATTACTACTACTGCTGCTGCTCTCGTGATTTGATGATAAAGACGATGATGACACCGCGGCAAAGTGGTCTTCTTCGTTTTCATCGTCTCGAGTAGTTAATCTCCTTCTTCGTCTTCCTCTCGTCTGTTCTTGTTGTTGAATGGAATTCGCTCCAAAATCATCAGAATCTTCCCCGGGGTTGTCTAAAGAAACATTTGCGCTGACGGTAGAAACACGGAGCGCAGCGGCACAAACGATAAAAACGAAAACGAAAAAACACCGTCCTCGTCTCGTTCTTTTCAAAGCAAATAAGGTGGGAATCGCCGTCATTTTTAGGGCGTTTATTCTAATGTTAAACTCCCTCTTATATAGTAGAGATTTTTGCCTTCATTTCCTCAGAAAGAACTGACGCATTTCGCACAAAAAAGACGCACAAATAAGCGCGTAATACTCTTCTTAAAAGTAATCTCTTTTAGTCTCTTGCGAAATTACCGAGAACGATCGAACCGTGCGATCGAACGAAGAGATATACGTTTTTTTTGAATCGTCTGCGTTTGCGTTGAGATTTGGAACGAACCTGCGCAGAGGCGGAGTAGTAGTATATTCTCTTTTAAATCATGCGAAGATTTTGCGCGTTGATTTCGCACGCGAAACGGTCTTCGGATGAGATCAGTCTCCTGCGGAAAAGCTTAGCATTAGGAAGCTCTTCCGCGCAGACGTCCTCTGAAACGAAAGCATCGTTTTCAACCAACGCTGTTGATGAGAATTCAGTCCCAGTTTTCGTCGACGGCAGAGAAGTGCACGTACAAAAAGGTGTCACTGTGCTCCAAGCCTGCGAACAAGCCGGTGTGCACGTCCCACGGTTTTGCTACCATCCGCGTTTGTCCATCGCGGGGAATTGCAGAATGTGCCTCGTGGAGGTGGAAAAATCACCAAAACCAGTCGCCTCGTGCGCCATGCCAGTGATGCCGAACATGAACATCAAAACAACCACGGATTTGGTGAAGAAAGCGAGGGAAGGCGTGATGGAGTTTTTGTTAATCAACCACCCGCTGGATTGCCCGATTTGCGACCAAGGCGGCGAGTGCGAGTTGCAAGACCAATCGATGATTTTTGGCTCGGATAGAAGTCGGTTTACGGAAGGGAAACGAGCGGTGGAAGATAAAGAGTTAGGGCCGCTCGTGAAGACGGTGATGACGAGGTGCATTCACTGCACGAGATGCGTGAGATTTGCGACGGAAGTCGCCGGCGTGCAAGAGTTAGGGGTGACGGGAAGAGGAGGTCAAGCGGAAATCGGAACGTACGTGAGTAAGTTGTTGAGTTCCGAGTTGAGCGGTAACGTGATTGATTTGTGCCCGGTTGGCGCGTTGACCTCGAAACCGTTCGCGTTTACCGCGAGAAGTTGGGAGTTGAAACCAACCGAGACGATCGACGTGTTGGACGGGTTAGGAAGCGCCATTCGCGTGGACTCGAAAGGTACGGAAGTCATGAGAATCACGCCCAGGTTGCACGAAGGCGTAAACGAGGAATGGATTTCGGACAAAGCGAGATTTTCCTACGACGGTCTGAAAAGGCAAAGATTAGATGCCCCGTACGCGAAGAACCCGAAAACGAACAAATTGGAAAAAGTCACCTGGGAAACCGCGTTGGAAATTGTCGGCGAACAGTTGAGCAAGGCGGACCCGAGAAATTTGAGAGCGGTAGCCGGTAAGCTCGCGGATTGCGAGAGTATCGTCGCTTTGAAAGATGTCATGACGTCGTTAGGATGCGTGAACTTTGAAGTGGAAGGCGTAAACGCAGACGCGGTGAATGTTGATTCGAGATCGAACTACATCATGAACTCGAACATCGTAGGCGTGGAAGACGCCGACGTCGTCTTGATGGTCGGCGCGGACGTTCGCTTAGAAGCGCCCGTTTTGAACGCCAGATTACGCCGCGCGAACGTCGCGGGTGGCGTGAAAATGGCCACGTTAGGACATCACGGCGACTTGACGTACCCAGTTGAAAACTTAGGCACGGAAGCGTCCATCATCAACGACTTGCTTTCCGGCAAACACGCGTTTAGCGAAACGTTGAAAAACGCGAAAAACCCGTGCGTCATCGTCGGTTCCGCGGTGTTAAACAGACCGGATTGCGCGCAGTTATTGAAGAGTTTACACCAATTGTCGGACCAATTCGGTGTCGTTACCAACGACTGGAACGGATTTAACGTTCTGCAAGCGTCTGGAGGCACCACCGGCGCGTTAGACCTCGGTTTCGTCTCCTCGAAGAACAAACACATTAGCGAAAACGACGGCTTGAAAGTCGTCTACAACTTAGGCTCGGAGACCATCTCCTCGTACGACTCCGAACCGGGGAAGAAATTCGTCATCTACCAAGGCCACCACGGCGACGTCGGCGCGGCTGGTGCGGACGTTGTCCTCCCTGGCGCGGCGTACACGGAAAAAGACGCCACGTACGTCAACACCGAAGGAAGAGCGCAAAGGGCGTTAGCCTGCGTGGCGCCTCCGGGATTAGCGAGAGCGGATTGGAAAATCTTACGAGCGGTTTCCGAATTCGCCATGGTTCCTTTGAAATATAACACCATCGAGCAGTGCAGAGAGAGATTGGCGGAAGTCTCCCCAACCTTCAACGCCATCGATGAAGTCGAACCGAGCTTATGGTTAAACGGCGCCTCGTACGCGCATTTAGCCGGAGGGACGCCCAACGTCGCGAAAGGCGGAGCAGGTAAAAAAACCAGCGGTGCGACTGTTTTCGCCTCCGAACCGTTAACGACGAACGTCGAGAACTTCTACATGACCGACGCGATTACACGAGCGAGCGCGACCATGGCGAGATGTTCCAAGGCTAAAGCTACTGGATCCGCTTTTTAGTTTGATTTTATTTGTTGTATTTATAGAGAGAAAACCATCCTCATTAAAACGTTGTTCGTTCATTCATATTCTTGTGCAAATATAATCTCACGTCTACTTCTTCAACGATGATGTTTCAAAACGCCGACGACGTAAACGACGACGTCGCGGGAGGGCCCTCCGTGAATCTCACGAACAACTCAGCTAACGCTCGGCAAAGATTCGCTTTGGGAAATTCGAGTTCGAATTCGAACAACAACAACAGACCGTCGTCGTATCATCACCATCATCATCACCAGAGACGAACAAAAAGAAGCAACAACAACAGCATCACGACGATTATTATCGAAAGAGCGACGAAAAACAAGACGAAAATCTGTCTCGTCGCTTTAGTCGTCTTTATATCGTTCGTGAATCTGATGGTGTTTTCGAGAGATTCAGAGGCGAGATTGATGTCCTCTGGGAGGAAATACGCAGCGAAGACTGTTTTAAAGAAGAATACTAATCGGGAAGAAGTATCACACGAAGAAGACTACGAAGACTTTGGTAAAGACGAAAATGGTAGAAAGAATGAGGACGACGATTCAGAGGAAAAACCGAGCTTAGAAACCGCCTTGTTGGGATCCGCGTTAGCGGTGGACAGTCCAACGTTAACGTCTGGATTCAAATCGATGAGCTACCCGTCTTTGGCGGAAGTCGGGGACTCGAAGCGCACGTTTTTAGTCGCCTTTGAAGCTAATTGGGAATGGGGCGTTCCGAAATCGCTGACGAACAGGGAGTTGGATCAGAGGAAAATAGAGGACATCAACGAATCTCGAGGCGGGCACTGTTACGTCAGTCGAGGACGGGTGTTACCGATACAGCCGGGATCGGACGTCGCGCCGAAGGAGCAATGGCACGCGCCAAAGATGGCGGTGAAAGGAACGTCTTCGAGCGATAAGTGTTGGCGTCCCCAGCTGTTCGTGGTGCCACAAACGCACGAGGTTTTGTTGTTTTATAAGCGAGGAGCGAGTCGAGAGACGTGGGAAGGTTTTTTGAAACGCTCGTTGGATGGCGGGAAGACGTGGTTAGAGGAGGAGAAGTTACCGCCTGGAATTTTAGGCCCGTCGAAGAATAAGGTTTTGAGAAACAGCGAAGACGAATCGATTCTAAGCGCGAGCGAGAGGTGGACGCGGTCGAGCGCGTGCGCGTGGATCGAGAGAGCGGAAAGAGAAGGGAGAGATTGGACCGTGAAAAGCGGTCCGATTCGCATGGAGAAGAAAGGTTTACAGGAACGATACGGCGGAGGAAGAATGGGCGATAAAGCGGCCGAAGAGGAAGCGAGAGATTACGGAGGCATCGAACCCGCGATATTTTATAAAGACGATGGAACTTTAGTCGTTCTCGCTCGACCGGCAAAAACGACCGAACGGTTTCCGAAAAGTTTATCCGGCGTCGTGCACGCCGGAGGACGATCGAAACAGTCCTCGAGATATTTTCCGAAAATGTTAAAAGCTGAATTGAAAGACGAACCGAACGCGCAGTGGTCGGCATTTAAGGAAATCGCGGATTTACCTTTACCAACGGTATTTGGTCGAGGATTCGACGTGGAAAAGTTAACCGACGGACGCGTCGTTTTAGTTATGAACGACCCGGGTAAGAAAGGCGTGAGCGTAAAAATCTCGAGAGACGACGGCGAAACGTTTCGAGAGGCGTTTGTGATTGAAGACGGCGACGATGAAGACGAAAGCAGTGGTGATGGTGGTGATGGTAGTAGTAGTAGTAGTAGTAGTAGTAGTAGTAGTTACACGAGGGATCCAGTGATTCACGTGGCGAACGATGCCATGATTCACGTGGTTTACGTTGCCAACAACGGGAAGAAGATCAAGAGAGTGGTGTTGGATCCCGAACAGTTGTAGTATCAGTCATGTATGATAAGAAATAATTTTAGAGCATATCAAAAATGTAATAATATAGTGGTGCAGTTAATGAAACAGAGTGATTCTATCGCCGGGATAGATGACGTCTGGGTATTTGACCAAGTTCCCGTTTGCGTCTCTCACTTCTACTTTTTCCGGCAAAACGCAGCCGGTGGCCGCGCACAAGGAATCCCCGGGTTTCACCTCGTACTCACCTCTGCGTAACGGACCTCTAGGGTCGTCCGGGTAAAAGTAATCTATGTTGTTACCGCTTTGCTGCTGCTGCTGCTCTAATTTCTGATGTTGTTCAGACACGTCCACGTCTTCGATGGAGACGAACCGTAAATCTCTCTCGTCCGCGCTTCTCGAACTGCGGAATCCAACCAAGAACAAACCAATCGCGGCGCCGACTAAAACGTTCGGATCGATCGTTTGTACGATCGATCGCAAAGTCGTAAACTTTTTTAAAACCGTTCGTCTGGACCTATCAGCTATTCTCGAGACTAAACCGATGGGTTTGCGAATGAAATTTCTACTCGCTCGCTCCCTCGCTTGCATAGAAATGTCGGTTAAAATGCCTCTTTGCCGTAAACTCCTCAACGCTTGCTCTTTCGTTTGTTGTTGTTGATTCGTTTGTTCGTCTCGAAAACTTCTATTCGCGACGGAGGTGTTCATGGACGACCTCACCGGCGATAACGGCGAACCGACGGAAACTTTCGACGTGTCCAATAAGAAAGACCTTTGACTCCTCGCGTTGGTGTCCATGCTCCTTTCCTCTTCTTCTTCTTCTTCTTCTTCTCGCGTTCTATTTATCGTCTCTCTGCTATTATTATTGTTGTAGCTAAAATTATTATTCAGGTTTTCAAAATCGTGCGCGATTTCCGAAACCGTCGCGCCCGTCGATATTGGATTCATCACACCTCCTGTGACTCTCTCTCTTTTTTCCCTTTCCTTTTGCGCTCGTTTCATCTCCTCCAACTGCTTCTCCAAAGCCTCTCGCCGTTTCTTCTCCTCTTCCAACTCTTTCGATTTCAACGTCACCGTTTCTTGCGCCTCTCGCGTCACCTCTTCCGGTTTCTTAAACTGCGGCGTTCGAGAGAATCGATTGAGAAGTTGCTTCCGTCCTTCCGAAATCTGGTGTTTCCCGATTTCAAACACGCCGCCGCCGCTCGATTGTTTCTCGGGCGTCTTCTCGCCGTCGAGAACATTTTTATTCGCAACAAGATTCCTCGCTTTCTCTTTCCCGAAATTCACGCCTTCTAGCGTCACTCTCACGCACACGTGCCCGACGATGTTTTCCCTCAAATCGTCCCACATCGCGATCCATTTCCCCGGCACTTTCCCTTTATTCTCAATCGCGAACGCTTGGAAATCCATGGTTCCAAATCCCACAACTTTGGTCATCTCTTCGTCTAACAACTCCACCGATAAGTGCGTGTACGTGTTCACGTGTAACGTCAACGGTAAATGTATCTCCGCTCGAAACACCGGGTCTGTGCCGTACGCACCGTCGGTGACCGCGACTGAGTCTACGAGACCAGGCGCGAGTAACGCGCACCGAACTCTGGTTTTCAGATTTCCGCGTTCGTGTAACGAGCGACCGGCGATGACTGCGATGGAGCAGACATCTTTTGACGTTAGTAAAACGTCTTCAGCGACACCCGCACCGTTTTCTCCTCCTCTGAAAAAGCCCCGTTGTTGTCCTTTCTGTTTCGAAGAAGAAGACCCTCTTCTCGAAGGGGAGAACATTTGATAAGTGCGCGGTGAATAAATCAGTGCAACAAGCTTGTGATGATGCGTTCCCTCCTCCCAACGGACTTCTTATTAAATTTTTTCTGGTTTCTCTCCGTTAAAATTCTCTCTGCTGTTTTTTGAATTTCTTTTTCGGATCAAAACTGCTTTTTTCTCTTCTGCTAAAATTTCTCATCGAAATCGAGCAAAACAACACGCCCCGCGAGACTTGACTTGCGTGTTTTTTGAAGGCTGAATTTTATTTTTTTGCCTGAAAAGCTTTGAATCGCCAACGCGAGAGATTTTGTCTCGTTTTCGAGATCGCTCTCTCTGTGTTTGCTCCTGCGCGTTTTCACTCGTTGAAAAGGGAAAAAAAGAGAGATCGAACACATCTCATCCCTCATATCAGCACCCCCGATCATCACACTATATAACACATAAAAAATGGCCTGCACTTTATCCGCTTCGGGTTTACTCCCGCTCAAACAACAACGAGCAGTTACCAGAAGTTCTCGAAGAAACTCCTCCGTTTGCGTCAAGGTATGACTTCGTCTTTAGTTAGTAGTGTTTTAGAGAGAGAGATGTTGAAGAGAAATTTTTCTTTTTTCTCTCTCTATCTTTTAAGGGGGGGGTGGTTCTCTCTCTTGGATCCAATTTTGTTGTGTTCCTCTTCTTTCTCTCTTTTAAACGACGTAACTTTCGCGAGGTGCGCGCGCGACGTGAAAGCGCGCGCGCGCGTTAGGGTTTGGGCGTGTTGTTGTTCTCCGATATGTATTTGTTGCATATCATCTTTGAGAGTTAAAAGAGAGAAAGATTTGGATGTTGATGTGTGTTTGGGTGAGAGACCTCCTCTTGTGGGAGAAAAGCGAGAAGAGAAAACGAGAGAAAAGTTCCTCCCACGAAACAAACCAACAAACCAAAGGGAGGAGGAAAAGTAATCAATCGTATCTTTTTCGAGAGGGAGATGCGGCTATTTAGGGTTATTTTTTTTTTCAAAGTCTCTTTTTCTGTCTCGTTTTTCACTTCTCTTTGTTGTATTGTTTGCTGACGTGAAAAACGTTTTTCTTACTTCGTACATCAAACACCAATCACATATAAAACAACCACAGGCTTCTTCCCAAACGAAACAATTTATCGCGCAAAAAAGCGAGCAATTGTCTAAATCCGTCGCCGCGGCGACGACTTCTGCGTTGTCTTTCGCCGCCGCGCCTCACGAAGCCTTCGCGAGCGCGAACGAGTCCATCTCTGACGTCGCTTTGGCGAACGTGAACATTTTGGGCGTCATCGCCGTCGCGTTGTTCATTATTATCCCGGTGTCCTTTTTGGTCATCTTGTACGTGAAATCCACGGCGGAAGGCAACGTTTCCGGTGGTTTCTCGCAATCGTACTACGACGAGTCGAAGAAGATGGGAAAGAAGTTGACGAACGAAGCCGCCGTGCTGAAAGGCAAAGGGACTGGCATGAGACCGCAGAAGTAAACATCATCTCTTGAGAGAGAATAAGAGAGAGAGAGAGAGAACAAGAGAGAGAGAGAGAAAGAGAAGGACTACTATCATTTTTATATATAGCTTTGAAATTCGCGAAACAACACAAACAACAATACAACAAGAATAGTATAAACGTATTTTATACATCGCGCGGTAGTAGTAGTACTTTAAAAAAAATCGTTCTTCTCTTCTTTTTCTACAATAATATGCGCTGCTAGATTATATACTATATTTATTAAACGAGTATATGTGGGGGCAATCACTTACTATTCCTTACTTACTTAATGCTGGCTAACACGGACCGAACTTGCTTTTTCTGATCCTCCGATAAGATCGCGTCGTCGCCCGGGAACTGAATGTCAAACTTGATTTTCAAATCGCCTCTGCCACTTTGAGATTTCGAGAGCGGCATGCCTTGACCGCAAATGACTTTGGTATACTTCGGGCTGATCACGTGCGGGACGCTGACGTCGATGCTCTTCCCGTCGATGGTGTACACCGTCGACGACCACCCGCACATGGCGTCCACCAAATCTATCTTCACCGTTTTAATCAAATCGTTCCCGTCTCTCGCAAAGTGCGGATGTTTCTTCTCGTCGATTTCAAACACCAAATCCGCAGCTATCGTGTTTCTATCCTCGTCGCCTCCTTTCTCCGCGAAGGTTATTTTCGTCCCTTTTTTAAACCCGGCGCGAATGGGTACTTCTATAGTTTCCGCTTTCGATTTTTGGTTCCCGGACGCGTCCAACACTTTCCTCGTGATTTTCAACTTTTTCGTCGCGCCGTAGAACAAATCTTCCAAACTGACCGCGAGTTTCTGTTCCACCGCAGGTGGTTTCGTCCTTTGCCTTTGTTGTTGCGGCATACCTCCTCCCATGCCTGCGAACGGGTCCCCGCCCATGCCCCCGAAGCCGCCTCCCATGCCGCCGAACGGGTCGCCTCCCATCCCTCCGCCGCCGCCGCCGAAGAACTCTTTGAATATATCGTGCGCGTGTTGTTGCGAGAACCCGTGTTGTCCGCCATTACCACCACCTCCGAACCCGTCTTGTAACCCATCTTCGCCG
>TARA_B110000483_G_scaffold137004_1_pt1 | contig 11393 bp, 6 predicted proteins | sample TARA_B110000483 | Tara Oceans TARA_B110000483 (sample SAMEA4398176) | marine metagenome | biome: Polar Biome; feature: [SRF] surface water layer (ENVO:00010504); material: water (ENVO:00002006), including particulate matter (ENVO:01000060) such as... | depth 5 m
ACGATGACGTCGTCGTCCTCGTTCTTTTCGTCGAGTTTTTCTCGCGCGTTCCTTTTCCTCCTTTTCGATCGTCCTCTTCTTCTTTATGCTCTTCTTTAAGATCCTTTTCCAGGGCGAGGAACGATTGCTTTTCCCGTGGGATCCCTTCGCGCTTTTCCACCATGATTTTCAATCTCTCTAACTCGTCGTCTGTGTCGTCATCCTCATCAGAAGAGGAGGAAGAGAGCTTAATTTGGTAACATCGTGTTCGCGTGGAATTTATCAATCTCACGAACACGTTTTTCGTTCGTGTTGTTCTTCTTCTTTGTCTTAATAAAATCGTCATTTTTGTGCGGCGAAGAAGTGCGGAAAAGAGACTTGATTTCGACTTTCAAACGAAGAAGAAGAAGTCAAGAAGAAGACGAACAAGTCAAGCGAGAGAAACACACAACAGCGTTCTTCTTCTTTTCCTCGTCTTTCTCTTTTATCGCTTTATTGCTCTCTCTCTTATATAATAAAACGACAACAAAACAACAACATTCAGATGACGACGACGGATGTAAAGACGACGATGATGAATCTATTCACGACGGCAAAGATGAAACGAAGAAGCAAAAAAGAAGCGATATTGATGATAATTTGTATCGTCGTCGCGTTCGTGTTCCTGGTGCCGTTGAGTGCTCTCGCGATTATAGCAGGACCGCTCGCTTTGATGTATGTTAAACAACGACGGAAAAGGCTTCGACCACACGAAGAAGAGTCTAATAAGAAGGAAGAGGAGAAGACGAAAAGCTTGATTATTACGAAGAAAGATGAGATTGATAATGATGATGAAAAAGAAACTCTGACCAACAAAACGACGTCACCGAAGAAAGTTTTTGAGGAGGAGAAAGTCGCGTTGACGGGTTCGGCGGCGTTGATGGCGAACATGCGACGGTCGGCGGCGAATACCGCCACCGAGGAGAAGGCGAAGATTTCTTCGGCGCCGTCGAAATCCGGAACGACGAAGGAAGAAAAAGAAGAAACGCGTGATACTAAGAGCAGCAAAAGTGGGCAGCAAACTGTTTGGTACGTTTTGCACGGCGGTGAAGCGGCGCAGCAAGTCGCCAGGGACGTGAAAGAGGCGATGGAAGAGGAGTTTTTGAAGAAGCGAGGGATGAGCGACGTGCGCGTGACGACGGCGTCGATGGAAGATTTCAAAAAGACGCTGGAGTTGCACCGTATTGGCGAAGACAACAACAAAAACGATGAAATCAGTAGGAAAAGAAGACGGGCAATCTTTGTCGTGGAAACGGTGGAAAACGCGCAACCGGCGGAAGAGGCGGGAAGCTGCATTAGGTATTTCAACAAGTTGAGGAAAGCTTTAAAATCGTCAGAGGGAGGAGATAAAGCAACAAAACTGCCGTTCGATGAAAACAACGCATTTGAGTATACCGTGATGGGATTGGGCGATACGAATTTACTCTTAGATCGTCAAACGACCACCGCAAAGGATTGCAATCAAGCCGCGCAGACGTTAGATAACGCTTTAGCTGCTTTAGGCGCGCGCAGATTGTGCGAGAGAGGATTGGCGAACGATGCCGTTGGCTTAGAGGAAGGCGTGTTGCCGTGGTTGAAAGAGAAATTGTTACCAAGCGCGTTCAAAGCTATCGAGGAAGAGAAAGTTCGAGCGGAGAGAGATAAGCCGATCGAGGTGGTCTTTGCGTACGGCTCGCAAACTGGGAACGCGGCTGAAATCTGTAAGAATTTAGCGGCGGAGGCGACGGAAAAGTATAAGAAGGATAAAACGATGCACGTCGAGTGTTTCGCGTGCAACGAACTCGACGCGGAAACATCTTTGAAACCGGGGACGGTTATTTTGTTCTGCGTTTCGAGTACGGGCGATGGGGACGCGCCGGATAATTGTGACATGTTTCTCACAAGATTAAAGCGAAGAGTGAAGAAGACGACGGCGAGCGATCCCGTTCTCGCCGGGACTCAGTACGCCGTCTTAGGTCTCGGCGATCAAAACTATTCCGCATTTATGGCAGTTCCGAGAATGTTTTCAACAACTATGGAAAAAGGTGGCGCGACGGTGTATAAGAAAAGATTAGAAGCGGACGATACGCTCGGTTTATACGAACAAGTCGACGCTTGGGTAGATACGTTATGGGAAGATTTAGATAAAGCCATCGCAAGAGCGAAATCAGCCAGAGAGAATCCGAAAGGTTTTCTCACCAGTAGTTCTACAAACGACGGTAGTAAAAGTGATACAACGACGACAGTAACAACAACGACCGCCAAAGAAGCGATTTTGCCGTCGTCGTCGTCGTATAAAGGTATTCCAGCGTTGCAACCGGCGCGCGTGAAAATATCGTTTACGAACAACGGACCGACAGAAAAATCAACATCTTCGGTAGAACTAGGAAAAGACGCGCTCGCGACGAGAGAAACTCCGTTCTTCGCGAAAATTGCCGCGAAGAAGATTCTCACGAACACGTCGTCTGACCGAAGAGTCGTGCATCTCGAATTTGATTGCAAGAACAAAAACGATTCGGTGGAAAATTACGAGCCGGGAGATTCGCTCGCGGTGTTACCGAAAAACGACATTGCGTTAGTGTCTGAATTGATGACTCGGTTAGGAGATGTAGAAGGTACGAAAACGTTCGATTTGGAATGGATAGAAGGTATGGCGCCGCCAGGGAGTGACGTTGCAACGGCGACAAAGCCGCTTCCGCACGTGATTACGCCCTGTTCCGTCCACGACGCGCTCGAAAAGTACATCGACATCACCTCTGTACCGAGGAAATCTTTCCTTCGCGCGCTCGCCGAGTGCTGCACAAACGACGATGAGAAAGATCGTCTTCTGTTTCTTTCCTCTCGCGACGGGAAAGAGCAATTTCAAACGGAAATTACCGACGAGCGACCAACTCTTCTGACACTCTTGCGAACGTACCCGAGCTGCTCGATTTCCTTCGAACGATTACTCGATATCTCGTCGCCCCTGTTGCCTCGAATGTATTCCATCACGAGCTGTAAAGACTCGCAAAAGAATCCGTCCGTGGCTTTCTCCGTGGTGAAATACGAAGCCCCGGAAAGTAAAGAAACGCGATTGGGCGTCGCCACGAATTGGCTCGACCGGATTCCCGTTGACGACGGAGACGAAAAAAAATACGACTTCAAAATACCAATCTACAAAGTCCCCACGAAAGCGTTCGGATTACCTGAAGATATTTCCAAACCAATCGTAATGATCGGACCAGGCACTGGCGTTGCGCCATTTCGAGGTTTCTTACAAAAACGTGAAGCTTTAGCGCGCGCAAACCCTTCGTTACAATTCGCCGAATCCTGGCTCTTCTTTGGCTGCCGACGCAAAGATGAAGATTACTTGTACGAAGCCGACTTCAACGCTTTCGTCGAAAACGAAACGCTCACTCGCCTCGTTCCCGCTTTCAGCCGCGAAGACCCGACTGGGAAGAAAGTCTACGTTCAACATAAACTCGCCGAACACGAGGAGAAAATGCGCGACTTGATCCTCCGCGAAGAAGCGTACGTCTTTGTCTGCGGCGACGGCGCGCACATGGCCAAAGACGTCCACAAAACGTTGCTCTCCGTCATCACCAACGGAGGAGGAAAATACGAGAAAGAGAACGACGCCGAAGCATTGCTCAGGGAAATGACCAGAGAAGGCAGATACGTTCGAGATATTTGGAGTTGATTTTGAGAGGCAATAAACAGACTTTAGAAAAGGGAGAAAAGGGGGTACTTCATTTTCCTCTTCGTCTTGTTTTAATGATTTAAAAAGAAGCAGCCGCGCGCGCGAGTTCAACCCAAACATAATGACCACAAAAATGACGAACGAACGAAAGAAAGAAAACACCACCACCCACGCTCTCTCATCTCCTAAAAATCTCGCCCCAGCCTCCTCTCGTCGACGCGTTAATAAACAAAGGCGTTTTTCCTTGATTTTTTCAACTTTTTCTAAATTTTCCAATCAGCCAACACCACAAATTTTCTCTATGTTTTCCCCGCTCGTATCTTCTCGATTAGTCTCCTTGGCTTTGTTCAAAAAGTACAAAACCGGGACGACGACGACGACGACGAATTTGCCAATCGTCAGAGCGGAGAGTAGTAGTAGCAGCAGTAGTAGTAGTAGTTATTATTCTTCTTCTCAAAAGTCGGGGTGGTCTTCTTCGACCATCCGATGCGAGAAGGTTACGAACGCTATCGATGTGTTCACGTTTGAAGCAGACAAAGATAAAAGAAGAAACAAAGACGTGATCGTAATATTCGCGTGGTTTGGAAGCGATAAAAAGCACGTGAGAAAGTACGCGCAAATGTACGAGAACAGACGAATGGGCGAGAAAGTCATCGTGGTCGCACCGCCGGCGTTGGCATCCTTGTCGCCGAATATGACGACACAAATTGCAAACGACTTCCTGACAGGATTTTTCGAGGAGGAGGAAGACAACGCGATAGAGGGAGTGCACGTGCACTCGTTCTCCAACGGGGGTTTTTTGTTCGCCGGGAACTTGTTCCACCACGCTAGCGATGTGAAGAAGAGAGAGGATGATTGTTTGGTGAATGCACAGTTAGCGAAGAAATTCAAGATGAAGATCAAATCGGTGACTTTAGATTGCGCGCCGGCGAAGTTGAGCGCGGAGGTGATTTCGCGAGCGTTCGCGTCGGTATTGTTAGGGAGTAGGGTGGAAGATATATACGATAACAATACTTCAAAAGAAGGAGAGAGCAGTATTATCGGTGGGTTGATGAAATCTGCTTTGGATAACTTGGCGAACACGTTGTTATCAGATGAGAACTTGCAAAGAAAAATAAACAACGCGTATGCCGCATGGGAGACTGCTTTAGATGTCAACGTTCCGTTGAAGATGCTCTTTTCCGAGAGCGATAAGTTGGTTCCCGTGAATGAAGTGCAAGAGTTTGCGCAACGACAAAGGGACAGAGGGAACGCCGCCGTTTATACGAAATCTTGGAAGAACGTGCCACACTGTGAGATTGGACGTTGGCATCAGGATGAATATGTAAGAGCGTTGTTTGAGGAGAAGTAGAGTTTAATTAGGAACAAAAGTAGAAATTAGCGCGGCATTAGTACGTCTAAGGTATATACACACATAGTATATACAAGTCTATTCATTTACTAATCTATTTCATTTCGGGACGTTTCTGCCGCTCTCAAAGACCATCTTCTTGAGCTCACCCGTTAACTGTTCGTTCTTTTTCATGTCTTCCAAATTCGTATGAAACCGAAATCTCCAATAATGACGCGAATTCGTCGGATCGTTGATGGTCTCTTCCTTCGGGTCGCGTTCGTTTATGTAATTTGTGTCCATGGCTAAAACATCCGCGAGCGCAAATATCGCCAACGCGCTGGGCGACTCTAAGTGTTGCTTGATGACTGCGCGCATGGTTTCCGTCGTGCATCGCTTCGGCGTCGTCGAGATGTCTTGACCGAGAATTTGCGAGTAGAACTTTTTGCGTCGATTCTCGTCTTCTTCGAACCAGGCACGAAAAGTTGTCGTGTCGTGACAGGAAGGAGAGCACACGGTATCGTACGGGTATCTGCTCGGAATACCGAATTCGCTGTTGTTGTTCTCGTCTTGCTCAGGCGCCGGCATCCGTTGAATGCGCAAACCCAAAATGCCTAAATTTTGCATCTCTCCGGGAACAAAATCGGGAACTAATCCCAAGTCTTCGCCACATACGAGCATGTTTGTCGAGTTTGTAATCGCAGGTATCGTCATGTGCGCGTTTTGGGTCCACAAGAATCGTTGCCTCGTCGTATAATGTTCATGACTGATTCGAGAAAGTGCGCTGCGTTGCCAGCACTCGAGCTTTTGAAACAGTCGAGTTCGTTCCATATCAAACCTTGGATAAAACGCATCCTTATCAAACATCGCAACGCTATGAACACCCTCGGTAGCGTTTGGATCGTACGCCGATCTCAAGAGACAGACGTTTCTAGTGAGTTCGAGTAAACCGTTCTTAATTTCGTTCGTTTCGGCGACGAGCCAATCCGGCGATCCTTCTCGAATTTCCAACTGCTCGCACATTAAAATTTGAACCTCCGTGGAATACTCAGGTTTGAACATCCAATACTTGTTTTGCAACCGTTTGGTAAACGAGAGATCTCCACCACCACCACCACCAATTATACCAGCTCTGTTGACGTTTGAATCGCTAGAGTTCGAGAAGAGCTCGTTTTCATCGAAAAATCGAGCGGCAACTTCCGCAGCTCTCGCGCCGAAAAAGAATTCCAAGTCAGACGCATCTGCTCTAGGAATCGTCAATCGATCGATGTCCCAAAGACCGACCGCTTCGAGCTCTTGCCTTGATATCGGGACAGATGGGCGAAAGCGACCCATGATACCAGACTCGCAGTGCGCCGGCAGTTCCCATATGCGAAAGAACCCCAAGATATGATCCACGCGAACGAGCGAAAAGTATTTCTCCATCGAGCGTAATCTCGAACGCCACCAACTGTAATTTCCATCCCGTTTCATCTGTTCCCAATCGTAGGTTGGAAACTTCCAATTTTGACCGTTCTTATCGAACGCATCGGGAGGTGCGCCCGTATTTGTATAGAAACGGAACAGTTCTGGTTTTCTCCACACGTCCACAGAACGTTTATCGACACCAATCGGTAAATCGCCTTTAAGTGCGATGCCAAACTGTTTCAAATACGTCGAGGCTTCTTTCAGTTGCATGTGCAAACGCCACTGCAAATAGTACACGAAGTGCACACCTTCAGAATAAATAGGAGACGTTTCCGGATCGGTTAATTTTTCGATCAATTTATCGTCGCACTTCGCGAGGTGACCCCACAGCCAATGCTCCGTGGTTTGAAAAATTTCAGCCAACGCGTAAAACACCGCGTACGGTTTCAACCACTCCTGGTTTTCGCTCACGAACCTCTCGAACGACTCAATTAAAGCTTTCTTACTGTTACTACTCACACCCGCGCTACTTTTACTCGCGCTACCTAATCCGTTCGCATAAGTACCACTTTCCGTCGTAGGCATCGATGCGAGAAAGCGCTTGTGTAATTTTCGAGCGACAAACATTTTCACTCGAAGCGTCTCTTCGTAGTCGACGTCTTTCAGCTCTTGAAGCTCGCGACGTTTCGCCTCGATAAATTTTGTCATCTCTTCGCTTCCAGGGAAGTTCAACTCCTCCTGATCGAGCTCAGTCACGCGCAAATACATCGGGTGTAAAGCGTGAACGGATAGCGAACTGTACGGATAGGAATCCCACCACATCCCGTGCACTCTCGTGTCGTTGACTGGGAGCAACTGTAAAATCCGAAATCCAGATTCGCGACAGAAATCCGCCATCAATTTGAGATCTGAAAATTCACCGCAACCGAGGGACTTTGAGGATCGTAAAGAGAAGACTGGCACCGCAACACCCGCACAACGAAAAGCTTTCGCATGCGCAAAGTGTCCGTCGGACGCGACGATACATTTTGGTGGCTCATACGACGAAGATGTAGACGTCTTCTTTTTGGTCGGCATCTCGCGGTGCCTCGTCGGTGTTTTCTCTGCGTCTTCCTCGCCGTCGTTTATTTCCGTCGACGTTCCCTCGATTTCCCCACCCTCACGATTGCTGTTATTGTTATTATTGTCATTGTTATTGTTTCTGTTTTTTCTATGCAGCTCTTCGTCGAATTGGCGTTTTTTCAAGTCCCAATCGATACCGATAGTTCTCTTACATTCTTCGCTTTCGATGACTTGCTCGATATCGTCGTCCCAAATTTCGTACTTATATCTCACGGGAAGTTCGCTCGAAGCGCACGCGACTTCCAAGTGCCAACAATATCCATTATTGTTGTCGTTACTACTCGAAGTGTTGTTCCTATCGTTAACGGTATGTTCTGAAGCATCGCTGGACGCAGGAGACAACACTTCGAAGCACTCGTCGTTTCCCATTCGCATCGCTCGCGAGCGATCCCACTTCCCGAGCGATTGACAACTTCCCGTCACTCTCACGGAGATTTTACTCCCCGGTCGTTTACTTGGCATTCGCATCGCTTTCACTTGAAATCGCAAAACAACCACGCGTAAACTCGCGTCGCCGTTCGCATCATTCTTCTTCCCGGACAAAATGCCGCTTCGCAAAAATTCGCACGGCTGAGGCTTCACGACCGCGGCGGCGTGCGTCGCTCCTCCTTGTCCTCCCGCTAACACTTTATCCAAAACCACTTCGGCGAATCTTCTCTTTGAAAACAGCGTCTCTGCGTGGTTTTTCCTTTCAAAAGTATCCGTAAACTCCACCACGTTCTCGCCGTTCCCGGCTAAAGCTTGCGACGTCTGCCGTTCTAGTTTTGCTATTCGAATAGGCGCGTCCCATAATATCACCGACCCGTGCGAATCCACCACCGCGTACCTGTATTCGAACGCTTCGTCCCATCGCATGGTTTTCGTCGCCGTCCACAACAGTTCGTCTCCTCCTTCGCGTTCCTCTTCTCCTTCGTCTTCTTCTCCTGAATCTTCTTCATCATCTTCGAAACTTTCTTCTTCTTCTTTTTCATCTGCGTTATTCTTCGTCTTCTTCGTCTTCTTCGTCTTCACAGTATTTAAAACGATGTGTTCGCAGCTCATCCACGCGCCTTTCGTCGCGTCGTACTCTCCCATCGCTTGCGATTTCCCGCACACCACCACGTTCTCTCCCCATTTGGTGTAAAACTTTACGCGGAATTTAAACGTGATTTCTTTTCTCAATTTTCCATTCAGTTGTTGTTGTTGTGCCATTTTTTCATCATCATCTAAAGTCATCGACTCCATCTGTCCTCGAATTTGAGGACTGTTATTATTAGTACCCCCATCGTCGTTACTTTTACGCGTCGTGCTCATTCTTTTTTCTTCTCAACAAGTAGTAGTAATGAATGCAAGAGAGTTTTTGTGTTGTTTGTTGGTACAAAAAAAGGCAGAAAAGGGAGAAAAAAGGCGGGAAAAAGGACTGCCAAATTGCACTTTTCTGCCCCATTGATAAGACAAACTTCACAATAGTAGTATTCAAACTCTCACACATATATCATTAAAAAGATTCGCTCTTCACGCGCCTCTCGTCGGTTCTTCGTATCTTCTGCGCTTCTCTCTTCTCGCTTCTTAGGGAGTAGTGGTGTTAGAAGCGAAAAAAAAGCGACGACGACGATACTAAAATCATTGAGTGGTGTGGCGGCGAGTTTTTTCCCAATTAGAATGTCTTCTCTTATTCGAGTATTTTCTCCCTTGACGACGACGGGTACGACGACGAGAGAGCAACTTTCGCCGCGCTTAAACTCCTTTTTCGCGGGAACGCGGCGGTCTTTGGCTTTTTCTTCTTCATCTTCTTCTCGCGCGTTCTCCTCCGCTGTCACCAATGGAGCGGCGGCGACCAACGACCGAGCAGGAGGAGGCACCAACGCGAAAGAAGGAGACTTCTTTGATGAAAAGAAGGAGGAGAAGAAGACAAAGAAGACGACGAACACGAAGACCAACAATATCGATTCGAGCAAAGCCGTCATCGAAATCTCCTCCAAAGAGCAAAAAGAGTTGGACCGAGAGGCGGCGAAGTTTGCCTCCTCTTGGGCGAAGGAGTTGGCGAAAGCCTCGGCGGAAAGCATGGAACAGTTGGAACTGACAAAGACGGTGAGCGATTCGGAATTCGACGACGAGGAGGAGGAGGAAAAGGAGGCGGGAAAAGGTGTTCCAGAGGATGATCAAAAAACGAGACGACGCCGGACGAGGAGAGATTGGGGGACGATTCCGCAAGAGTTGTTGCCGAAAGTCGCCGTCGTCGGTCGACCAAACGTAGGGAAGTCTGCGTTGTTTAATCGATTGACGGGGACGAAAAGAGCGATCGTTTTTGACGAACCAGGGGTCACGAGAGATCGAATGTACGTGAGAGCGTTTTGGGGAGACCACGAGTTTATGCTCGTGGATACGGGTGGGTTGGAAAACTTACCCGGAGACCCGAACGCGGCGCCTTCGATCGATAGAATTGGAGGCGTTGAAATTTTACCAGGGATGATTGAAGCGCAAGCGGCAGAAGCGGTGAGAGAGGCGGATGTTTTAATCTTTGTCACGGACGGTCAATCCGGATTGACTGCCGCTGATAAAGAGATTTTTAGATGGTTGAGAAAGCATCACGCGGATATTCCAGTGCATCTAGCGGTGAATAAGTGCGAATCGAGCACGAGAGGCGAAGAGATGGTTTTGGATTTCTGGCAGTTGTCCTCAAAAAGCGTGGCGCCGATTGGCGTTTCGGCGATTAGCGGCACGGGAACCGGGGAACTGTTGGACGCAGTTTGCGAAAGCTTACCGGAACCACCGACGATGGAGGAACAAATATCTATCGCGGAAGAAAATAAGGATAAAGAGGATAAAGAGTTACCTATTCAAGTCGCCATCGTTGGACGACCAAACGTCGGGAAGAGTTCTTTACTGAACGGCTTAGCCGGAACTCCGAGGTCGATCGTGTCTGATTTTTCTGGAACAACTCGAGATACGATCGATACGGATGTAGTCGATAAGAATCATCCGGATAGAGAGTTTACGTTGATCGATACGGCGGGTATTCGAAGACGAACGCAAATTAAAAGGGACTCAAAAAGTATCAAAGGCGAGGAGAAAAAATTTGGTTTAGAGCAACAATCCATCGGGAGAGCTTTGCAAGCGATGAAACGCGCCGATGTTGTCGTTCTAGTCATCGACGCGACGGAAGGCGCGACGCAGCAGGACTTCGTTTTAGCCGAAAGAGCCGTGCAAGAGGGATGTGCGCTCGTTTTGTGTTGCAACAAGTGGGATTTAGTGGACAAAGATACGTACACGATGAACTCGTACACGGACGACTTGCGCTCAAAGTTGCGAGTGTTTGAGTGGGCGAGTATTATTTACACGAGCGCGTTAACTGGGCAGAGAATTACTAAGATTTTAGACGCTTCCTACGAGGCTTCCGTGATACACAAGAAACGGTTAACGACGGCGACGTTAAACGCCGTCGTCCAAGAGGCGACGTTGTGGAAGGCGCCGCCGGCCAAGGCGAACAAGAAGGGCCGAATCTATTACACCACGCAAGCGGCTATTCGACCTCCGACGTTTGTGTTTTTTTGCAACGACCCAAAACTGTTCTCGGATACGTACAAGAGATTCATGGAAAGACAGTTGAGGAAAAATATTGGATTCGATGGGACACCTATTCGCTTGTTGTGGCGCGGGAAAAGCAAAGGTGGGGGCCTCGCCAACGCCACTGGAGGCAACGCGAAGCCTTCCTCGAAGTCGTCGTAAATTTGACCAAATTATATAGATAGTTTTGCGCGTTGATATGTTATTAATAAAAATGAGTTGTGCGTTGTATACAGTAGCACGTGTGTGTGTGCTTAATGATGATATCTTATGTACGTTTATGATGGTGAAGATAAGAATCTTCATTTTGTT
>TARA_B110000483_G_scaffold243062_1_pt1 | contig 11390 bp, 11 predicted proteins | sample TARA_B110000483 | Tara Oceans TARA_B110000483 (sample SAMEA4398176) | marine metagenome | biome: Polar Biome; feature: [SRF] surface water layer (ENVO:00010504); material: water (ENVO:00002006), including particulate matter (ENVO:01000060) such as... | depth 5 m
AGCTGAAATCAGCATAATTATGAAAAATGAAAACTATTTACTAAATTTACACAAAATTATTCCACTTTGGTATGAAGACGTACATTTATGATGCAGATAATAGATTGGTATATGTTGAAACTTCTAATGATGGTATTATTTGGGATAATGATGCCTATTATAAATACTATGAACATGGGCCATTGGCAAGGGTAGAACTCGGACAACAAAGGGTGCAAGGCTTGGATTATGCCTATACGCTACAAGGTTGGCTTAAAGGGGTAAATGCGAATGAGCTTGACCCTGCAAAAGATATGGGTGCTGATGGAGGTTCAGGTATTAATTATAAAGTAGCAAAGGATGTATTTGCTTTTGATTTGGGTTATTTTTCTGGGGATTATGTATCGATAGGAGGAACAGGATTGACAGAAGATTTAAATGATGTAACTTCCATAACAGCTCCATATAATTCAAATAATAGCTTGTATAACGGAAACATTAAATACATGACTACTGCTTTAGCGGATCAAACTAATACTCCATTAAACCTAAATTTGAATCTTTATAATTATGACCAACTGAATCGTATTAGGGAAAGTCATAGTTATATAGGAGACAATATGCTTCTAAATACTTTTTCGGATATAACCTTAAATACAGCTTACTATAGTGAATACAACTATAGTGAAAATGGAAATATTGAGATTTTAAAGAGAAATGGAGATGCAGGAGCTATGGATGATTTGGTTTATACTTATTACACAGGTACTAATAAGTTATCCCATGTTGATGATGGAGTAAATGCAGGAAGTTATGCTACAGATATTGATGGCCAAAATGTAGGGAATTATAGCTATGATGCTATTGGTAATTTAGTATCGGATGTAACAGAGGAAATTGCGGATATTAAGTGGACCAATTCAGGCAAAGTAAAATCCATAATAAGAACAGCAGGAAGTAACATGCCTGACTTAGCCTTTAGTTATGATGGTATGGGTAATCGTATATTAAAAATAGAAAAACCAAAAAATAGTGGGGTATTATTGAACCAAGAAAAGTGGGTGTTTACGCATTATGTGCGTGATGCACAGGGTAATATTATGGCAACTTATGAGCAGAAATGGGATACGCCAGTTGTTAATGCTAATAATATAACTACTTTTACAGAAACTTATATTTTGAAAGAGCAAGTATTGTATGGAAGTAGTAGGTTAGGAGTGCGTAAAGTAGATGAGGTACTAACTGAGGCTACTTCTAGTCATAATAATGTGAATTATAGTATGAACTATAACCTTGACGGTAGTTTTAGAGGAAATTATACAACTATAAATTATAATGTTCTGCCAACTAATTTACATACACATACAAGAGGAGAGAAGATTTATGAATTAAGTAATCACTTAGGAAATGTAATGGCGACTGTTAGTGATAAAGCATTGCCAATAGATAATGATGCTGATGGAGTTATTGATTTTTATAATGCAGACCTTTTAAGTTATAGCGATTACTATCCTTTCGGGTCGCTCAAACCCAGTAGGAACGCAAATACGAGTGATTATAGGTTTGGTTTTAATGGACAGGAAAAGGATGATGAGATAAAAGGAAGTGGAAATAGCATTAACTACTTAGCTCGAGTTTATGACCCCCGTCTTGGTAAATTTTTAAGTGTTGATCCTCTTACTAAGAAATTTCCAATGCTTACTCCTTATCAATTTGCAAGTAATACACCAATACAAGCAATAGACTTAGATGGGCTGGAAGGTTTAGTAGTTGTGAAAATGGATAAGCCTCCTACTAATTTTAATAAGACGGTATTTGCAAAAGAACTTCAACAAAGACTTATCGAAAGTGGTGCACATAAAGATACTCGTGTTGTATTTGAAAACAGTAAAGCATATAATGATATAGGTGCTTGGAATAGATTTTGGGATTACGAGTCTGATCAAAGTGCTACTATCACGATAAGGGATATGAATATTGTTTGGGATGCTGGACGTACTGACGCAGGTGGGTATGGAGAAGATGGACAAATTGTTATTTATAGAGGACTTGTTGGAATCAAGAATAACGCAGCAAAAGAAAGAGAGTTGCCTACTTCAACTTATGTAAATGTTGCTCTTCATGAAATAGGACACGCTGTGTATGATTTTTTTGGTAAAGAAAAGACTGATAATCAAAATGGGCTTGGTCATGATGCAAAAGGAGATTCTAAAACAGGTACAGATATAATGGATTATGATGCTGCTTACAAAAAGGGTACAGGATTTTCCGATGAGCAAAAAGAGGTAATTAAAGAGAAGGCAGGGGAAGATGAAGAATAGAATATTCATAATAGTCTCAAGTTTAATATTGATTGTTTTTTTTCTTTTTCGGGTTAGACCTATTGATTTCAATCAAAAAATTGAATTAGCCGTTCTTGAACAAATTGAAACAGATTTTTTCTGGAGAACTTTGAGATATATTCCAGAGAGCGTTTCTGAAAGGTTTAGTTTTAAGTTGTTTAAAGAGAAAGAAGAAACGAAAATATATTGTGTTAATTACTCCTATAAGAGTGTGTTTTATTCTTTCTATTATGCGATAGATGAAAATGGTGGTATTGATAATATTAAAAATGGATTAATATCAAGACCATCAAACAAATTTGATTTAACAGATTTAATACAAAAGGAATCTTTTAATAAAATAGCAAAAGAATTTAATTGGTCTGATACCACATCAATGCGTAATTTTTCTTTTTTCTTATCTAATTTTTGTGAGAAAAAATATAGTCTACCATTAGAAAATGGAGGTGATTATGAGAGTATAATCGGATTGTACCCTTTGAGCAAAGAGAAGGAAATTATACTAACCCCACTATTGTCAAAAGAAAAGGTTGAATATATATTGAATAAAGAAGATAGCAACACTTATTACTACTGGTATTATGATCAAGGTGTGATGAAGTTCAGTTATCACTTGATTGATGGCGAGATAGAATCAGTAAAATCTTCTTTTGTTGGATATTTAGGAAATGAAATTATTCATATATAAATCACATTACATAATAACTGTTATTTATAAAAGGCCTCACTTCGGTGAGGTTTTTTATTCTTTTCCCATCTGCCCCATAATATGCAGTATAGCCTTAGGTGTTCTTTATTCTTTTTAATTGAGTATTGTATTTACTTTAAAATAATTATCTTTACCTCATGCAAGTAGCCTTTAAAAATATTACTTATTCATATCCTTTCGGGTCGCTCAAAGCTAGTAGAAACGCAAGTACGAGCAGTTATAGGTTCGGTTTCCAAGGGCAAGAAGTTGATAATGAAGTTAAAGGAGACGGAAACTCTGTAAATTATAAATACAGAATACACGACCCAAGATTGGGTAGGTTCTTATCAGTAGATCCGCTTGAGAGTGAATATCCTTGGAATAGTCCTTATGCTTTTTCTGAAAATAGAGTAATTGATGGAGTAGATTTAGAAGGAAGAGAATGGGAGAATTTTAGAACGAATTGGATGAGTCCAGGAAAATTAGAAATTAAACTGCCAAATGAAGAGACTGCTCAAAGACAGGTTTATAGTGTGGTAGTAAAAAATCCAACAAAATCTTTTTCTGATTTTAAATCAGATTTTAAAAGTGCACCTCAGAATATTCTTACCAATTCTAAAGCGGAATTTAATGCTCCTGTAGATGGTGAGGGAAAACCTTCTCAGTTTAAGGTAGGAAGTAATATTAAAATAGATATTACAGGTCCTTCTAACAATAGTTATGTAAGGGTAAAAACGATAGAAGAATCAAAAGACGGTACTTTATCAGCTACTTTTGTCACTTTGCAAGGTCATGTAGAAAAAGGTATTATCAAATTCACTCTTTCTCAGGATGCAGAAGGGAATACTAAATTTCAGATAGATTCACAATCAGAAGTTGATTTTGGTATGGTTAAGGATTCCTATGCAAGATCTAAACAAATGGAATCATGGAAAGAAGTGCTTAATAATGTTGTTAAAGAAACAGGTGGTGAGGAAGTTAGCAGGGAAGCAAAGGTTGTTGAAACGGAAGAAAAAAAATAGTTATGTTTTATTTTTACACCATAGTTATTCCAATTGTTATTTTACTTCTTAGTTATTTTTTCAAAAGACCAAGACCAAAGTTATTTACTGAGTATATTTCGTTATTAGTACAATCCCTTCCATATTTTTTTTGCTATGCTTTCTTTATTTATTTCTTGGAAATGGAGCATTATATTAAGATAGGTTGGGGGTTTTACACTCTGATATTTTTCCTATTACCTATCGCTATAATTGCTTTGATTTTAAAATTATTTTTTTGGTTTAAAGCAAAAAGTGACACTAATTTGAATTAACAAAAGAAGGTGTTAGTTTTAACTTCTACTCCATTCAAATCAATAAAAAGAAGCTACTCATTGAGTGGCTTTTTTCTTTTACAAACCTTTGCTTTCCTCTCTATTAGTCTTTCATTTTTCTAAACAAACAAAATAGATCTTTACTTCATAGCCAATTGTTCAAATACTCTATCTGTTTCTTTGTCTACTAGGTTTTGAGAGAGTTGAACATAGCGGAAGAATTCTTTACTATTGGCGGTATGCCCTGAGATTCTTCTTACCATATACTCGGGCATTCCCAAGTTAAGCATAGTAGTAATTCCTGTCCTGCGCATAACATGGGAACTCATGTGGTCGGAGAGTTTATAGTGGGTTTTCAATTTGGGGTTTTTATATATAACAATTTGTTTTCCTCTTTTTTCGCGTGTTTTTACGAGTTCAAAATTATCAGGAAACAAGGTAGCCATTCTTTTTAATTTAGAATTAAAAGAAAATAAGCTACAACTAGGAAGTAAAGTTTCTTGTTTTCCTTTGTATTTTTTAAGAATAGCAACACAATAGTCAGGCAGCTTTATAACGGTATTCTTTTTTGTCTTTTGTGATTTAACTTGAATGTAATGTTTATTATCTCGTATCACCAAGTTTTTAGGTGATAGGGTCAATAAATCAGAAACACGTAGGGCAACTGTACATCCAAAGATAAAAACATCTCTAACAACCTCTAAATCGTTTTCTTTTACTTTGCGTTTGAATGTAGCATTATTGATTACATAATTCAATTGCTCTCTGTTTAAGGCTATGATAGGAATTTCCTCATTAGGTACATAAAATAACCTGTGATAGTTTCCAATTTCTATACTTCTTTCTTTTATCAAGTAATTAAAAAATGCTTTTAAGCATTTGATTACATTGCCTACATAATTATCAAAATAATTAAGGTCATCATACATATAGTTTGTAAAAGCAATATAAAGTTTCCTATAGTATTTATGCGCATTTTCTTTTTCTGCTTGGTTCAAATTATTTACCAAATAGAGCTTTATCTCAAAGGTAGATTGCTTGCTAAAGTTCTGTACTAACCTTTTCATATGTATGTAGTTCTCTACTGTAGAATGACTAATTAAAGAGCCATTACTTTTGGTTCTCCTTCCTGCTGCTGTATCTTTTATAAAATCAGTTAGCAATACTAAAAAAGCCTCTTGATTAAGTATTCTATCCTTTTTTCTAATAATAATTTTCATTTGTTTCTATGTATTGTTTTCAATAAAGAAACGAAAATTTGATTATTTGGTGTTTATGGGTTAGTTGAATTTTAAAAGAATAAAGAAAACCTAAGGCTATACTGCATATGGGAAAAGAATAAAAAAGCTAAACGGTGAGGATTAGGATTTAATAAATTTAAGTTCTTGATACGGTTAATACAAAAACAATAAATACTAAAAAAAGAAGTACCCCAAATATTACCCACCAACTATGTAGTTGCTCATTTGCTGGATCATTAGAACCAAAAATTAAATCGATAAAATCTGTTAATATTTGTTGCATAGAATAAAGGTACAGTTTCTTAATATAACTCAAAAGAAAAAGTTACCCAATGGATGGCTTATTTTTATTGAATTGTATCACCCAAATACTCTTGATGATATTCATCAAGTGAGTCACCAAACCAGTCATTAATGTAATCGTCATTTATTTCACAACCCCTCTTTTTTAACAACCCTCCTCTTATTGCTTCATGGATTGCTATTTCAGATAGTTCTCCAAAAGTAAACGGAGTGTGTTTGTCTCTTGAACTTAAATAATCAAAAGTAAAAGCCCTTGTTATTGACATAGAAGGCATAGTTGTTAAATAAAATTGCCATTGACTACCTTGTTTCTCGGCAACAAAATATTTTACATTATCTAATTTAGCTACCTTATCTAAATTCTTTTTTAAAATCCAACCAAATAATCTATCTTCTCTACTATTAAATGCAATACCACCTACTTTCCACTCATATTTATTGGATTTGTAATTTTTAGCTAATCGCACATTATTGTCTGCCCAAGAGTAAAGACTATCCCTTAAATTTTTAGAGATAGATTCATACCTTTTTGTTTGTTTTACCTCTGTAAGGTATGTTTTTAAACACTCTTTTTGTTTTTTATCTCCATTACATGAACCAAGAAAAATAGGTACTAATAAAATTAGCTGAATCCATTTCATTTCTCCTTATTTAGGTGTGGATTTATCCTTTCTTGGGGCTACATATCCATCATCTCCCTTTTCTACATCAAGTACTCCTTCATAATTTTCAATTAAATGACCATCTACTGGGCCATCATTCTTGCCTGGGAAAGGAGATTGTTCAACATTACCTTGGATTGGCGATTGTTTTGCAATTCTATCTTTCTTACTTCCATACTGAACTTTTCTATCTGCTTTTGTTCCAGGAATGTCACCTGGCTGTTTCGGTGCAATATTGTATTCTACTTCAACATTATAACCAGCATCTGTTAATATATTTGATATTCCTGCTGCTCTTGCTGAACCTTGACTATGTGATACTATCTTTATTGTTTCTGTAGGTTTTCCATTTTCATCTACCTCTATTTTAATTTTACCAGAATTAATCATTTTCAGCATAGCCTTACCTTCATAGACCCCTTGGTTGTATCTCTCTTGAGCTGTAGACCATGCGGTCCTAGTACCCCCATCACTGTAATACCTGTTATTATCTCCTATTCTTTTTGAAAATTTATCATCTAATCCTCCCCAATAATTCTTTTTCCCTGTCTCCGTTAAAGATCTATTTCCAAATATTCCTAATACACCCCATCCTCCCTGAGTGTACCCATTAACAAATATGACGAGATTTCCATCTGGATCTTTTGCTTGTATTGGAGTATTTAATGCAAACGCATAAGGGCTAATAGTAGGATAACTTGCTTCTAAAGGATCAGGGGACAACCACTTCCCAATTCTTGGGTCATAAATACGCGCTCCAAAATCCAAGCTATTATTATCACCTTTTACCTCACCATCAACCTCCATACCGTTAAAACCGAACCTATAATTACACGTGCTTGCGCTTCTACTGGCTTTGAGCGACCCGAAAGGATAGTAATCGCCTTTGATATTCAGAGTGTTAGCTGTATTTTGGGTTGAAAAATGCATTAAAATTATACTATTTTGGTTGAAAATGTACTGATTTTTTGTGCTACTAAAGTACACAAAATAGCCATACATACAACATAAAGGATTGGTAAAAAGTAAGCGTAAAAAACAAATTATTTTTACTATAAATAACGAACAATTTGTAATGGGAGTAGGGGGTGAAAAATACGGAATTAAAGTGTTGAAAATTTCGACTGAAAAATTCACTTATCGTATATGAAAAAGCAGCAAGTTTTTCTCTTTGAATAGTTTATTTTTGTTTTAACCTCAGGTTTTAAGACGTATTACTAGTTAGCGATATTAACTATTAAAGTATATGTTTAATAGTTGGTATTAGTTAAGGAATATAGAGGTGATATTGAAAAAAAATAATAAGAAAAAAGTTTCTAATAAATTGATGCAAAAAGCAATTTCGGAATAGTAATAATTTTACAAATGTCTCCAATAAGGTATGACTGGTTTACAAATAAACAAAATTTGACCTTAGCAATTTTGCTAAAGGTGTTTACACCCTTAAACTAATAAGCGAAAATGACGTAATGGATAAAAAAGTAGTTTTGGAGTAATACTAAATGGTCTTTGAAGCTTAATTAAGAGAAATTGGCAGAACTGATTCTTAAGTGTGAATAGTAGATATAAGTAACTTTCTATTTGTTTTCACCGTTAATTAATTGTACATTTGTACCTAATTGGTACGCAAATTAATAAACAGAGATAATTATGTTAGTAATCAGCAGTAGAGAATTCAGACAAAATCAGAAGCAATATTTTGATAAGGTAGATAAAGGAGAACAGATTATTGTTCAAAGAGGAAAAGATAAATCCTATAGGTTAACCCCTATTACTAATGATGATATGTATTTTAATAAGAAAATGTTAGCACGAATTAAGGAAAGCATCTTAGAATTAGATAAGAGTGAGCTAAAGCAAGTTTCTACCTCAAAAGAAATAAGTAATTTATTGGGTTTATGAGCTATACATTAGCATTTTCTAAAAATGCTTTGGAGGATATAAAAAAACATAAAAAATCAGGAGATAGGTCTGTATTAAAGAAAATAGAAATATTGCTTAATGAATTAATGGCACATCCAACTACAGGAATAGGTCAGCCTGAAATGCTAAAGCATAATCTACAGGGATTATACTCGCGTAGAATTAATAAAAAACACAGATTGGTTTATGCGATTAAAGAAGAAGCAAATAAAGTTTATGTTTTAAATGCGTATTTTCATTATGAGGATAAATAGTTTTTTAACCTAGAAGCCCTTCATAAGCAAAGTGCTTGCCTCTTACTTAATAAATAGCTCCAAACTTCGCTAAAGGTGTTTGAACCATTAAACTAATAAGCGAAAATGGCGTAATGGATAAGAAAGTAGTTTTGGAGTAATACTTAATTAAATCGGCAACTCAATTTCTAGCTATTTCAATTGCTGATTTTACAATTCTTCAATTACTTCTTTTAAGATAGGAGTAGATGCTGCTGAGTCTAATGTAAATCATTAGTGCAAAATTAAAGCATTTATTTGTATTGTATATAAATCTTGTAAATTTCTTATATCTACCATTTTTAAAAATCGCACAAGAAAGCCGATTTCATTAATTCTTGTTCAGATTTAGAAATCTTAAGTTTATTAGCAATATCTCTCCATTTCATAACTGAATTGTTTACTTCTTCAATTATATTTCCCATCATAGTGTCATTCAATTGAAAATACTTCCCGACACTTTTAGCGAGTTGTAAATCAAGTTTATTGTCGTCAGAGTTAATGTTTAATGATAATCCTAATTTATCTACAGAAGGGTTAATGTCAAATGCAGGAGATAATTTCCAATAATTATCCTTTAAAAGGAATCCATGGTTTCTTAAGTGGTCATCAGTATTTGAAACGCAAATATTAAATACTATTCGTCTCCAAAGTTGATGTAAATCAGCGGTATTGTCTGAGTTATTAAACTGAATAAATTCTGCAATATCTAAATAACTAGCTGTGTTATCTTTTAATGAAAGTTCATTATTAGCAGTCATTGTCATTGCTGAGGCATAATTAACTCTATTTCCTTCTTTAGTTCTATCAAATCGTTTAGTGAAAAAAGTATGATGTTTTTTTCCAATCTTTTCAATTTTACATTCTGACATAATTACTCCACAGTCAATTGCTAATTTATGTGCTAGAAACTCCCATTTTGCTTTGTCAATTACATCATTATTTGATGGAAATTTAGCGATCCAAATCTGATTATTTTTGTCAAGTATATTCGCTTTAGGTCTCGCACCTCCTAAGGAAGATCCCGGAGCGATAAGGATGTGTAGCCAATTTGTATTATAGTCATCAGTATTATCCTCTAAAGCCTTAGCGCTATGCTGTAGTTCGCCTATAGAGCTCCATGGCGGAGTGGAGTATGATTTGGTATTGTCTAAAAAATCACCATTAATATCTAACTTATATCTTAATGCCCCTATTCTGCTTTCATCAAATACCCCTAATAAATAATCTTTTTCAAATAGTTGTGTTTTCTTATTGTCTTTCCCTGTTTGAAATTGAATAGCCCTTCTTTTCATCAGTGTTCTACCCCAGGTATCAGGCATACTGTCTGCAAAAATTCCAAATATCTCTTTATTTGTAGGATATTGTTTTCCGCTAAACCATCCGATTTCAGGATCTAACAGAAAGGAAGATTCCGTTTTTAAAAATTCCTTGTCGTATTCAAAACTAAAAACAGTATGACCTTTTGTTTGGTTAGAGGATAATATCCCTATAAATTTAGAAGGTTTATTTTCTACAGAATCAATAAATACAAATATATCAGTTTTCATTTTTCACTTTTATAATTCTAAATCTTGTAGTTTTCTTCCTAATTCATCATCCTTAGCAATTTTAAGGATATCATCTTGCAAATTTAATACTCTTAAAACATTAAATAAAGCACCAATTGATACTGATGTTTCACCCTTCTCTAATCTATGTAATACAGACCGTGAAATCCCAGCTCTTTCAGATACTTCCTGCATTGTTAATTTCCTCCTTTTTCTAGCTAACCGAATATTTTCTCCTAAAGTATCGAATATCAACTGATATTTTGGGAATATATTTTGTTTTTTACTATTCATTTGTCTTATATTTAGTGCAAATATATTAAATATGTATTAAATATGATACAATTTGTAGTATTTTCTATTAAAAGGAATAGTGTTGTATCTATCAATTAATCGCATCAAAATAACATCTTGGGGGTTCTTTGCCTTATTTGTTTACAGAACATGGGATTTTACAATTAGCCAGTGTTTTAAAAAGTGGAAGAGCAACACAAATGAGTATTAAAATAATAGAGGTTTTTGTTAAGATGCGCGAAATGTTTTTAACTCACAAAGACTTGCTTTTGGAAATGGAAGCAATCCGAAAGAAAGTAACTGGACAAGATGAAAAAATAGAGCTGATATTTAATTACTTAAAGCAGTTTATGAAAGACCAAGAAACGCCAAGAATTAAAATAGGGTTTAAACAAAAGAACAAATAATCTAATCCCTCAATCAAAAACCCTTGTAGCTAAATAAGCGAAAATGGCGTAATGGATAAGAAAGTGGTTTTGGAGTAGGGAGGTTTTATTTTTTCTTAAATAGTATTTTAAAAAATATTCTATTCATTCTTTAATCCAAATAATTTTAATAAGTTTGTATTTGTAAATTGATTTTTGGTGCAGAAAGTGGTGCAAATTTCAGTTGAAATATTATGATTTAATCATGTAAGTTCGGAGTGATATGTAATCCTGCTACAAAGTTTAATAAATAAAAACCCACTCAATTGAGTGGGTTTATTTTTTGGTGGACCTTAAGGTTCTCTAATTTAGATTATTTGATATATTTGTAGTATAGTTTTGACCTGTAAAATAGCGAGGGACCTATTCGGTTACCTTTTGAGTTGTCATATCTAG
>TARA_B110000483_G_scaffold60267_1_pt1 | contig 11377 bp, 8 predicted proteins | sample TARA_B110000483 | Tara Oceans TARA_B110000483 (sample SAMEA4398176) | marine metagenome | biome: Polar Biome; feature: [SRF] surface water layer (ENVO:00010504); material: water (ENVO:00002006), including particulate matter (ENVO:01000060) such as... | depth 5 m
GAAATTATACCCCACAAGAATTGTCGGCGATGATTCTTCAAAAGATGAAATCAACGGCAGAAGATTTTTTAGGTACAGAGGTCACTGAAGCAGTAGTCACAGTACCTGCTTATTTTAATGATGCTGAGCGTCAGGCGACGAAAGAAGCTGGACAAATTGCTGGATTAGATGTCAAGCGGATTATCAATGAGCCCACGGCTGCTGCATTGGCTTATGGCTTAGATAAAAAGAATGCCGATATGAAGATAGCGGTATATGACCTAGGAGGTGGAACGTTCGATATTTCCATATTAGAGTTGGGTGATGGCGTTTTCGAGGTAAAATCTACCAATGGAGATGTTCACTTGGGAGGAGATGATTTTGATGCCATCATTATCGATTGGTTGGCAGAAGAATTTATTAAAGATGAAAATATAGATCTAAGAAAAGATCCGATGGCGCTTCAACGTCTTAAAGAAGCTGCTGAGAAAGCGAAGATAGAATTGTCAAGTTCAAGTAGTACAGAGATTAATTTGCCCTACATCATGCCTGTGGATGGGATTCCAAAACACTTGGTCCGAACTTTATCTAGAGCAGTTTTTGAGCAATTAGCTGACAGTTTAGTCCGAAGATCTATGGATCCTGTGAAGAAGGCTTTGAAGGATGCAAATATGTCTACCAGTGATATAGATGAAGTCATTTTAGTAGGTGGATCTACCAGAATACCTAAAATCCAGGAAGAAGTAGAGAAATTTTTTGGCAAAAAGCCTTCTAAAGGCGTAAATCCAGATGAAGTAGTCGCTGTTGGAGCAGCCATTCAAGGGGGGGTATTGACTGGAGAGGTAAAAGATGTTTTATTACTCGATGTCACGCCACTTTCTTTGGGAATAGCCACGATGGGCGATGTTATGACTAGGCTGATAGAATCAAATACTACGATTCCGAGTAAAAAATCGGAAGTATTTTCTACGGCAGCAGACAGTCAGCCTTCTGTTGAGATTCATGTGTTGCAAGGAGAGCGTCCGATGGCCAAAGACAACCGAACGATTGGTAAATTTCATTTGGATGGTATCCCGCCCGCACCACGTGGGGTTCCTCAAATAGAAGTGACTTTTGATATCGATGCCAATGGCATTCTAAATGTGTCGGCAAAAGATAAAGGAACCGGTAAAGAACAAAAGATTAGAATCGAAGCTTCTTCAGGACTCAGTGATGAAGATATAGAGAAAATGAAGCAAGAAGCCCAGGCCAATGCTGAATCTGACAAACTAGAGAAAGAAAAAGTTGAGAAAATTAATGCGGCAGACTCACTTATTTTTCAAACTGAAAAACAACTGGCAGACTACGGAGATAAGGTTTCCGAAGAAAACAAAAAGGCTATTGATGAGGCTTTGGCTAAATTGAAAGAGGCCCATGCGAGTGGAGACTTGGTAGCTATTGATGCGGCTATGGAAGGACTTAATAAAGTATGGGAAGGCGCTTCTCAGGAAATCTATGCGGCGCAAGCCAGCGCTGAAGCAGCAGGCGGTGCGCCCGGTCAGGAAGCTCCTGCGGCAGAAGGTCAGCCTGATCAGGATGTCAGTGACGTGGAATATGAAGAAGTAGACGATAAAAAATAGCTGAGCGAGGGCCCTTTGTTTGTTTCATTTTAAGAAATTTTTCAAATGGCCCTCGGTTTTTATCAAGAAGTATAAGTGGGCTCTTATGAAAAATATTTTAGTTTAATTGTTGTCAACGCGAGGACGAGATTATAATTCTTTTTATATTTGCACTCCGTTAAGAGGAAACTCAAGTAAAAGAGTAAGATTATGAGTGATTTAATAAAATTTGTAGAAGCAGAAAACAGTCTAAAAAAAGAAGATTCAAGTCTTTTTGGTTCAGGAGACACAATCAATGTGCATTACAAAATCAAAGAAGGAAGCAAGGAAAGAATCCAGCAGTTCCAAGGCGTTGTGTTACAAATTAAGAACCGAAATAGCAGTGGCGAGACGTTCACGGTAAGGAAAATATCAAATGGCATTGCAGTAGAAAGAATTTTTCCATCGGGATCACCCAATATTGACAAAATAGAGGTGATGAGAAGAGGTAAAGTAAGAAGAGCAAAACTTTATTATTTACGAGATTTAAAAGGTAAGGCAGCTAGAATAAAGGATAAAATTTAAATCGTTTTATTTTCAATGACAAAAAAAAAGTCGACTGTTAAGTTGGCTTTTTTTATTTCCAGAAAACATGAAAATCTCATTCGTAAAATATCAAGGTACCGGTAACGATTTTGTGCTTATTGATAATCGTACTGAATTTTTCCCGAAGGGAAATGTCGATCTGATACAGCAGTTGACAAAAAATAAGTTTGGCATAGGAGCGGACGGGCTTATTTTAGTTGAAAATCATTCCAGCCTTGATTTCGAAATGGTTTATTTTAATGGGGATGGCAGTCAAAGCCTGTGTGGTAATGGCAGTAGGTGCGCCGTTCAATTCGCAAAAGATTTGGGCATTATAAAGGATCAAACAACTTTCAGTACTTACGATGGAGTGCACGATGCTTTTTTTCGAGAGGGATTGGTTTATTTTAGTTTACAAGACCTCAATGAGATTTTTTCAGGAGAGAATTATTTTTTCATTAATAATGGGTCTCCCCACTACGTTACTTTTGTATCTGATGTGGAAAAAATAGATGTTGAGCATGCTGGAGCCGAGGTGAGGTATTCAAAAGAATTTGCCCCTGCAGGCACCAATGTCAATTTTGTAGAAATCGATCACCAATTATTGAAAGTGAGAACTTATGAAAGGGGTGTGGAGGCTGAAACGCTTTCTTGTGGGACCGGTGTAACAGCTTCAGCCATAGTAACAGCATCCGCCTTTGAAATGGAGAGTCCGATTACCATAGAAGCTCAAGGCGGGCAGCTCTTTGTTAGCTTTGTCAAACAAGGACCTACAAGCTTTAGTGATATTTATTTGGCAGGTACGGCGATAAAAGTTTTTGAGGGGAGTATTGATGTTTAATTTGATAGCAGGATGACTTAAAAACATTAACTTTGAGCTTGTTTTGCAATTATTATAAAGAATATGTTTGACTGGATTACAAAAGGAGTTGGCAAAGTTTTTGGGACCAAGGCGGATCGCGACTTAAAGTTATTATTGCCTTATGTGGGCCTCATAAATGAGGAGTTTTTAAAATTAGCAAAAATTTCTGATGAGCAATTGAGAGGGAGGACTCAGGAATTAAAAACCGTAATTGAGGAACGCTTACAAGTCACCGATGCTGAGCTTGGGGATTTACATAAAAAAGTTAATAATAATCCAGATTTAGATCTCAATCAAAAAGACGACATTTTCAAAAAAATAGATGCGTTAGAATTAGAGAGAAACGAACAACTAGAGGTTATTTTAGAGGATATACTCCCACAGGCTTTCGCTGTGGTAAAAGAAACTGCACGAAGATTTTCGGAGCAGGGACAACTTACGGTTTCAAAAACCGATCATGATGTAGAGCTCTCCAAGATGAAGACCAATATCGAAATTAAAGGAGATCAAGCGATTTGGCATAACAAATGGTTGGCGGCCGGAACGGACATTGAATGGAATATGATTCATTACGATGTTCAATTGGTTGGGGGAGTGGTGCTTCATCAAGGGAAAATATCCGAAATGACAACGGGTGAAGGTAAAACGCTAGTAGCAACGTTACCCGCATTTCTCAATGCACTTGCCGGTCGTGGGGTTCACATAGTAACCGTTAATGACTATTTGGCCAAAAGGGATTCCGAATGGAATGCTCCTTTGTTTGAATTTCATGGATTGAAGGTAGATTGCATAGATAAATATGGTCCCAATTCTGTGGAACGACGGGCGGCCTATCAAAAAGATATTATATACGGGACCAATAATGAGTTTGGATTTGATTATTTGCGAGACAATATGGCAAGATCAACAGAAGAACTGGTGCAGGGCAAACATCATTTTGCTATGGTTGATGAGGTGGATTCAGTACTTATAGACGATGCAAGAACTCCCTTGATCATTTCAGGACCCATACCCAAAGGAGACGAACATGAGTTTTATGAATTGAGACCGAGGTTACAGAAATTGGTCGATGCTCAACGGAAATTAACTTCGGATTACCTCAATGAGGCCAAAAAATTAATAAAAGAAAACAAAGATAAAGAGGCAGGATTGCCTTTATTTAGGTCTTTTCGTGGACTGCCTAAATACAAGCCTTTGATTAAGTTTTTGAGTGAGCCGGGCATGCGTCAAGTGCTTCAAAAAACTGAAAATATTTATTTGCAGGACAATCAAAAAATGATGCCTGAGGCGGACGAAGCCCTATTTTTCACCATTGATGAAAAGCACAACTCAATAAATCTAACTGAAAAAGGGATTGATCTTATTACCAAAGATGGTGAAGATTCGACTTTCTTTATTCTACCAGATATTGCCATCGAGATCAACAAGCTAGAGGAGGATGCGGCAATAGATGAAAATGAGAAGTTGAAAGCTAAGGATACCATTATTCAAGATTACAATATTAAGTCTCAACGCATTCATTCAGTCAACCAACTGTTAAGGGCGTATTGTCTTTATGAGAAAGATACAGAATACATCGTTGTTGATTCAAAAGTTAAAATCGTCGATGAGCAGACCGGCCGTGTCATGGAAGGGCGAAGATATGCCGATGGATTACATCAAGCCATAGAAGCCAAGGAAAATGTTAAAGTAGAAGATGCTACTCAGACCTATGCGACCATTACGTTGCAAAATTATTTCAGAATGTATCATAAGCTCGCTGGAATGACTGGTACAGCTGAGACAGAAGCGGGTGAATTTTGGGATATATATAAATTAGATGTGGTGGTGTGTCCTACCAATAGACCCATTGTTCGTAAGGACATGGAAGATAAGGTATACAAAACCATCCGTGAAAAGTTTAATGCCGTAGTTGAGGAAATTACCGAGCTTACTGCGATCGGAAGGCCTGTATTGGTGGGTACCACATCAGTAGAAATATCGGAGTTACTCAGTAGGATGCTAAAGTTGAAAAACATCAAGCATCAGGTATTGAACGCCAAGCAACATGCCAAGGAAGCAGATATTATTGGAGAAGCCGGAAAACCAGGAACGGTAACGATTGCCACTAACATGGCGGGTAGGGGTACGGATATAAAACTAACCCCAGAGTCAAAGGCGGCAGGAGGGTTGGCCATTATTGGTACAGAGCGTCATGAGTCTAGACGCGTGGACCGTCAGTTGAGAGGACGATCAGGAAGGCAAGGGGATGTGGGTTCTTCACAATTTTTCGTTTCACTTGAAGATAATTTGATGCGACTTTTCGGCTCGGATCGAATGGCGAAAATTATGGATAGATTAGGCCTTAAAGAAGGTGAGGTAATTCAGCACAGTATGATCACCAAATCTATCGAAAGAGCACAAAAGAAAGTCGAAGAGAATAATTTTGCGACAAGAAAAAGGTTACTCGAATACGATGATGTCATGAATTCGCAGAGAGAGGTGATCTATAAACGTCGAAAAAATGCGCTGTACGGCGAACGATTACAATTCGACATCATGAATATGCTCTATGATCTTTGTGAGGACATGGCTCATATAAATAAGGAGGTCATTGACCGAGACGAGTTGAGACTTCAGGCGATCAGTAATTTGGGAATTGACTTTCAAATGAGTGCTGACGAATTACAGAAAATATCAGAGTCGGCATTGGCAGAAAAATTATATGACGAGGCTTATGTATCCTATTTGTCCAAAAATAAAGTTATTGTAGACAAAACACTTCCCTTACTCAAGCAATTGTTAAAAAATAGAGGGGCAGTAGTTCAAAATATTATGGTTCCTTTTACAGATGGAATCAAGCAAATTGGAGTGAGTGTCAATTTACAAGAATCAGTGGATTCAAATGGTTTAGTAGTCATTACTGAAATGGAAAAAATCATTACGGTAGCCATTATTGATCAAGTTTGGAAAGAGCATTTAAGGGATATGGATGACTTAAAGCAGTCGGTCCAAAATGCGGTTTATGAGCAAAAAGACCCACTTCTAATATATAAATTCGAGGGCTTTGAAATGTTCAAACTTTTTATTGGTAAAGTCAATCAAGAAACGATGTCATTATTGATAAAATCAGAAATTCCTATTCAAAATGAGAATGAAGTTAGGGAGGCCAATCAATCTAAATCAGCACAGAAATACCAAGAATCTAAAGCAGAGACAAAATCGGCATTAGCTTATCAAGAATCGAACCGTAAGCAAGTAGAGAAGACCGCACCTATAAAAACGCAGAAAATTGCGAGTAGAAATACAAGAGTATCCGTTAAGTATACTGATGGAATGGTCAAAAGGGACATAAAATATAAGTTGGTAGAAGAAGATTTGAAATCAAATAAATGTGTTCTTGTAGACTGATCGTTTTATTTCTAATACTGGTGCTTGCTTGTAAATCAACTAAACCAGTAAATACGGGCTATGATGAAGACTTAAGTGTATTTAGGTTAGAGCTCCCCAAGGTGAATGATGTGGCATCAGTATCTAAAATACTCAAAGAGCCGGTAGAATTGCAGGGGCATATAACCAGAGAAATTGATAGTATCAGTCATTTAATGGTCGCTCAAAATAAAAAGCTCAATGTACGAGATGGCTTTGTTATTCAAGTCTATTCCAATACCAATCGAGATGAGGCCCTTGATATTCATAATTATTGCCAAGATCTTTTCCCAGATTTGATCACTAATTTGACCTATAATCAACCAAATTATAGAATAAAAATGGGTGCTTTTCATGAAAAGCTAACCGCCACTAGGTTTTTAAATGAGATCAAAAAAACCTTTCCCAAATCTATAGTAATTGCAGAAAAAATTCCAATTATAGTACCAGATGAGTAAGCTACTTAAGAGTATTAAAATCATGTCTGATTCTCTTTTTGAAGAAATTCAGATGCACCGAAGGCATTTACATCAACATCCTGAATTGTCTTTCGAAGAATACCATACGGCAGATTTTATTGAGGAGAAACTGAGGAAAATTGGGATAGAAAATATTCAAAGAATTGCTAAAACAGGAGTTACTTTTCTGCTTGAGGGATCGAGACCAGGTAAAAACATTGCCTTAAGGGCGGACATAGATGCGCTTCCTATTTTAGAAAAAAATCAAATTGATTATAAATCTAAACATGAAGGTATTATGCACGCTTGCGGACATGATGTCCATACGTCATGTTTATTGGGAGTGGCAAAAATTTTGTATCAATTAAAATCAGAGTTTAAAGGAAGCGTCAAATTTATCTTCCAACCTGGAGAGGAGAAAACTCCTGGGGGTGCTTCCTTATTAATTAAAGAAGGTATTCTAGAGGACCCTATTCCCGAAACCATTCTGGGACAGCATGTCATGCCTTTTATCGAGGTGGGAAAAGTAGGTTTTCGTCCGGGGAAGTATATGGCAAGTTCTGATGAAATTTATCTTACGATCGAGGGTAAGGGTGGACATGCTGCCATGCCTGAAAAGCTCGTGGATCCGGTCATTATTACCAGTCATATTTTGATTGCGCTACAGCAGATTGTCAGCCGAAAATCTAGCCCTAAGACGCCTTCTGTCCTTTCATTTGGAAATATATCGGGCAAAGGAGCTACCAATGTGATCCCCGATTTTGTAGATGTGGCGGGAACCTTTCGAACTTTTGACGAGAAATGGAGGGCAGAAGCCTTGTTGTTAATTACTCAAATGGCGGAGGGTATTGCGGCATCCATGGGAGCAAAATGTAAAGTGAGAATTGAGAAGGGTTATCCGTTTTTATTCAATGATCCAGCCTATACTGAAAGAAACATATCAGCCGCTAAAGAATATCTAGGTGCTGAGAATGTGGTTAATCTAGATTTATGGATGGCCTCTGAGGACTTTTCTTTTTATTCTCAAAATGTAGAGGGGTGCTTTTATAGGTTGGGAACACGAAATGAAGCTAAATCTATCGTTTCAGGAGTGCATACTCCTCATTTCAATATAGATGAAGACGCCATGAAGATTGGTATGGGTTTAATGAGCTGGCTAACTATTCAAGAACTCAACCATTAATACTCAAGAGATAGGTTTATTTTAGAGAAAAAAAGAAGATACGTCACGAAAAATAGTTACATTTTCTTAAAATTATTGAAAGTGAATTCCTTGATAGACAAAATAATTTCATTAATAAAGCTTAAAGGCGATCAGGTAAAACTTGAGTTGATCTCAAAATTCTCTAAGCTTTTAGCTATTTTAATTTTATTTTTTACGCTGGCTATCTTGTCATTGCTGATGCTGATTTTTCTATCTCTAGGCATAGCAGTTATTTTTAATGAGTTTTTAATGAGTACTTATTTGGGATATTTCATTGCGAGTGCCTTTTTTTTCTTCATGGTCATTATTATTGTATGGATGGCCAGATCTGGGAAACTGCAAAACTGGGTGGAGGGAGTGATCATTGAATCCAGTTACAAAAACCATGAGTAAGCATTCCTTCAAATATGAACATTTGAAAGCGCAACTGAAGTCAGATGAGGAGCGAGTGCGCACAGACTTGGACGAGGCATCTCGGAAGTTTGAGAAGAAATGGAATTCCAGGGTGTTAGGTTTTGGTTTGACAGCAGCAATAATTGGGCTAGGATATTACCGGTTTAGTCCTAAAAAAAAACCTTCTAAGAAAGCCAAGAATAAAGAAAAGACCTCTTACAAAAGCCGTTCTTTAGTAGGCGTTATATACAGCTTAATAGGTCAGCAAATACCCATAATTTTTGAAAAAATATTTAAGGAAATGGCCAATAAAGCGAAAGTTAAGGAGTAGTTAAGATTTTATCAGCACCTCTCTTTTCCTCATTTGTCCTGCAGTGATACCAAACATCATCTTGAATCGTCTACAAAAATAAGCAGTGTCTCTATAGCCTGTGTTCTTTCCTATGGTTTGGATAGATTGTTTGGTTGTTCTCAATAAAACAACTGCCTTTTCCATTCGTTGATATTCTATATAATCCTGCGGATTAATTCCAGTAAGCAATTTGAAATATTGACCTACATAATCTTCAGAAACCCCTGCTACTTTTGCTAATTGTCTATTAGATAGATCAGCCTCTAGGTTTTCTTTGATAAATCCAAAAATATTGATCAACCTTGGGTCTTTCAAATAGCTACTTTTAGTAACAAATTGTTCTAAAAATAATTGATTATTGATGATATAGCGTATGATTTCAATAATTAAGAGCTCAGTCAAAACATTGATTTTTCGTGTATTTCCAACTTCTAAAGAGGACGACTCATCATTGATTTGATTTAAAATAGTAATGATTGTATCATTTTTTTGAATGATAAATGGAGAGATATCCAAAGACGTAAAAAAATTTACAGCATCAAATACCTTTGCCTTAAAGCCTAGGGTGATGAAACGGCTCTTGCTCAACGAGCCGTTAGGGTGTTGAATGGATTTAATAGAGGATGCCATTTCATTTATGAAATATTCTTGGGTCTTTTCAAGGCCATCTTTAGCGCCGTAAGCTATGCTTGTTTGCCTACCACCAGGGATAAAAAGCACTTCATCGGGATGTACTACATTTTTATCTTTACCAAAATATAATTCACCAGCCTGTACGAGAAAAAGCGTATTATCTACATCATAGAAATCTGTAATATTTACAGGTTTTAAAACATCAATATTTTTAGAAGAAGTAAATTTAATTGAGAGGGCATTGATGATCCTATTATATTGTTCCATGACCGTATTAACTCATAAAATGATTTATTTTTGATAGTAATAGACCAAAAATATTCCATAATAACTAAATCTCAAATAAATAGAAACGTTATTTGAAATAAATTAAAAATAGGCGAAGATAAAATATAATTATTTTAATAATTGTCGGGCAATAATTATTTTTTGAATTTCTGAAGTGCCTTCATAAATCTCTGTGATTTTAGCATCCCGCATCATGCGTTCAACATGGAACTCTTTCACATAGCCATAGCCACCGTGAATTTGTACGGCATCAGTGGTAACCGACATAGCCACGTCAGAGGCATATAGTTTGGCCATGGCTGATGCTTGAGCATAGTCGCCATTTGCATCTTTGAGTTGCGCCGCTTTTAAAGTAATAAGCTGGGCGGTCTCCACTTTTGTAGCCATTTCAGCTAATTTAAATTGGATGCCTTGATGTTCACTTATTTTTTTGTTGAAGGAAGACCTTTCTTTGGTATATGCGATGGAGCGTTCAAGTGCTCCTTTCGCAATGCCCACCGCTTGAGCGGCAATACCTAATCGACCACCATTCAGCGCCTTCATGGCGAATGTGAATCCAAATCCTTCTTCACCTATTCTGTTTTCTTTGGGAACTTTGACGTCCTGAAACATTATAGAATGCGTGTCGGAACTACGAATACCCATCTTATCTTCTTTTTTACCAATCATCAAGCCGGGCATACCTTTTTCTAAAATGAATGCATTGATGCCTTTGTGTTTTTTGGAAGGATCACTTTGAGCCATGACCAAATAATAGGTAGCTGATTGGCCATTTGAAATCCAATTTTTAGTACCATTTAAAAGATAATGATCACCGCAATCGATGGCCGTTGTCTTTTGGGCGGTAGCATCTGAACCTGCCTCGGGTTCGGAAAGACAAAAGGCTCCAATGACGGTTCCTTTGGCCAAAGGGTTTAAGTATTTTTCTTTTTGCATTTCATTGCCGAAGCGCTCAAGTCCCCAGCAAACCAAAGAGTTGTTTACCGACATGATGGTACCTACCGCTGCTTCTATTTTACAGATTTCTTCTAGTGCCAAAACATAAGAGACGGCATCTAGGCCACCCCCACCATATTTTGGATCTACCATCATCCCTAGGAAGCCCAATTGGCCCAGTTTTGCTATTTGGTCAGTTGGGAAAATTTGTTGATTATCTCTGTCAATTACTCCTGAGAGTAATTCTTTTTCAGCGAAATCTTTGGCTGCTGCTTGTACACTTTGCTGTTCTTCACTGAATGTGATTTGATTCATATACCAAAAATAAGATTTTTTTATTATGCATGCATAATAAATTCACATAAAATACTTTCTGTCTTATTTCAATCACGACTTCCACCGAGGTAAATCATTACCCAATAGAATAAGGTAGCCAATGAACTCAGTGCAGCAATCAAATAGGTCTGTGCAGCGGTATCTAAGGCATCTTTAGCCATGGCATGTTCTGATTCTGTGACAATATTGCGGGTATGGATCCACGCCAACGCTCTTTTGCTGGCATCGTATTCGACGGGAAGGGTCAAAAATGCAAATAAGGTGAAAATCGCATAACAGGCAATGATGACAAGAATGCTGGATTCCATAGAGAATATATTATTCATGAACATACTCCCAAAAAACATGGCCAAAAAGATAAAATTA
>TARA_B110000483_G_scaffold227227_1_pt1 | contig 11362 bp, 9 predicted proteins | sample TARA_B110000483 | Tara Oceans TARA_B110000483 (sample SAMEA4398176) | marine metagenome | biome: Polar Biome; feature: [SRF] surface water layer (ENVO:00010504); material: water (ENVO:00002006), including particulate matter (ENVO:01000060) such as... | depth 5 m
CTACACCCTGCGGTCAGCAATTGTGCCGATCTTATTATGGGGTTGTCGTGAGCGGTGTACGCGTAGACCGCTGGCTTTGGGCCGCGAGATTTTTTAAGACTCGCTCCTTGGCTAAAACCGCCGTTGAGGGCGGTAAAGTCCACGTCGATGACCAGCGCACAAAACCCGCGAAAGAACTACGTATCGGTCAGGTGCTGACCATTCGCAAAGGCATTTTGCTGCAAACGGTCATTGTGGATGCATTGTCTGAGCAGCGTGGCCCAGCAACTGTAGCCCAGACCCTATATACGGAAACTCCAGAGAGCATAGAGTTACGAGAGATTTCTGTTAGCAGACGCCGCATGGAGCGCGCTGGATTAACAGTGCCCAGTGGCCGTCCCAACAAAAAGGACAGGCGCGCGTTAACCCAGCTCAAATCATTGGATCAAGATTGGCATAACGAAGATGAATAGATCCTCATTTTAATACTCGCTTTTATGAACGAGAGGTTTATTGACAAAATGCCTAGCCCCCAATGCTTGGCTGTTGAATAATGAAGCTTGGCGAGACAATTCCCACTTTAAAGCAGCACTACCCCGTATGGACGTATTACACCGATTTAGTTTTATTGACCTACCCATAAGAGGCCAGTGGGTGCGTTTGGAAAACTCCCTCGCAGAGGCCACCCAATTTAGAGTTTATCCAAAGCCCATCCATGAAATGCTGGGCCAAATGCTGGCAGCGGTGGCAATGGTTGCTGACAACATTAAATTCTCTGGCGCGGTGACTCTGCAATCTCGCGGTGACGGCGACTTACTGAGGTCGCTGGCGGAATGCAAAGACCAGTCTTTCTTGCGTGGCATTATGCATCTGCAAAATCCAGACAACCACGCAATCGACGAACAACCCTTAGCGCAATGGTTGGGCAATGGCCAACTGGCGTTATCTTTAATTCCAGATAAAGAGAGCGGTATGCAGCCCTACCAAGGTTTTGTCTCGCTGGAATACGACACTCTGGCTCAATGCTTAGAGCACTACTTCGTCACCTCGGAACAGCTCGAAACCTGTCTTAATTTTGCCAGTGATTCATCTGCAAAAGCACCTAGCGTGACCGGACTGCTGCTGCAGCGACTACCCAATAATCCCCAGGCCACAGAAATTGAAATAGATGCTGCGCGTGACGCTTGGCATACGCTGACTACGCTGGCTGCCACAGTCACCGACGAGGAGCTCAGCCAACTAGACGCGCAAACCCTGCTCTACCGACTTTTCCACGAACACCCTTGCCGTCTGCACGAACCTCGAGCGTTGTCCTATCGGTGCTCATGTAGCCGAGAAAAGACCGACACCACGTTAATGATGCTGGGTAGCGAGGACCTCAGCGCACTGATTGAAGAGCAAAGCGAAATTACCGTGGATTGCGAATTTTGCGGTAATCGTTATACCTATGACCGAGACAGCGCTACCAAGGTGCTCACCGACCTCGAAGAGCAAACTACCGCTGCAAACCCAGCCGGTGCTTCATCAGACGACCCAAAAACTCTGCACTGAAACATTCACCTAGCCCTTACTCCTTCATGACTTAGTATTACTAAGCAGTACTTGGTCTGGCGACATCAAACAGAAGAAAAGGCATCAAATACCTACAAAAGCCAATAATCGGCTGTTCCCCACCCCATATCCTCTGGCATAATTTGCAACCTTTTTCGCCAAGTACATGAATATTATGTCCCAAGAACACGGATCCAGCGGTCAAACTAATAACCACAATAATCTGACTACAGCCGACCTCGCAGAACGCGCAGTCATTCGAGGTGAGGGAAGATTCGCAAGCAACGGCGCAATAGTTGTCGAAACCGGCGCTCGCACAGGTCGCTCACCAAAAGACCGTTTTATTGTCGAGGAGCCTTCAACTTCAGAATCTATCGACTGGGGCAATGTCAACTTGCCTATCGCAACTGAGGTATTTGACCAGCTTTGGGATCGTGTTCAAGTACATCTTGGAGAAACCGAAACCTTTACCACTAATTTGCATGTTGGTGCAGACCCAGAGCATTACTTACCCATTGAAGTAACAACCCAATACGCTTGGCACAGCTTGTTTGGCCGGGCCATGTTCATTGACCCAGAACACTACAACCCGCACAACAAAGAAATTTGGCAGGTGGTTAACGCGCCATTATTTGAGTGCCAGCCTGAGCGCGACGGCACTCATAGCGATGGCACTGTGATGATTAACTTTGCCCAGCGCAAAGTGCTAATTGCAGGCATGCGATACGCCGGAGAGATGAAAAAATCTATGTTCTCCGTACAGAATTTTTTGCTGCCTGAAAAAGATGTGCTACCGATGCACTGCTCAGCAAATATGGGTGAAGCCAAGGACGTTACTTTATTCTTTGGCTTGTCTGGAACGGGTAAAACCACCCTGTCAGCAGATCCATCTCGCTTATTGATTGGCGACGATGAACACGGCTGGGGCAAAGGTACCGTGTTCAATCTTGAAGGCGGCTGCTATGCCAAGTGCATCGACCTAACACGGAAAAACGAGCCTGTGATCTTTGACGCAATTCGCTTTGGCGCAATTGTAGAAAATGTTGTCATTGACGAAAATCGCGACCCAGATTACACCGACAGCTCGCTTACAGAAAATACTCGCGCCTGCTACCCGCGTAGCAATATCGAAGAGAAGGTGCCGGAAAACAGAGCCGGCGAGCCCAGCAACATTATCTTTTTGACCTGTGACGTGAGTGGTGTAATCCCACCCGTGTCACTGCTCAGTAAAGAGGCTGCGGCCTATCACTTTCTATCAGGCTATACAGCCCAGGTAGGTTCTACCGAAATTGGTTCTACAGAAGCCTACAAAGCAACCTTCTCTACTTGCTTTGGTGCACCATTTTTTCCGCGACCAGCCGGCGTTTACGCGGATCTTTTGATCAAGCGTATTGAAGAGTTTGGTTCGCGGGTTTATCTGGTGAATACCGGTTGGACCGGCGGTGGCTACGGCGTTGGTGAGCGTTTTAGCATTCCAATCACCAGAGCGGTCATTGCAGCTATTCAAAGTGGTGAACTGGAAAATGCTGAAACCCAAACATTGGCGGGCTTCAATTTAGATATACCACTGAAAGTCGCGGGTATTGACGATAAGCTTCTGAACCCACGCGACGCTTGGGCAGACAAAGCAGCCTACGACGCGGCTGCTAGCTCGCTTGTTGAAAAATTTGTAGAGAACTTCAAGAAGTTCGAGGTCGACCCAGCAATTGTAGCAGCAGGTCCGACTAACTAACGGCCCGATCCGACTGAGGGCTAAAGCTGCGCTCAGTCGGCACAAGCTAGCTGCTTTGTTAGAGCTGGGTTTTAAGAATTTTAGATTCAGAAATTTTGGGCATTTTGCAAAGTCTTTCTGGATCGGAGGGGCGGCGTAAGATATGAGTCTAAATTCAGAAAAACTACAGCTGCTCAGCGGCGTCAAGTCAGGTTTAAGTCAGCTGACTCGAGGCATTGAAAAAGAGAGCCTGCGTATATCGTTAGATGGCAGGCTAGCCCAAACCCCTCACCCCCAAGCGCTCGGCTCGGCGCTCACCCACAAAAATATCACTACGGATTTTTCTGAAGCGCAGCTTGAGTTGATCACTGGCGTCCACGCCAGCCCAGAAGAATGTTTGGCGGAACTAGAGCGCGTACATACATATATCCACCAAAATATTGGCAACGAACACCTGTGGCCAAGCAGCATGCCCTGCATCTTCCCGAGCGATCAGGCCACTATTCCCCTCGGACAATATGGCAGTTCTAACATCGGTCAGGCGAAAACAGTTTATCGACGCGGCCTTGGGCACAGGTACGGTCGCTTAATGCAGACTATTTCTGGCATTCACTACAATTTCTCGCTGCCCGATGAGTTATGGAGTGCATTGGGTGTGCACGACCAAGAGCAACGCACCCAAGCCTATTTTGGTTTGATCAGAAATTTTCGCCGCTGGTCTTGGCTGCTGATTTATTTGTTCGGCGCTTCGCCCGCAGTGTGTAGGTCGTTTATTCAGAATCTTGATCACCGCCTAGACCCTTTCAATGAAGGCACATATTACCTGCCCTACGCGACTAGCTTGCGTATGGGTCGGCTGGGGTATCAAAGCGACGCTCAAAGCGAGATGCATGTCTCGTATAATTCGTTGGACGCCTACTCAAAATCCATGCGCGAGGGCCTGACCAAAAGTCACCCGGAGTACGCGCAATTTCAGCCCACTGCTGAGGGTGAACACCAGCAGCTGAACGACTCTATTCTGCAAATTGAGAATGAGTTTTACGGCACCATTAGACCCAAACGTACTGCCCGGTCGGGTGAGCGTCCATTACTGGCCCTAAACAATTGGGGTGTTGAGTACGTAGAGGTGCGCTGTATTGACCTAAACCCCTTTGAACCAATGGGCATCAACTTAGAGCAAATACGCTTTATTGATACCTTCTTACTGTTGTGTTTATTGGCAGACAGCCCAGAGGACAGCCGGGAAGAAACTGCGCGCATGGACCGCAATCAGGCCACAGTTGTTGAAAAAGGCCGAGAGCCCGAGTTGACCTTAGAGCGTGACGGCAAAATGGTCACGCTAACTGACTGGGCCAATGAGTTGTTAACTCAATGTGGGCCCATCAGCCAGTTGCTTGATAATGCACATCGTGGCGAAAACTATCGCCAAAGTTTGAGCAAGCAAGTGCGTAAAATTGCTTCTGCACAACAAACGCCGTCGGCAAAAATTCTTGCGGCATTGAGTATGAAAGGTTCTTTTTCCAAGTTTTCATTGGAGCACGCAGAAAAGCATCACACGCATTTTCTCAAAACTGCTTTGCCTGCCGAGGAAGCACAGGCTCTGAAGCTGGAAGCCGAGGATTCAATCAAGCGCCAAGCAGCCATTGAAGCCGGCGAAAGCCTGTCATTTAACGAGTTTCTCAAAGATTACATAAAGCTGGCATAAGCTTAGGCTTATCATTGTGCAAGCCATCGCTCAGCAACAGCTCATCAAGCCACTCTAGTATGAATTTTTTAGCTCACTGCGTTTTAGCGGACCATGCCGCCAGCCACTGGCAAACAGACCCGCAAACTCACCAAGGATTACTGGCCGGCGCTGTTATCGCTGACTTCACCAAAGGCCCAGTGAACCCAACATGGCCCCAATCATTACAAGCCGGTGTGCGCCTGCACCGCAGAATTGACGCGTTTTCAAATAATCAGCAAGCCATCAAAACCACCTGCGATAGGTTTCCCGCAAACTATAGGCGCTACGCCCCCATCTTCGTTGACCTACTCGCCGACTATTTTCTTTCTCTTAGTTGGGACAGTTGGCACAGCGAACCGAGGGCTGTTTTTTCCGCACGGTGCTACGCGGCACTGACCACCTTTGAGGGTTTTCTCCCTGCTCATGGCAAAAGATTTTTGCACTACGCCCAGCAACAGGATCTTTTTGCAAATTACGACCAATGGGAAAATATTGAACTTGGCCTAGGTTCAGTTTTACGACGCCTCAACAAGGAAGACTGGTTTGAGGAGGTCAATGAGTGCGCTAAATCCTTACAAACATCGGCTCAACCAGACTTTCACCTGTATTTCGCGGAACTTGAGCAACAGCTGCCTGACTGGCGCGAGCTTTTGCAATAGATGGCCCGCCCACTGACGTATAAACCTTCGATTTGCGCGGTTTTGCGCTGACTGAAGGCAATCTGACGCAAACTTCGGTCCACATTTAGCCCCTCTTAGACTACCCTACGCACCCAGAAAATTATTTTTTGAGCGGCAGCCTTAATTGCCCCTCCTGAAACCAAGGAATTAAATTGAAAGCGGTATTGTGTAAATCCTACGGCCCAGCCGAAAACCTCACATTTGAGGAAGTTAACGAACCCGAATTGAAGCCAGGCCAGGTAATAGTTGACGTTAAAGCCAGTGCACTCAACTTTCCTGACGTACTTATGATTGAAGGAAAGTACCAATCCCAACCAGAATTTCCATTTTCCCCCGGCGGCGAAATCGCCGGCATTATCAGCGCCGTGGCGTCTGATGTAGATGGATGGAAAGTTGGCGACGCTGTATTTGGCGGGTCAGGCCATGGCGGTTTTGCAGAAAAACTGGCCATCTCTGCAAAAGGCCTAAAGCCAAAACCAGAATCCATGAGCTTCGCACAAGCCTCAGGTATCAGCACCACCTATGGCACCTCTTATTACGCACTGAAGCAAAGGGCCAATTTACAGCCCGGTGAAACGCTCTTAGTACTTGGCGCCGCTGGCGGCGTAGGCCTAGCTGCGGTTGAACTTGGCAAAGCCATGGGTGCCCGAGTAATTGCAGCGGCATCCACAGATGAAAAGTTGGCAGTGGCGAAAACCGCTGGCGCTGATGAGTTGATTAACTACAGTGACGGCGATTTAAAAGATAAGGTCAAAGCATTGACCGGCGGCAAGGGCGCCGACGTCATTTACGATCCAGTGGGCGGACCGCTATTTGATCAGTGCATGCGCTCTATCAATTGGTACGGCCGAGTTTTAGTCGTTGGTTTCGTTGGCGGTGATATCCCTCGGGTACCTACCAACCTCGTTTTGTTAAAGAGTTGCCAAGTAGTCGGCGTCTTTTACGGCGCATTTTCAGCTCGCTTCCCAGAAGACAACGCTCAAAACTTCGCTGAAATTATGTCTATGTTTGAGGCTGGCAAAATCAGCCCACTTATCGGTGCAGAGTATCCTCTAGAAGAATACGCCCAAGCACTTAATTGTCTGGCCGAAAGAAGGGCCGTTGGAAAAGTAGTGGTTAATATCTGATGTTGGAATCTTGGAAATCTGAACAGTGGGCTTTAGCAATTTGCATCCTTAGTGGCGGTCTACTGTGCATTGGCTTAGTCATGGAACATGCCATGGGCCTCAGCCCTTGCCCGTTATGCATGATGCAAAGAATTTGGTTGGCGTTAGTCGGCTTAACCGCTTACGCAAGCCTAGCGCATAGCCCTCGTTGGGGTATTTATCCTTTGGTGGGCGGCGTTTTTGCAATTATCGGCAGTGGCTTTTCACTGCGCCAAATTTGGCTACAAAACTTGCCAAAGGACCAGGTGCCAAGCTGTGGTCCTGATCTGGCATATATGATTCAGTCGTTTCCACTGAGTGACTTACTTGCCGCCATGACATCAGGCACTGGCGACTGCGCCGAGGTCAGCTGGTCGCTACTTGGACTGAGCATTCCGGCTTGGTTGTTTGCTGGCTTTATGGTTCTACTCTTTGGCTGTGTCATGCAAATTCGCCAAGGTATTAAGTAGCGCTTTAAAGCGGCTCTTTAGCCGATGGCTTTAGATCATAAGAGACAGAAAAATAACCCGAACGTTAGAGTCGAGTACGCAAGGATTAAGTATGAGCGCAACCACGAAAAAGATATTGGTGGTCAATAGCAAAGGCGGCAGTGGTAAAACAACCATTGCTACAAACCTTGCTGTGGCGTTTGCCAATCAAGGCCTAAAAGTTTCGCTACTGGACTGCGACAGACAGGCCAGCTGCCTACATTGGGCGGAAGAGAGAAATGCCCAAGCACCAAAAGTAACGACTGTTGCCAACTATCATTCCGCCGACAAACTTACTGCGCAAATCGACCACGAACTTGATCACGGCACAGACGTTATTGTGATGGATGTTACTGGTCGGCATACCGATGCGGCATTGTTTGAAGCGGCTTTGAAAATCTGCGACCTAGTCCTAATACCTATGTTGTCATCTTCATTGGATATAAAGGCGGGCGAGCGTTTTGTCGCCGACCTAATGACCCATAGAGTCATGCGCGCGACCCCGAAGCCAATGGGCGTGATTTATAATCGAGCGAACACTAGTTCAGCCAATCAACAAAGGTTAGAAACTCTTCTGCGCTGCCTTGATGTGCCAGTGATTGCAGAATTAAGAGACTCGACCGTGTACGCAAACGCTGCGGAAAAGGGTGCCGGTATAATGGAAATGCGAGAGAATGCTGCAGCCAGTAAAGAGTACTCTGCATGGCGCGATATTATGCTTTGGATCGACAGAAGAACCGCCGTTAGACGCGAGCTACCGCGCCCCATACAAGCTGGCAGAAAAACCACTGGCAGCAACCCCAAGCAAACTAGAGTTTCTTGATCGCGCCAATGCTATAGCCGTTTTGCTGGCTCTTTGAGTTTCAGCAAAAACCCAGATGTAACAATAGCGCGCTCAAAGATGTGTCTCGGCGATCTCGCCCCAAAACTTTTTTATGCCCGAAACTCCAACTAGGAAAGAAGAAAATTAGCTAATGCTGCGTGTACAAGATCTTAAATTCGAGCGCGGTGATGACGTGCTTTTTGATGGTGTAAACCTTGTCGTCTACCCCGGTCAAAGGGTGGCCGTGGTCGGTCGCAATGGTGTTGGCAAATCAACATTCTTTAACTTGGTGCTAAAAAAGCTAGAGGCCAGTGGCGGCGAAGTAGATTTTCCTGAAGATTGGGAAGTGGGTTATATGGCCCAGGAAGTGGAGATCAATGATCGTCCAGCCATAGAATTTGTGATCGACGGGCACAAAGAACTGCGAAAAACAGAAAAGGCCATTGCCGAAACTGAAGACCCCGTAAAGCTGGCTAACCTTTATACGCAATACGACGACCAAGGCGGTTATCAGTCTGAAGCTCGGGCGGGTGAAATTTTATACGGCCTGGGTTTTAACGACGAAGAAACCACAAAACCTTATCGTGCTTTTTCGGGCGGTTGGCGTATTCGCCTAAACCTAGCACAAGCGCTTATGGCCCCCAGCGATATGCTGCTGTTGGACGAACCGACTAACCACTTAGATCTTGAGGCCATATTGTGGCTTGAGAATTGGTTGAAGCGCTTCCAAGGCGCGCTCCTCATTATTGCTCACGACAGGGCTTTTCTTGATGCCACTGTCACCCAAGTACTTTACCTTGCTGGTGCTGAAGGCAAATTCTATAAAGGTAATTATTCGTCATTTGAGCGCCAACGCAGCGATGAGTTAGAACGCGAACAAGCAATGGCGGTTAAACACCAAGCTCAGGTTAGCCACATACAGCAGTTTGTTGACCGCTTTCGCGCAACCGCGAGTAAAGCGAAACAGGTACAGAGCCGGATAAAGGCATTGGAGCGAATGCAAACTCAAGCGGCCCTGCATGTTGATTCCGATTATCGAGTTAACTTCAGCAACCCGGATAAGGTCTCCAACCCACTGTTCAGCTTTCGCAAAATGGACCTTGGCTACGGCGATTCAGTGATTCTTAAGCAGGTTGGCCAAACCGTATTACCCGGTGCAAGGATTGGCGTGCTGGGTGCCAACGGTGCCGGCAAATCAACACTGCTCAAAGCCATCGTTGGCGACCTAGAGCCACTCAAAGGGCAGCTCGAAAAAGGCACCCATTCGCATATTGGTTACTTTGCTCAACATCAACTGGAATCATTGGATGTATCTGCTACCGCCTATGAATCCATGATGGAGATCAGACCCGACTTTAGAGAGCAACAATGCCGGGACTACCTTGGTGGCTGGGGCTTCAACCTACCAATGATACAACGACCCATTAAGAGCCTTTCTGGAGGCGAAAAAGCCCGCTTTGTTATGGCAATTTTGGCCTCAGAAAAACCCGCAGTGTTGGTGTTGGACGAGCCTACAAACCACCTTGATTTAGATATGCGCGACGCCCTAGCGCTGGCGCTGCAAGCCTACACTGGCGCGGTCATTATTGTGGCTCACGACCGAAGTCTACTGGCGAAAATTGTGGATGAGCTTTGGTTGGTGGAAAATGGCACATTGACTACTTACCATGGCGACCTTGAAGACTACACTGCCGCTAGAATTGAAAACGGCTCCGCCAGCGTTGGTAGCAAGGACACTGCCGGGTCGAAAAAAGCCCAACGCCAAGAGCGCGCGGCTGCAAGAGCTTCGCTTACCGAGCTACGTAAGAGTGTGCGTAACTTTGAGAAGGAAATGGAGCGCAGCAACACAAAGCTAAAAGCCATTGAGGATATTTTGGCCGACCAAAAGACCTACGATGAAATGCCAGCCGATGAATTGAATGATCTATTGGCAAAAGCAGCAAATTTGCGCAAGCAAGTGGATAAGTCTGAGGAAGGCTGGTTAGCTGCCAGCGCAGAATTAGAGAGTATTGGCTAACATTTGACGAACCCGCAGAACTGCTGCCTTACGCAACTGCGCTAACTAGCCAATGGGCTAGGCAAAACTAGGAGTTTGTATGAGAACGTTTCCACAAACCAGAATGCGTCGGAACAGAGAAAAAGATTTTGTTCGGCGTCTGGTGCGAGAAAATCAGCTCACTGCCGATGATCTCATTTACCCAATGTTCATTATCGACGGCGACAATCAAGCCTCAGACATTGCGTCTATGCCTGGTATCCAACGCCTATCTATCGACCTTGCGGTAAAAGAGGCAAAGATGCTCCACGGTCTTGGCTTGCCTGCCATCGCGTTATTTCCTAATGTGGACAGCAAAGTTCGCACATTAGATGGTGCTGAAGCTTATAACCCAAATGGACTTGTGCCATTGGCAGTACAGGCGATTAAATCGGCAGTGCCTGAACTTGGCATCATTACAGATGCGGCCCTAGACCCTTATACCACCCACGGCCAAGACGGTATCTTGGATGACACTGGCTACGTGGCAAACGACATCACCGTTGAGGCCCTATGTCGGCAGGCCGCTGTGTGCGCCAATGCAGGCGCAGACGTTATCGCCCCTTCGGATATGATGGACGGCAGAATTGGTTCAATACGCCAGGAGTTAGAAAAATCTGGCTTTATAAATACCCGGATCATGGCCTACTCGGCGAAATACGCATCCTCCTACTATGGGCCTTTTCGCGACGCCGTGGGTTCGACGAATAGTCTGGGTGGCGGCAATAAGCAGACCTACCAGATGGATCCCGCTAATTTAGAAGAGGCGATTCATGAGGTTGGTTTAGACATAGATGAAGGTGCAGACATGGTTATGGTGAAGCCTGGTATGCCCTACTTAGATGTCTTACGCCGGGTTAAAGACAAATACCAAGTGCCTACTTTCGCTTACCAAGTGAGTGGCGAATACGCTATGCACGCTGGCGCAATTGAACAAGGATGGCTGGGGGAAGCGGTCATTGGGGAGAGTCTGCTGTGCTTCAAACGAGCCGGCGCAGACGGTATTTTGAGTTACTTCAGCAAACAGTGGCTCATATCCCAAGCAGAGCAAAACTGAACGCGGATTTGACAGCCCGGATTTGAGAAGCGTCAAATATAGGTTCAAGCTAACTCAGCTAAAGCACCGCACAGACAACAATTTATGCGACCATTTATCCGCCAGTAGCGGCTTTATGGGGACACGTATAGTTTATCGGTGCTACAATTTTCTTTTCCAAAATATTA
>TARA_B110000483_G_scaffold93473_1_pt1 | contig 11301 bp, 17 predicted proteins | sample TARA_B110000483 | Tara Oceans TARA_B110000483 (sample SAMEA4398176) | marine metagenome | biome: Polar Biome; feature: [SRF] surface water layer (ENVO:00010504); material: water (ENVO:00002006), including particulate matter (ENVO:01000060) such as... | depth 5 m
ACAAGCGTTTAACGGTAACAACTACTGCTGCTACTAACGCAGGTTCTGTACGTATTACAGTAATGTATGCACAGGCTTACAACACCGTCATTCGTCCATAAGGAGTGAGTAAATGGCTGGTAATTCAGTACGAGCATTTAACTTTGCTGTAGGCGATACTGCTGCCATTGTTGGCCCTAGTCGTACGCGTATCTTGGGAGTGTTAGTTAACGCTGCTGCTGCCTGTGCGTTTACACTACGTAACGGTAGCAGCACAGGTGAGGTGCTTTTGGACCTTACACTGCCTACAGGTTGGAACGATGTATATATTCCTGCAGATGGCATACTAGCAACTAATGGTTGTTTTGTGGCAGCACTTACTGGGGCAGGAAATAAAATAACCCTGATACTGGAGTAATTCAGTGCGGTCATATTTTAAGAAAGGTGGGGGAGTAAAATCCCCCGCTTGGACACGTAAGGCAGGCAAGAGTGAGTCCGGCGGACTCAATGCAAAAGGCGTTGCCAGTTACCGCAAGGCCAATCCCGGCAGTAAGTTAAAAACTGCGGTTACTACCAAACCCAGCAAACTTAAAAAGGGGTCTAAGGCTGCAAATCGGCGTAAGTCGTTCTGCGCCCGTATGTCGGGCATGAAGAAACGTAACACAAGTTCTAAGACGGCTAACGACCCTGATAGCCGCATCAATAAAAGTCTACGTAAATGGAATTGTTAGGATAGCACATGGACGATATGAAAAAAGGTAAAGCTAATGTACGCCCTAAGATGCGCCCCAAGTCTGTAGAAAAACAGGCTAGAATGAAAAAAGTTCGACCTAAAATGCGTCCCGAGATTATGGGTGGAATGGGAGAAAGCACTAGAGGGCAAAACCCTAGGGATGCAATGGGTGAAGAAGGTCTTAAACAAATGTTGCAATCGCAAAATGCCCAAATGCCTGAAAGTATGGGTATGAAAAACGGTGGTGCGGTATCTCCTTACGCAAAATCCAAAGACGTAGATAAGTCTGAAGTGACCATAAAGACGATGAAATCTGGAGGCAAGATACGCGGTTACGGCAAAGCCCGTGGCGGCAAAGCCTGCAAGATGCGCTAATGCGGAAATACTACAAATCCAGTGGGTGTGGTTGTTCTTCTTGTAGCGGCAAAGGCTACAAAAAAGGCGGTACAGTTAAGGATGCGTGTTACAAAAAGGTAAAGGCTTCGTACAAAGTTTTCCCTAGCGCGTATGCAAGTGGCGCTATTGCGAAGTGTAGAAAACGGGGCGGCAAGTAATGGCTGTTCGTAAAACAGCAAAGGGCGCTGCCCTAAAACGCTGGTTCAAAGAGGATTGGAAAGATGTCCGCACAGGCAAAGAGTGTGGTCGGCAGGAAGGCGAGAAACGCGGTACACCGTACTGTAGACCGTCTAAGCGTGTATCTAGCAAGACTCCTAAAACTAGCAGCGAAATGACTAAGGCTGAGAAAAGCAAACGTATAGCGCAGAAAAAACGTTTAGGGCAACCTGCGGGAAAACCTAAACGTGTAGCTCCTGCAAAAAGGCGTAAGAAATGACAACATCAGGCACCGCAACGTTCAATATGGACTTCACGGAAATTGCTGAAGAGGCATGGGAACGTGCGGGGCGTGAGCTTCGCAGTGGCTATGATTTACGTACAGCGCGACGATCCATGAATCTTATGACGATTGAGTGGCAGAACCGTGGCATAAATATGTGGACTATTGATAATCCAACATCCATTAATCTAGTACAGGGTCAGTCGGAGTACACGTTACCAGCAGATACCATTGATTTGCTTGAACAACAAATACGTACTAACGCTGCTAATACCAGCACACAATCGGACCTCACCATAAACCGTATAAGTGTATCCACGTACTCGTCTATTCCTAACAAGTTAACACAAGGCCGACCTATACAGATATATGTGCAGCGGTTGCAGCCTGCTCCCAAAGTAATTGTGTGGCCTGTTCCTGACAATAACAACTATCAACTTAATTACTGGCGTATGCGTCGAATTGAAGACGCAGGTAGCGGCATACAAACAGCAGACATAAGTTTTAGATTTTTACCGTGCCTCGTCTCGGGACTAGCCTATCATATTGCAATGAAAGTCCCCGAACTTGTAGACCGCGTACAAATGTTAAAAGCTGTGTATGACGAACAGTTTGAAATGGCTGCTAGTGAAGATAGAGAAAAAACACCTGCACGGTTCGTACCTAGAATAGCAGGTATACACTAATGGGTAATAGGTTTGCAGCTGGAAAACGTGCCATTGCAATATGCGATGTGTGTGGGTTTCAGTATAATTTGCACAAACTAAAAGACCTGTTTGTAAAAGGTACGAACTCGCATGTACGAGCCTGCCCAACTTGTTGGAACCCTAGTCATCCACAATTACGATTAGGAGAGTTGCCAATAAACGATCCGCAGGCGTTACGTAACCCCCGCCCTGACCAAGGTGTCGAGGCAAGTAGAAACTTTCAAGGAGGCTGGAATCCTGTAGGATTAGCCGATCCTTTTAATCTAACGCCAAATAGGTTAGTTGGTAGAGTATCAATAGGAACAGTAACAGTAGTAACAAACTAGGAGGGCATGTAATGCCTAAAGTTGGAAATAAAGAATTTAGCTACAGTCCTAAAGGTAAAGCTATGGCTGCAAAAGAATCGGCCAAAACAGGGAAACCCATGCAGACTTACAAGTCTGGGGGTAAAGTAAAAGTTCGCGGTACTGGTGCAGCAACGCAAGGTATCTACGCAAGAGGGCCGATGGGATAAATTATGGATTATACTGCGTTAACAACCAATATACAGGATATCTGCGAAACTACTTTCACTGCGGATGTGTTAGCTATGTTTACGCAGCAAGCCGAAGAAAAAATATACAACTCGGTGCAAATACCCGCGCTTCGTAAGAATGTCACAGGCACTATATCTAGCAATAACAAATACCTTACCATGCCTACTGACTTCTTATGGTCGTATTCGCTTGCCGTAATTAGTGCGGCTGATGTCTATACCTATCTAATCAACAAAGATGTTAACTTTATGCGCGAAGCGTATCCTAACCCTAGTGACAAAGGTGTTCCGAAACATTATGCGTATTTTGATGACGATACGTTCATTCTCGGACCAACCCCGGAAACGAGTTACGATACAGAATTGCATTACGGGTACTATCCAGAATCTATAGTCACCGCTGGGACTACATGGTTAGGCGAAAACTTTGATTCTGCGCTGCTAAACGGTGCTTTAATAGAAGCAATACGTTTTATGAAGGGGGAACCCGATGTAGTTGCAATGTATGAATCATTGTATGCACAGTCGATAACCTTGTTAAAAAACCTCGGAGATGGTAAGCTGCGTGAAGACGCGTATCGTTCTGGGCAAGTTCGTACCACAGTAAGCTAGGAGATAAATATGGCTTTCACAGGAAACTTTATGTGTACTTCGTTTAAGAAGGCACTACTCGACGGTGAGATGGACTTTAGCGCCAACACTACCGATACATTTAACATTGCGTTGTACACTAATTCTGCATCCTTAACAGCGGCCACCAGTGACTACACAAATAACACTGCGGGCGAGGTCTCTGGTGGAAACTACGGTTCTGCTGGCGGAAAAACGTTAACAATTAGCCAAGCTCCCACAAACGGTGGTTCTGGTACAACTGTGTTTCTTAGTTTTGGAACTATAAACTGGACCTCTTCAACGATTACTGCGCGTGGCGCGTTAATTTACCGTTCCAGTGGCGCGAACACTAATAACGCGGTTGCCGTGTTGGATTTTGTTTCTGATAAATCTTCCTCGAACGGTACGTTTGAAGTTCAGTTCCCAACTAACAACGCTACAAGTGCTATTATTCGTATCGAAACACCTTCATAATACCATAGGAGGTAGCTGTAATGGCTTTTAAATTAGCAAATAGAGCTTACGTTCTAACGGCTACGACAGGTACAGGTTCAATAGCTCTAGGTTCTGCAGTTGCAGGATACCAGTCGTTCTCGGCTGCAGGCATAGCAGACGGTGACACTGTACGATATACAATAGAAGATGGTACTAATTGGGAGATTGGCACCGGAACTCTAAGCAACTCTGTTGGAACTATGTCGCGCAGCGTCATAGACAGTTCCGGTGGAGGCAGTGCATTAACGTTGTCCGGTAGTGCGCAGGTGTTTTTAACATCTACTTCTGTGGACATGCAGACGGGTGTTAACATTACTGGCGGGTCTATTACGGGGATGAGTAGCCCTACCGCTAACTCTGATGTAACTACAAAGTTATACGTAGATAGTATTGCTGCAGCAGGTATAGCGTACCATACTCCTGTAAGATTATGCACTACAGGAGCATTGTCAGCTGCGTATAGTAACGGAACTTCTGGGGTAGGTGCTACACTTACAAACAACAGCACTCAAGCAGCATTGACTATTGATGGAGTGCTTACTCAAACTAATGATCGTATACTTGTAGATCAACAATCAAATTCTGCACACAACGGTATTTATACAGTCACCACTGTTGGTAGTGGAGCAGCAAACTGGGTGCTTACTCGTGCCACTGATGCGGATTCTTATGAAAATACAGGTTCTACAGGATTAGGCCAAGGTTCTGCAGTATTTGTATCTGCAGGTAGCGCCAATGCAGGTGAGTTACACGTATGTAATGTAGTTGGCGTAATCACATTTGGCACCACAAATATTACTTTTGTTTTAGTAGCTGATAATTCGTTTTATACTGCGGGTGCAGGCATAACGCTAACGGGAAATCAATTTTCCATAGACACGGCTACTTCAAATGCCATTACCGCTAACACTGCTAAAGTTACTAACGCCACTCATACGGGCGAGGTCACGGGTTCTGGCGCATTGACCATTGCGGATGGTGTTGTTGATGAGGCTAATCTCAAGGTTAGCAATGCGCCAACTAACGGTTATTTTCTGTCGGCTCAATCGGGAAACACAGGTGGGCTAACGTGGGCAGAGGTTACATTCCCCCCAGCGTTAGAACTATATGCAGAGAACCCTTCTAACCCTACTGCTCCTAGTGCTACTGGCACTAACGCTGTGGCTATTGGAGACTCTGCCGTTGCTAGTAATTCTAACTCACTTTCTATAGGGGGTTTTAGCGATGCCACTGGCAGCAGTTCCATGGCGGTGGGGCGGCTTGCACAAGCAACAGGGTATTCCTCGAACGCTTTTGGCTTGCAGGCAAACGCCTCTGGTTCTTATGCTACGGCATTGGGCCGTGGTAGCGGTGCTGCTTCTATTTCCGCTGGCTCTGGCTCTACATCTATTGGTGGCTCCTACGCCTCTGGCACAGACAGTCTTGCAGCCGCTATTGGTACTAGCTCAGCAAGCTATGGCGCTACTGGGGCTAACTCTGTGGCGATAGGGTCTCAGGCAAAGGCTAGTAATTCCTATGGGGTGGCTTTGGGGTTGGCATCCCTTTCAAGTGGAGTTGGCGCATACTCGCTTGGTTACAACAGTGTTGCTTCTGGCAATTACTCTACTGTCTTTGGTTTTTTCGGGCAGGCTCTTGAAGAACGTAAGGTTGCTATTTCTGGTGGGGGTTTTGCTGCGAGAGGAGACGCCCAGTCCGGTATTTTTGTCTTGCGTAGTGACACCACAAACGCCACCGCCGAAGCATTAACAACCAACAACAGCACTGCTGCTACCACAAACCAGATCATCATCCCAAACAACTCTGCTTACAGTTTCAGCGGTACAATCATTGCTCGTGAACAAGCGTCTGCTGGCAGTGACTACGCAAGCTGGGAGATCAAGGGTGCATTGCTGCGTGACGCCAATGCTGCATCAACAGTGTTGGGCAACGGTATCCAGAACAAGATGTATGCCACATCTGGTGCCTCTGCATGGGCGATTGCTCTCACTGCTGACACTACGAATGGCGGCTTAAAGATCGAAGTGACAGGCGCTGCTTCGACAAATATTAGGTGGGTCGCTACCGTGAACACTTCGGAGGTAACGTACTAATGGGCAAGATTGAAACAGACCACACAGGGTCAGGCGGGGGGATTACCCTGTCATCTGACGGAACAAGTTTACTACTTGACGGCACAGCTATCGGTGGTTCGCCTGATTTGTATGCTGAGAACTATGATGGCACGTCTACTTTACCAAGTGCGACAGGTACTAATGCGGTGGCTATTGGGAAGTCTGCTGTTGCTTCTGGGTCTAGCGGGTTTGCTTCTGGCAACGGGGCAACTGCTTCGGGGGCAAACTCCGTTGCGCTAGGCAGGGCAAACACTGCATCCGGATCAAACTCTTTTGCGTTTGGTTTTAGCAATACTGCCAGTGCTACCTATTCCGTTGCTATCCACGGAAACGCTACGGCAGACGAAACAACTGCAATAGGTCGCAATAGTTCTGGCCAGCCAGCCAACGCTGTAACTGGTCAAGGCGCAATGGCCCTCGGCGGCTCCTACGCATCTGGCGCTGACAGCTTCGCTGCAGCTATAGCCAACAACACATCTTCGTACGGGGCTACTGGTTCCAATAGTGTGGCGATGGTCAGAAATTCCAAGGCTAGTGGCTCTGATAGTCTTGCGTTTGGTCGTACATCACAAGCCACTACTAGCTATGCCGTAGCTATGGGTTATAATTGCTTATCCGCTGCCAGTTATGCTGTTGCACTTGGTTATCAGGCCCAAGCAACGGGGAATAACGCATTTGCCGCAGGTGCTTCCAGCACATATCAAGAACGAGCAAACGCCACGGCCTCTGGCGCAGTCGCACTTGGTGGGGCTTATGCAAATGGTACAGATAGTGTAGCTATTGGTGCTTCTGCTAAGTCTACTGAAATAGGTAAAATATCATTTTCAAATGATAAATTTTCGGCAGTTGGTGATAGCCAAGGCGGTCTGTTTATTCTTCGTGCAGATACCACGGGCGCAACTGCTGAAGCCCTGACCACGAACAACAGCACTGCTGCTACCACAAACCAAGTAGTCCTTCCTAACAATTCTGTCTACGGCTTTACCGGTACAATCACTGCCCGGGAAAACTCAGCAGCTACTAATGATTTTGCAATATGGGAAGTTAAGGGTGGAGCAGTCAGGGGGTCTAGTGCATCTACAACAGCACTTGGCTCCTATAACATCAACACGATTAGTGAATCTACTGGCGCTGCCAACTGGTCAATAGCTATTTCAGCAGACACCACCAACGGTGCTATTGCTTTTACTGTAACAGGTGAGGCTGTTCACCAGATAAGGTGGGTTGCCACCATTAACACAACGGAGGTGATTTACTAATGGGATCAGTTAATTTAGACAACACAGGTTCTGGTGATGCAATTACTCTCAGCTCTGACGGAACAAGTTTACTACTTGGCGGCACTGCTGTTGGTGGCGCTTCTGCTTTAACTATTGAAGCCAAAACTTCTGCTTATACCGTAGTAGCGGCTGATCTTGGCAAAGTTATAAACTGCACCGCTAACACGTTTACAGTCTCGCTGACTGCGGCAAGTACCTTGGGTGCGGGTTTTAATGTTATTATTTGGAATACGTCAGCTACTTCTGGACATGCAATTACGATTGATCCTAACGGTTCTGAAACAATAGACGGTTTGGCTACCTTAATTCTTAGGCGTGGGGAGGGTATGCAAGTTGTCTGTGATGGTAGTAATTTCCAAACAGGCGATAAAAAAACAATGCGGGGTTATGCGGATAATATACTCAGCACTGAAGCACGACCCGTTGCCTCTGGAAATAGAAGTATTAGTTTGGGGCCATTGTCTACGTCCACTCAAGCTGAGTCATTTAGTGCAGGTTATTTTGCAAGAGGAACTGGTGCGTACTCTGTTGCTATAGGAGGAAGGCCGACAGCCTCTTCGACAGGGGCTATTGCGATTGGATTTGAAGCATCTGGTACTGCCGTGATGGCAACTGCTATTGGCGGTAACTCTAATTCTGGAGGTGCTAAAGCTTCGGGTTCTGGTTCAGTTGCGTTGGGTGGTTCGTATGTTAGTGGGTCTAACGGTTTCGCAGCAGCTATATCCACCAACTCATCAAGTTACGGGGCTACAGGGACTAACTCGTTGGCTATAGGGTATCAGGCGAAGGCTACTGGAACAAAAAGCCTTGCCATTGGTGGTGATTCAAACATAGCCAGCGCCACTCATGCTGTCGTAGCGGGAGATAGGAATGCTGGGTACGGTCTTGCCTGTACGATTACGGGTAGGCTTAATACCGCGACTGCTTGGTACAGCTCTGCGTTTGGACTCGAAGCTAAAGCAACAATCCGAGGTCAAACTGCTAGATCAGGTGGCAAGTTTGCTGCCGTAGGAGATGCTCAAGGCTCTACGTTTATTTTACGTACATTTACTAATAGCACAGCTTCAAGAGTAATGACCAGCAACGGTAGCGCTCAAGTCGATGTAGGTAGCCTAATTGAAGCTGCATCTAATACGTGCATTACATTTAGCGGTACAATCGTAGCAATGCAAAACGGCGCACAGAGTTACGGGTCGTGGGAAATTAAAGGTCTGTTAGTTAATGATGGTGGCACAACCACATTACCTACCAGTGCAATCACAGTAATTTCCAACGCTTCAAGTTGGGGTTTGGCTCTGTCTGCAGATAACACCTACAACGGATTGGCCATTACCGTAACAGGAGAAACGTCTCACAACATCAGGTGGGTCGCTAACATACAAACCTCGGAAGTAACATACGCCTAAAGGAGAAATCAATGGCTATTACGAATAACATCACTACAGAAAATTCACAGTACGGCATTGCTTTTAACGGAGCATACTACCGTATTGTCACAGCAGCAGTCAGCCGTCAGCGCGGGGATGATCACAAGTTCAGCGTGATGATTGACCTCTCGGCTTACGCCACAACTGGGCCGTCAGACGATACTCGCGAGGTAGATTTTAAGCGTTACCACGCATCGCTGACAGAGATTGAAGCTGCCGCAGGGGATACGTTCTTGGACAAGTGCTACGCTTGGGTCATGGCGCAAAGCGATATGGCTGGCAGTTCAGCAGCATAGGAGAACAATATGAGCCTCACTATTAACCACCAAACGAACGATATATCAGCGACCAGTGGCTCAATGACCGTTGACGGGGCGGCGGTTGGAGGTCCGTCTACAGACTATGGCGCAGTTGGGACTTATGGGCTTTTCTACAGAGCAAGTGCAGCGCAAAAAGCCCCCGCAACCACTACTGCGGGAAGCAGTCTAGTTCCTGCAAACACTTACACGCACAGCACAACTTGGGCGGGTTACAGCGGGTCTGGTTCTCCTTCGGGAACTTGGCGGTTAATGGGGCAGAATGGATATTATAACAACACTATAGCATTTAGTCGGATGGATTTGTACACCTCTATCTTTGTAAGGATAGCATAATGGATATTACAATCACAGAAGTCCGTAATGCGACCTCACTCCAAGCTGATAACCTCCGCATGGATGTAGAGATTAACCACTCAAAACACGGCTGGATACCATACACATTAGACCCCGATGATACTGACAACACTATCAATAATGATGAAGTTATGGCTCTGATTGGCTCTAATTTTACGGCCTACGTTGCTCCTACTCAAGCGGAGTTAGATTCAGAAACGGCGGCTAATGTCCGTGCTGAACGTGATGATATTTTAGCTACTGTAGTTGACCCTATAGTGTCCAACCCACTTCGCTGGGCTGATCTTTCGTCTGACAAACAATCTGAGTGGTCACAGTATCGCACGGACCTGTTGAATATCCCGCAGCAAGCAGGTTTTCCCAACTCAGTTACTTGGCCTGTGGAGCCTAGCTAAATGCTTGGGTTTTCTCCATTAGCAGCGTCACCCATAGCTGCACTAAACGATCCGTTGATTGTTGCGCAACCTGCAGTTGCTGTGGGGGCTATAGGTACGGTAGTCGTTATTGGAGATGCGATTATACTTCCTGCTGGTGTAGCTGCAGATGTAGTTATAGACGATGATTTTTTAGTCTCTGGTGCAGCATTGGTACTCCCTGCTGGTGTGGCTGCAGATGTAGTTATAGACGGTGATTCTTTAGTCTCTGGTACAGCATTGGTAATTCCTGCTGGTGTAGCTGCAGATGGAGATATAGGTTCACCAACTGTTACTGGGTCTGCCGTTGTGCTTCCTGCTGGTGTAGCTGCAGATGTAGTTATAGACGGTGATTCTTCGGTCTCTGGTACAGCATTGGTAATTCCTGCTGGTGTAGTTGCAGATGTCCCGTTGGGAGAGGCAGTTGCGTCTATAAGTAGTAGAATTATACCTACGCCAGTAAGAGCTTTCTCACAACTAGGCGAAGTTGAAGTTAAGATAAACGCTCCCGTACCCGTAATAGGACTTTCAGCAAATGGAGCCGTAGGTCAGTTGCTTGTGTGGCAAAAAATTGATGATTCGCAAAACCCGCCAGACCCTAACTGGCTACCTGTAATTCTGGATTGAGGCTACAATGTCAACACAATTTACACCCATATTAAAACTGGCCCTACCTGTTCAAGGTGAATTGACAGGTAACTGGGGAAACACAATAAACGATAATATTACTTCTATGGTAGAAGAAGCAGTCGCAGGGCGTTCTGTAATTAACATTTGGAGTACCAATTCTGCTACATTGTCTGTAGCAAATGGGACTGCGGCCTCATCCCGATCAGCTATGTTGACTCTTACGGATACTAATACCTCACTAACAGGTGCGGCCACAGTAATATGTCCTGCGGTTAGTAAGATGTATATTATGCAGAACCTTACTGCACAAACAGTTACGTTAAAAACTGCTAGTGGTACAGGCATTGCAATCCCAACAACTAAATCTTCTTTGTTGTTTTGTGACGGAACAAATGTAATTGAAGCTGTTACCAACGTTACTTCGTTGTCTATTGGCGGTAGCACATTAACTCTGGCAGGCAACCTTTCTACTTCTGGAGCAAACGCCCTAACACTTACTACTACCGGAACTACTAATGTAACCTTTCCTACTACGGGCACGTTGATTACGCTTGCAGGTACAGAAACATTAACAAATAAAACATTAACCTCACCTACAATTACTGGTGGGACTATTACAGGTATAACCGATCTGGCTATTGCAGACGGAGGTACAGGCGCTGGTACGGCTGTTGACGCGCTTGCGGCACTAGGAGGTATTGGCTCTGTGTTAGCAGACGCATCTCCGCAACTTGGAGGTACGTTAGATTGTAACGGTAACAATATAGAATTTACCTCGCAAGAAGCGCGTTTTGGGCAAGGTAATACGTTTATAGTATCTCATACAGGTGCGGCTACTCTAGTAAATGGCACAGGTAATTTTACAATACA